>SKEB01000650.1_pt1 | contig 24093 bp, 29 predicted proteins | sample 4826561 | NCBI WGS metagenome assembly SKEB01 (sample SAMN11008820, study PRJNA524170) | human gut metagenome | biome: Human fecal sample; material: Feces; isolation source: fecal sample from pouch patient p17 | host: Homo sapiens | place: Israel: Tel-Aviv | collected 2016-03-29
GATTTTAATTGATTGTTATTCATTACTTGAACTAATTCCCCAATTCCAACGATCTTCAAAACGTTCGATTAATTCTATTGACCAAGGTAAGGCTTGATTAATAGAAAGACTTACCCAATTCCAACGAGCTTCAAAACGTTCGATTAACGCTATTGACCAAGGTAAGGCTTTATTATTAGAAAGCCCCCAATTCCAATACTCCGCATATTTTTCAATAAATTGGGCTGTCCATTTAATATGTTCTAATCCGCTAATCAATACAGTAGCATCTGCAGCATAAATGGTTTTTAACAGCTCAATTAAACTCTGTTCATCACTTTGTTGCAGTAAAGTGAGAAAGGTTTGGCTTTGTTTGTTGGCTTTGACTAATGCCCCTTGTTTTGGGTTGCGTAGGATAATTTCATTTTTGCTCATTGGTTGCTCCTGTTTGTTATTGGCCTATCTGTTACTAAATAGCGTGATTGCTTATTCACTTATGATGCGATTAATTCAGCGAGTAAATCTTCCCAACGTTGGCGTTCATTTTCTAAATGAGGACGTTGTTGGTTGAGATAGGCTTCCCAATCCGCTTGCTCTGAGCCTATGCGTTGTAACACATTTAACACAGGATTTTGCTGAAATGCCTGCAATTCCTGTAAAACTTGATCAATTTTGTAACGCATTTCTGCCACGCTGGAACGTAACACATCCAACTGCTTCAAGGTGGAAGATCGTGTTTGAGTAAAATTGCCTGCTTTTAGTGCTTGATATAGCCGCGTGAGCTGTTCAATATCATTGTTATCATAAGCATTTTTCACTTCAATAAACATTTGGCTGGCTTGCTCTTTTAAGGCTTCTGGCACTTTGTCAGGGTGGCACAGGGCAGAACATTGGCGGAACAGTTTTTTTAAACTTTTTTGTTGTTCTTTATTAAGCTGCCGCACTTCCGTTTGTTTGATTTCTTCAAATTCTTCAGAATATTCTTCATAGGTCTGCTTGGCTTCTTGCGCCTGTTCTTGTGCGTTGGCTAATTCTTCTTCATCATTCATTTCAGGTTGTTCACGCATTTTTCTTGCTATTTCTTCATAATAGCGTTTTTTCAATTCCAAAATCTGTTGGGTGATGTCGCCTAAAATTTCATATTGCATACGATTAAACAGCAAAATATTACGCTCTAAATCTGCTTGTTCATTGCTTAGAGATTCAAGGCGTAATTCAAGAATTTTTAGCTCGAAACGCAATTCAACGGCTTCGTAATCTTCACTCACCACCAGTGCAGTGAATTTTTTCAGAAAATCATTAATTTCTTCAATCGCCAGTTGGTATTTGCCTTGTTCCAACAAATGAAGAATATTGCTGAGTTGATAGGCTTCGGTGGCAGGTTTAAGACGTTTTACTTGGCTACTAATATCTTCAATTTCATCAAGCAAGATAAAGTTTTTGATCATTTCTAAGCGTCTGCGAACGGTATCAGAAGAAATTTGTAACGCTTCTGTAGAAACATTGGCAGAAGTGAGCTTGGCAAATACTTCTAAGAAATCCTCAACCACAGCAGGTGATTCTGTAATGACAGTAATATTTTCATCGTTACTGCGTGCTCGGTTTGTCCAGTTATAAGATCCCGTGATCACCACATTTTTATCAATAACGCAAAATTTATTATGCATTCGGGCGTATTTTTTCGATTCAAGAAAAGTAACCGTGCCTTTTAAATTCTGCAATTTAGCAAAATTTAATCTATTTGCGCCACAGTTAATTTCATCATCAATCAGCGCCACACTGACTTTTACCCCTTTCATTGCTCTTTCGCACAAGGCATCAAATAACTGGCGATCGGTAAACCACGCCACCGCCACGTTAATTTCTTGGTTCGCTGATTTCACTTGCTGCAAAATCACCTGATGAATATTTTCAAAATATGCTTTTACGCCCACTTTTTTCTCCGCTTTATTCTATTAAATTGACAATATTATATGTAGAAGATCAGAGTTAATCTAACAAATCTCAATAAAAAGCGAGTGTTTCCTATTTAGAGTATCAGTACCAAATTTAATCTAAACAAAAAAGGAGATGCTTAACAAAACACTTCACTTATTAAATACCATTCGTTAGAAAATATTTATTGCAAATTTCTTCAGTAATTCGCTTGTTTCAAACAGCGGTAATCCCATCACGCCTGAATAACTGCCGCTTAAATGCCTGATAAAACCGGCTGCCAATCCTTGTATTGCATATGCGCCGGCTTTATCAAAAGGTTCGCCGCTGGCGATGTAGGCGTGGATCTCTTCTGCTGAAAGCGATTTAAAACTGACTTCGCTGGATTGTAGACAATAATGTTGTTTTATTGGTGTTGAAATGCAAATAGCGGTTAAAACTTGATGCGTGTTGCCGGACAACATTGAGAGCATTGTAAAGGCGTCCTCGGCACTGTGGGGCTTGCCTAAAATTTGATGATTAAATGCAATGCAGGTGTCGGCGGTGAGCAGTGGATAATCACGCTTTTGCGGGAAAAGGTGGCGGATTTGCTGATTTTTACTGATCGCCATTCGTAAAACATAATCGCTCGCTGTTTCATTTTCAGCGACGGTTTCGTCAATTTCGCCTTTTAACACCTCAACCGATAAACCAAGTTGTTGCAATAGTTGCAAACGGCGAGGGCTGTTAGAGCCTAAATAGATTTTTTGCATAACAGATTCCTTTATTCAGTTTGGCTCATATTGTAATGATTACAGGATTTTAGATCAGCTTTTGTTATACTGGATCAGTCATTTATTTTTTGAGGAGAAGTTATGGAGCTTGTACTTTATATTGCTGTTTTGTTACTCGCTTTGACCAGTGTTGTTTTTATCTTATTGAATTTGCAAAAACAAAAATCATTGCAGGCGTTACAACAGCAACAAGCGCAAACGGTGGAACAGTATAATGCGCTGTTGCAGAAATCAGAGTCATTAACGGAGCAATATCAACTGGCGTTACAAGAAAAAATCCGTAGCCAAACGGAAAAACAGGGCGTTGAGTCGTTGCTACAGGAGAAAAATCGACAACAACAAGAACTGGAACAGTTAAATCTCTCGGCGCAACAACAAATTACGCAATTATCGCAACAATTGGCGGCATTACGCACCAGTTTAGCAGAAAAAGAGACGCATTTTGCTGAACAACAGCAGTTGTTAGAAAATAATAAAAAACAATTAACGTTGGAGTTCCAGCAGCTCGCCAATCAAATTTTAGAAGAGAAAAGTCGCAGTTTTTCACAATCTAATCAAATAGCGTTGGATAGCCTATTAAAACCGTTTAAGGAGCAGATTGAAGGTTTCCAAAAACGAGTGAATGAAGTGCATTCCGAAACGGTAAAAGGGAATGCCAGTTTGGAAGCGGAACTTAAGAAAGTGTTGGAAATTGGCTTAAATATGTCGAAAGAGGCAAATAATTTGACCACTGCACTGAAAGGACAGAAAAAAACATTGGGTAACTGGGGCGAAATGCAGTTGGAAAATGCGTTGCAGTCCGCCGGTTTGGTGGCGAATGAGCATTATGTTGCTCAAGCCCATTTCAAAGACAATGAAGGCAATCACCGTTATCCTGATTTTTTGATTAAATTACCTGATAACAAGCATATTGTGATTGATTGCAAAGTGTCATTGGTTGCTTATGAACAAGCGGTTTCTGCGACTGACGAGGCTCAAATCCAACTTCATTTAAAAGAGCATATTCAAGCGATTAGACAGCATATCAAATCGTTATCAGAAAAGGATTACAGCCATTTAGAGGGGATTCAAAGCCCTGATTTTGTGTTGATGTTTATTCCGATTGAACCGGCATATATTGAAGCGTTAAAACAGGATCCGACACTGTTTAATAATGCGTATGAAAAAAATGTGATTTTAGTGTCATATACCACATTAATGCCGATTCTACGCACTGTTGCCAGTTTATGGCGTATTGAAAAAGGCAACCGAGAAGCGCGAGAAATCAGCGAAAAAGCAGGTGATATTTATAATCAGGTTTGTGTGGTGGCGGAACGACTACAAAAATTGGGTAACGGCTTAAATAGCGTGGTTAAGCAATACAATGATTCTGTCACCTCACTTTCCGGACAACGCGGTTTGTATGGCAAAGTAGAACGTTTTCAGACACTTTCCAATAAAATCAGTAAACAGCTGCCACAAATGGAACCGTTAACAGCAGATGTTGAAATAGAACGCTTAAATGCGATTGTTGAGGCATAGAAATGCGATAAAAAAAGCGATCCGAAGATCGCTTTTTTAATGTGATTTTGGCAAAATTTATTTCTTTTGTGCCGCTTCAATTTGCGCTTTTAAATCGGCAAGTGCTTTTTCGGCATCAGAAAGTGATTGTGTGGTTTTAGCTTGAAGCTCAGTGTAAGCCTTAATTTGTTCCGGTGTAGGTTGTTGCGTAACATAATCGGAAGATTGTTGCATTAAATCAATAAAAGATTTTAAACCGGCATCATATTGAGCTTGTACTTTTTTAACCTCTTCGGTTTTGATTTTGAGTTCACCGATAGATTTCACTACCATTTTATAATTATCAATAATTGCTGCATACGCTTTGGTTTTATCCTCAGCAGTTTGAGCCGATTCCAACTGTTGGATTAATGCAGAGCCGTTTTCCTGTTTTAACACAGTGTTCAATGTTTGTTGAAGTGCGTCAACATCTGCTTTCATATCAGCAGTTTTATCACCGCAAGCGGCTAAAAAGAGAGAAAATAGACCAATTAATAGAAGATTTTTTAACTGTTTCATAATATATCCTTGTTAAATAAAAAATTAATCTGCGGAATAATAAAGTTTACCGATCTCAATTTTGGCTCTGCCTTGAGATTCACGCCATTTGTTGGTATCACGCAAAGAGTAAACACAACCGCAATATTCTTGTTGATAAAATCTTTCACGTTTACTGATTTCAATCATTCGTTGTGAACCGCCGCCCTTACGCCAGTTATAGTCCCAATAAATGACATCATCATATTTTTCAGCAGCACGATGACCACAGCCGTTAATTTGATTCATATCTTTCCAACGAGAAATACCGAGGCTGCTGGTAAACACAGGAAAACCGTGTTCGTGCGCATATTGAGCCGCTTTTTCAAAACGCATATCAAAGCACATTGTGCAGCGAATACCGCGTTCCGGCTCATCTTCCATCCCTTTTGCCCGCTCAAACCATTCAGCACGATCATAATCGGCATCAATAAATGGAATGTTATATTTTTCGGCAAAGCGAATATTCTCTTCTTTACGAATTAAATACTCTTTTTGAGGATGAATATTCGGATTATAAAAATAGATAGTGAAATCAATTTCCGAAGCAAGTAATGCCTCCATTACTTCGCCTGAACAAGGCGCACAGCAGGAATGGAGCAGCAACTTGTTATGTCCGCCGGGTAAAACTAATTTCGGGCGAACAAAAGGCGCATTCGGATCTTTAGCAACTTTCTTTTTTCTTCCTCTGGGAATAGAGGTGGTTTGTTGAATATCTGACATATCGTTTTCTTAATAACTACGTTCTACAGAAATTTTAGCAAGAGAAATTAATGCTTCTTTATAGGGGTTGTCATCAATAACGGACAACGAATCAATCGCTTTTTGAGCTTCTTGTTTCGCTTTTTCTATTGTGTAAGTAAGTGATTGATATTTATCCATCATTGCCTGAACTTCAGCAAGATATTTACGTCCGTGGCCGTGTTCAATAATGGAACGGATTAATTGGCGTTCATCTTCACTGGCGTGCTGCATTGCGTGGAGCAACGGCAATGTCGGCTTGCCTTCCTCCAAATCATCGCCAAGATTTTTACCTAATTTGTCTACATCTGCACAATAATCCAATACATCATCAATCAGTTGGAAAGCAGTGCCTAAATAACGACCATACAATTTCATCGCTTGCACTTGTTGTTCGGTCGCTTCTGATAATAGTGCCGAACATTCAGCCGCAACCTCAAACAGACGTGCGGTTTTGCTGTAAATAACTTGCATATAGCTCTGTTCAGTGGTGTCGGGATCGTTACAATTCATTAATTGCAGCACTTCACCAGCAGCGATAACATTGACCGCATCCGACATTACTTGCATAACAGGCAATGAACCTAAGCGAGCCATTAATTGGAATGCTCGAGTATAGATAAAATCCCCGACCAAAACACTGGCGGCATTGCCGAAGATAGCATTTGCCGTATCTTTACCGCGGCGTAAGGTTGATTCATCAACAACATCATCGTGCAGTAATGTGGCGGTATGGATAAATTCAATAAATGTTGCACAAGTAATATGCCGATTACCTTGATAATTCAAGGCATTAGCCACTAATACCGCAATTAATGGGCGAATACGTTTGCCACCGCCGTTAATAATATAGAAGCTAAGTTGATTGATTAAGGCTACATCAGATTGCAATTGTTGTGAAATCATTGCGTTGACGGCTTGCATATCCTTAGCAGACAGCGCTTGAATTTCGTTTAAATCCATACTTCCCTTCATAATTGTGATGCAAGAATTGTGAATACTATTTAATAAGCTCTCAATTCTACCTTAAAAATTTAATTTCTAAAATTAAACTGTGAAATTAAGCAGATTTTTTATTTTGTTTAAAATCCGTGCTTGCTATTTTGTTTTTTTTTCCGTAAAATCCGCCACCTATTATGTGAATTTTACAAGTGCCGAGTTAGATAACTTTCGGGTTTGATTTGATGGCACTATTTATTTAGCGGAGTTTTCTTCTATGTACGCGGTTTTCCAAAGTGGCGGCAAGCAACACAGAGTAAGCGAAGGTCAAGTTGTTCGTTTAGAAAAACTTGAAGTGGCAACAGGTGAATCAGTTGAGTTCGATTCAGTGTTGATGGTCGTTAATGGTGAAGATGTTAAAATCGGTGCACCGGTTGTTTCTGGTGCGAAAGTAGTGGCTGAAGTTGTAGCACACGGTCGTGGCGAAAAAGTTAAAATCGTTAAGTTCCGTCGTCGTAAACACAGCCGTAAACAACAAGGTCATCGTCAGTGGTTCACAGAAGTGAAAATCACTGGGATTCAAGCATAATTTCAGAGGAGATCAAGTAGATGGCAACTAAAAAAGCTGGTGGTTCAACTCGTAACGGTCGTGATTCTGAAGCTAAACGCCTTGGTGTTAAACGCTTCGGTGGCGAATCTGTATTAGCAGGTAATATCATCGTTCGTCAACGTGGTACTAAATTCCACGCAGGTAATAACGTTGGTATGGGTCGTGACCACACTTTATTTGCAACAGCTGATGGTAAAGTAAAATTTGAAGTGAAAGGCGACAAAGGTCGTAAATACGTAAGTATTGTCACTGAATAATTTGCTTATCAGTCCAACAAGTTTAGAAACTGCACCTTTAAAAGGTGCAGTTTTTTTATGTGCAGAAATCGATATGGGAGTAGCTAAAAATGCCTGAGTTACCGGAAGTTGAAACCACGAGAAAAGGTATTCAACCTTATACTAAGCATCAACAAATTGTTAAGTTGGTGATTAGAACGGAAAAATTACGTTGGGTTGTAAGTAAAGAGCTTTATCAAATTGAAAATGAAGAGATTTTGGATGTACAACGTCGTGCAAAATATCTGATTTTTCAATTGGAATATGGATATATCATTGTGCATTTGGGAATGTCAGGATCATTAAGAGTTGTAACGGCGAAGGATGCGATTGATAAACACGATCATATTGATATGGTGTTGTCGAACGGAAAAATTCTACGTTATAACGATCCGCGTAAATTTGGTGCTTGGCTATGGACAGACTCAATAGAGCATTTCCCGCTATTCTCAAAATTGGCACCTGAACCGTTGAGTGATGAGTTTAATGGCGAGTATCTTTATCAGAAGAGTCGTAACCGGCACACAGCAGTGAAATCCTGGTTGATGAATAATGCCGTGGTTGTCGGTGTTGGTAATATTTACGCCAATGAAGTGCTGTTTAATTGTGGAATTTATCCTAATGCTCCGGTTAGTTCTTTGAGCAAAGAAGATTGTGAGCGCTTAGTGGCTAATATTAAACAGACATTACAGCAAGCGATTAAACAGGGTGGCACAACATTGCAAGATTTTATCCAGCCGGATGGTCGTCCCGGATATTTCCAACAATCGCTCAATGTTTATGGTAGAAAAGGGGAAAATTGCCCAACTTGCGGGCATTTGATTGAAATGGTTACTATCGGACAACGCAGTAGTTTTTATTGCCCTATTTGTCAGCCGATCAGAAGCACTAAACACTCAACAAAAATTGAAAAAATCAAAAAAAAGTAACTCTCTTGAGGGAGTGAATTGCGGAAATTTGATCTAGATAACGTTTTTTTTTCCGAAAAAGGATTAGAATACAAAGTATGATTTTTTTATATTCAATTTGAAGGAAAATATTATGTCAGACTTAAAAGCCTATCTAGATTCAATTGGTATTCACAATGTTGCTGAAATTATTCATAACCCAAGTTATGAACAATTATTTGCAGAAGAAACCAAAGCAGATTTACAAGGTTATGAAAAAGGTCAAGTAACTGAACTTGGCGCAGTTAATGTAATGACAGGTGTTTATACCGGTCGTTCTCCAAAAGATAAATTCTTCGTAAAAGATGATACAACAAAAGATACCATTTGGTGGACATCAGACGAATACAAAAACGATAACAAACCAGTTACTCCTGAAGCTTGGAAAAGCATCAAAAAATTAGCAACAGATGAATTAAGCGGTAAACGCCTATTTGTTGTTGATGCGTTCTGTGGTGCAAATGAAAGTTCACGCTTAAAATTACGTTTTGTAATGGAAGTTGCATGGCAGGCTCACTTTGTAACCAATATGTTCATTCGTCCGACTAAAGAAGAATTGGCAAACTTCGGTGAACCTGATTTCGTGATTATGAACGCTTCTAAAGCAAAAGTAGAAAACTACAAAGAATTAGGTTTAAATTCTGAAACTGCAGTTGTGTTCAACTTGACTGAAAAAGTACAAGTTATTTTGAATACTTGGTATGGCGGTGAAATGAAGAAAGGTATGTTCTCTTATATGAACTACTTGCTTCCATTAAGAGGAATGGCTTCAATGCACTGTTCTGCAAACACCAGCAAAGATGGTAAAGAAACTGCGATCTTCTTCGGTTTATCAGGAACAGGTAAAACAACATTATCAACCGATCCAAACCGTTTATTAATCGGTGATGATGAACACGGTTGGGATGATGATGGTATCTTTAACTTTGAAGGTGGTTGCTATGCTAAAGTTATCAACCTTTCTAAAGAAAATGAACCTGATATTTATAATGCAATCCGTCGTGATGCATTGTTAGAAAACGTCACCGTTGATGCAAACGGTAAAATTGATTTCGCAGATAAGAGTGTAACAGAAAATACTCGTGTTTCTTATCCGATTTATCATATTGAAAACATTGTTAAACCGGTTTCAAAAGCTGGTCCGGCAAATAAAGTAATTTTCTTGTCAGCTGATGCATTCGGTGTATTGCCACCGGTATCTATCTTGACTCCTGAACAAACTAAATACTACTTCTTGTCAGGCTTTACTGCAAAATTAGCCGGTACAGAACGCGGTGTTACAGAACCAACTCCTACATTCTCTGCTTGTTTCGGTGCTGCATTCTTAAGTTTACACCCAACTAAATATGCAGAAGAATTAGTGAAGAAAATGGAAGCTAACGGTGCGAAAGCATACTTGGTTAACACAGGTTGGAACGGTTCCGGTAAACGTATCTCTATTAAAGATACTCGTGGTATTATCAATGCAATTCTTGATGGTTCTATTGATAAAGCACCAACAAAAACAATCCCTGTGTTCAACTTTGAAGTGCCAACTGAATTACCTGGTGTAAACCCTGCAATCTTGGATCCTCGTGATACTTATGCAGAAAAAGGTGAATGGGAAAAACGTGCTGATGATTTAGCAGATCGTTTCACTAAGAACTTTGTGAAATATACTGGTAATGAAGCAGGTAAAGCACTTGTTGCAGCAGGTCCAAAAAAATAATTTAATTAAATGATGAAATAAGAGAAACACCTTGCCATAATGGTAAGGTGTTTTTTTATGAGAGTATTTTGATACAGGAGGAGATCAGATGCGTCGAGTGAGAAGAGGTTCACTTAAAAATTTCAAAACATTAAGAATTCGTCGCTTGATGTTATTAAAGCGAATTCAAAAACGTAAACAATATATTCAAGCTCGCCATAGAATTCGCTTTTTGAAGGAACAAGAGTAGTTTTATACTGTTTTAAGTTTAGGCTTAACTGGAGCGATGAAGCCATTAATTGCCAACACTAATAATGCGCTCCAGATAAGTCCATAACTGATATAGGCTTCTGTCGGCATCACCGTTCCTAAAATGGTTATTGAAAGCACAAATAAAAGTGATGGTTCAATATAACTTAATAAGCCGAACAGCTTCATTGGCAAAATAGCACTGGAACGAATATTAAATGTCATAGATAAGGCGCTTACCGCACCTAATAATGGCAGCAATAACCAATAACGAGATTCGGAAGCTATTAATTGCCAAATCTCTTGTTGTGGCAATAAATAGAACAACGCAAAAGGCGCAATAAAGGTTAAATCAAAAGTCAGACCAAGCAACGCAGGAATGTTAAGCATTCTTCTTGAGAGATAATAAGGCGGATAAAGCAAAACCACCCATAATGTTGTCCACGAAAAAGCGTGCGTGTGATAAAGCTGATTTAAAATGCCACAAACAGCAAGGATTAGGGCGAGTAGTTGCAGTTTAGTCAGTTGCTCTTTCCAAATTAATTTGCCGGAAAAAACCATCATTAACGGAAATAAGAAGTAACCCATTGCGACATTTAATCCTTCCCCATTAATTGGAGCCCACATAAATAAACAAAGCTGGCTCGCCAAAATAGCGGTACCCATTAACATCATTGCCCAGTTTTTGAGCGATGTGCCAAGTTTTTGCCGAATAAATGGCAAGATTTCTTTTCGCTGTGAACTTAAAAGTGTCAATAACCAGAAACCGAAGAAGGTAACGATAATGCGCAAAGCAAAGATAGAGACACCGGAAAGTGGTTGCATTGCATAGCTGAATAAAAATAAGGAGCTGAATAGAATTTGAGAAAAAATGCAAAGGATAATTCCAATAATTAATGGATTCATCAACATCTCCTAAGGTTGAAACCACGCCACTCACATCGATAGAAGGTCTTTAACTGGGAAAGATGTCACTTTCTTCCAAATCGGGGCAATTCTTTAGTGATTAGCGGTTATGGCAACTTTACCCAAATTAGCAACTCATCAGGCAAATTTAACGGCGAAAGAGTTGGAAAGCTCAATACAATTTGCATAGGTTGTCGGATCAAAAAACGCAATAACAAAAAGGATTACCTCAAAGAGATAATCCTTTTTCATCGAAAACTCTACTGAAATTATTGGTTGCTTTGAACGTAGTCGATAGCAGATTGAACAGTAGTAATTTTTTCAGCTTCTTCATCAGGAATTTCGATATCGAATTCTTCTTCTAAAGCCATTACTAATTCAACAGTATCTAAAGAATCAGCACCTAAATCTTCAACAAAAGATGCTTCCGGTTTCACTTCTTCTTCTTTAACGCCTAATTGTTCAACAATAATTTTTTTTACGCGTTCTTCAATACTCATTTGTTAATTCCCTATTTATTTGTTCTGCAAGAGGAGAAATTGTATGCATAATAAATTAAGTTGCAACTGTTAAATTAGAGGTCTAACCTCGCCTCTAACAAGAAGGTCAAAATCTGTATGCATACATTGACCAAAGTTACATACTCGATGGCAATTTTAACATTAAGCGAACTCGATTGCTATGCTTTTTGTTTAACCCAAGGTATCGTATTGCCGGAATATGCTTTGCTGTTACAAAATCATAACAGCTTATTAATTCATATACATACCACCGTTTACATGTAATGTTTCGCCGGTAATATAAGCGGCATCATCAGAAGCTAAAAAAGCAACTGCTTTAGCAATATCTTTAGGCTCACCTAAACGACCCGCCGGCACTTGCGCCAATGTTGCGGCTTTTTGTTCTTCGGTAAGTGCATCCGTCATATCGGTAGCAATAAAACCCGGCGCTACAACATTCACTGTAATGCCGCGAGAAGCAACTTCTTTTGCTAAGGCTTTAGAGAAGCCGATAATGCCAGCTTTAGCTGCACAATAATTGGCTTGTCCGGGATTTCCCATTGAACCGACAACAGAACCGATGCTAATAATACGACCGAAGCGTTTTTTCATCATACTGCGTAACACCGCTTTTGAAAGATGGAAAACAGAACTTAAATTGGTTTGCAAAATAATATCCCAATCTTCTTCTTTCATTCGCATCATTAGATTATCGCGAGTGATGCCGGCGTTATTGACAAGCACATCGATATCACCGAACTGTTGTTTAATTTGTTCTAATAATGCGTTGATAGATTCCAAAGAGGTCACATTTAATACTAACCCTTTTCCATTTTCGCCTAAATAATCGGAAATGGCGTCAGCACCTTTTTCGCTGGTTGCGGTACCAATGACGGTAAACCCTTTATTGATTAACTCTTCAGCGATAGCTCTCCCGATTCCTCGGCTGGCACCTGTTACTAATGCGATTTTCTGCATAATTTCTCCTTTTACTTTTTATGCATTTTTTAAGTTTTCCACTTCGGCAAGGGAAGCAGTGTCATTAACAGCGTAGGACTGGATATTGGCACTGATGCGTTTATTTAATCCGGTAAGCACTTTGTTTGGTCCGATTTCAAACGCAAGCTCAATACCTTGCTGATCCATTTTTTCTACGGTTTCAGTCCAACGCACAGGATTATAAAGTTGGCGTACTAATGCGTGACGAATTGCATCAGGATCGTTTTCTGCTTTGACATCAACATTATTAATCACCGCAACTTGAGGTTGTTTAAATGAGATAGATTCCAATGCCACCGCCAGTTGATCAGCGGCAGGTTTCATTAATGCACAGTGTGAAGGTACACTTACCGCTAACGGCAATGCACGTTTGGCGCCTGCCTCTTTACATAAAGCAGCGGCACGTTCAACAGCTGCCTTATTGCCGGCAATAACAACTTGCCCCGGCGAATTAAAATTCACTGCGGCAACCACTTCTCCTTCGGCAGCTTGTTGGCAGGCAGCAATAATTTTTTCATTATCTAAACCGATAATGGCATACATTGCCCCCGTTCCTTCAGGCACAGCTTGTTGCATCAATTTTCCTCGCAATTGCACCAATTTGATCGCATCTTGAAAATCAATGACACCGGCACAAACCAATGCGGAATATTCGCCTAAACTATGCCCAGCCATCACTGTAGGTTGTAAATCCGGATATTGCTGTTGCCATACACGGAAAATAGCGACTGAAGCTGCTAATAACGCCGGCTGAGTTTGCCACGTTTTATTCAACTCTTCGGCTGGACCTTGCTGTACCAATGCCCAAAGATCATAATCCAACACTTCGGAAGCCTGTTTAAATGTTTCTTCTACAATCGGATATTGTGCAGCTAATGCCGCCAACATTCCTACAGATTGAGAGCCCTGTCCAGGGAAAACCATTGCAAATTTTTTCATTGAATAACCTTTTTGTAATTATAAAAACTTAATAACGGACTAATGCGGAACCCCAAGTCCAACCACCACCGAATGCTTCCAGTAATAACAGTTGGCCACGTTTGATACGACCGTCACGAATGGCTTCATCCAGCGCTGTCGGCACAGTTGCAGCACTGGTATTGGCATAACGATCAAGCGTTATTACCACTTGTGACATATCCATATCTAATTTCTTTGCGGTGGCACTGATAATGCGTAAATTAGCTTGATGCGGCACCAACCAGTCAATATCTTTCTTATCAAGGTGATTTGAGCTTAGTGTTTCCTCAACCACATTGGATAATTGACTGACCGCTAATTTGAAGGTGGCATTACCTTGCATAGTAATATAACCGGATTTTTCATCGTTACGTTGAGTCTGTGATAAAGCTAACATTCCATCCATATCGGAAGAGGCGTGTAGATGAGTTGAGATAATGCCTTCACTTTCGCTTGCTTCCAAAATAACCGCACCGGCACCATCACCAAACAGAACGACCGTACTGCGATCGGTTTCATCAAGATGGCGTGAATTTAAATCTGCACCAATAACTAATGCTTTTTTAACCTGATTATTACGCACAAACTGATCTGCTACGCTTAAGGCGTAAATAAAACCGGTACAAGCTGCCGCAACATCGAATGCAATGGCATCTTTAATGCCGAGAATACCTTGAATTTGACAAGCTGCACTTGGATAGGAATGGGAATTTGTCGTTGTTCCGACCACGATCAGATCAATTTCCTGTGGATCAATATTGGCTGTCTGTAATGCCTGTTTTGCCGCATTTGCCCCCATAGTGGCAACGGTTTCATCTTCTGCTGCAATACGACGCTCTTTGATGCCGGAACGTGTCGTGATCCACTCATCAGAAGTGTCGACCATTTTTTCTAAATCAGCATTTGTTCTAATTTTTTGCGGAAGGTAACTACCTGTCGCTAATATTTTGCTATACATAGTTATCTCATTTTATTGTTTGAAAAGTGGCATAACATAAGGCGTTACACCAATATTTTTAATCAAAAACCGGTTCACAATTTGCAGGGAAATTGAGTGAATTAGCAATATTGCCACAATTCCTACTCCAACGAATTTTTACTTGGTAGTGATGTTGCTTATCTGCCATTGTCGCTGCTCCTATGTTTGAAGTATCTGATTAAAATTGTTGGGAATATTATCGCACTTTTAGAGATAATCAAAAGTTTTGTTAACACTTAACGTAATTCGTTGAGTATTTTTTCTGGAATATTTTTGTTTACTTGGGTAATGGCGTGTTCAATTGCGGTAGCGAAAGCGTTGCTGTTTGAACTGCCGTGGCTTTTTACAATAACAGATTGCAAGCCTAATAATGATGCGCCACTATGTTTATCCGGATTAAAAGATTGCAATTGCTGATATTTCTCTTTCAGCATATGACGAAGAATCTGTTTAAACCAGTTTGTACACCATATCGGATGGGTGGATTGATTTTGTTTCAATAACTGAATAATATTTTTCGCCGTACCTTCCAGTGTTTTCAAGGCAATATTACCGTTAAATCCGTCGGATACAATCACATCAGCATAGTGATTAAGCAGCTGATCACCTTCAATAAAACCGATGTAATTAATGTTAATATCTTTTTCAAGCAAGGTGGCCGCTTCACGAATTGCCGGTAATCCTTTGATTGCCTCAATGCCTATATTGAGCAATGACACACGGGGATAAACCAAATCCAACATATTTTCTGCAAAAATTGCCCCCATTCTGGCAAATTGATATAGCTGTTCGGCATTGGTTTCAATATTGGCACCCAAATCCAACATCACACTATGACGACCGTTCATTGTTGGCAACAATGAAACCAAAGCCGGACGTTGAATTCCCGGAAGAGGCTGAATCAGAATTTTTGATAACCCCATCAATGCACCGGTATTACCGGCACTCACACAAGCAACCGCACTATTTTTTTGCACCGCTTCAATGGCTAAGCGCAAGGAAGTACCTTTGCTATAGCGTAAGGCTTGAGTAATGGCAGTATCTGAAAAAATTTGACGATCGCAATGATGAACAATAATGCGTTGTGAAAGCGATTTATCAATTTGAGGGAGATATTGTTGGATGGCGTTATGATCGCCGAAAAACAAAAAACGAAGCGTTGGATATTTCTCCAACACTTGGATTGCGGCTGGGACAGTGATACGGGGACCAAAGTCCCCGCCCATCATATCTAACGCAATGGTTAGACTCAATGTATTACCTTTAGACGAAAATTATTTAATTTTACGACCACGGTAATAACCATCAGCAGTAACGTGATGGCGTAAATGAGTCGCACCAGTTTCTTTATCGATAGAAACCGCAGCAGTAGTTAACGCATCGTGAGAACGACGCATATCACGTCTTGAACGAGATTTTTTATTCTGTTGAACAGCCATTGGCTATACTCCTAACTATTTTTGCTTCTTTAAACTAGCTAACACAGCGAACGGGTTCGGTTTCTTTGCCAATTCTTCCGGCAATTCGCCAAAAACCTGTTCGTCCTCGGACACTTCACAGTGTTCTGGTTCATGCATTGGAACCAACGGAAGTGAAAGGAGAAGTTCATCTTCAATCACTGCCAATAAATCTATTTCCCCAAAATCGTTAAGTTCGATTGGTTCATAAATTTCAGGTAACACATCAGCCTGATCCAAATTAGACACTGGACTGTAATTAAAAGTGCAAGATAAATGATAAGGAAACGGTTGACCACAGCGTTGACATTGCAACATCACATCAACATCCGCTTTGCCCTGCATTACAACCAATTTTTGCGGATCAATTGTAAAGCTTAACTCCGCCTCAACATCACTCAGCACTTGATTAACCGCTTCCGCCAAACGCACGAGCTGATTACGAGAATAATAACCCTCATAATTCAAACGTCTTTGTGCAGATTTAACCGGATCAACGGTTAAGGGTAGTTTTACCTTTTTCATAGGGTGCAAATATTAACGTTAGATACAACAATAGTCAAAGGAAATACAGATTTTTTTGTGAGTTTTTGCGATTAAAAGCCATATATTCAAGTTGAAAAAATAAACATCTTTGCTTGAAAATTGCAGAATAGACCCAACTTGTTATAATCCGCTATTTACCGAATAACGGAGTTATATTTATTTTCTATTTAAGAGGGAAGCAAATTGAACAAGACGATCACCTACTTTGATAAATTAAAAGTCGCCTTTCATTATTTATTGCCGCAGTTGGCGATAACACGTGCTGCCGGCTGGTTAGCGGAAAAACAATGGGGAGCGGTAACACATACGATAATTCGTCTTTTTGCTAAAAAATATCGTATTAATATGGATGAAGCGCAGTTTTCCGATGCTAAAGATTATGCTTCATTTAATCAATTTTTTATTCGACCGCTAAAAGAAGGTGCAAGACCGATCAATCAAGATCCGAAAGCGTTATGTTTGCCGGCGGACGGAAGAGTGAGCCAACTTGGTAAGATCGAGCAGGATCGTCTTATTCAAGCGAAAGGGCACTATTTTAGCTTAACTGATCTATTGGCAGGTGATGACAAAATGAGTGAATTGTTCAAAAATGGACAATTTATCACCACCTATCTTTCACCACGAGATTATCACCGCGTGCATATGCCGTGTACAGGCACATTACGCCAAATGATTTATGTGCCGGGTGAGCTTTATTCTGTGAATCCATTTTTAGCAGAACATATTCCGCATCTGTTTTCACGCAATGAACGCGTTATTTGCCTTTTTGATACTGAATTCGGTCCGATGGTGCAAATTTTAGTCGGTGCAACCATTACCGCAAGTATCAGCACGGTTTGGGCAGGTGTCATCAATCCACCGCGTCCGGGAGAGATTAAAACTTGGTCTTATCCGGAAAAAGGGGAAAGCGGCGCCGTTACTTTGGAAAAAGGCGCAGAGATGGGCGCATTTCGCTTGGGATCAACTGTTATTAATTTGTTCGCGCCGGATCAAGTAGAATTCGCGCAATATTTACATCAAGATACTGCCGTAAAAGTCGGTGAGTTGCTTGCACGAAAAGTAGAATAATCATTTACCACAACAATAAAGGAAACATTATGTCGAAACAATTTTTTGATCAAGTCAGTTTAGAAAGCGTAGAGGCAAAAGGCAGCTACGGTATCGGTTTGCAAATCGGACAACAATTAATTTCAAGTCAGTTAGATATTGATGAAGTTGCTGTAGCGAAAGGTATTTTTGATGCGCTAAATCAAAATGAAGCAGCCTTGGATCAACAACAAATCACTGCTGCATTGCAAGAACTTCATCAACGTGTTGAAGAAAAACAAAAATTATTATTTAAAGAAATCGAAGAGGCAGGTAAAGCATTTCTGGCTGAAAATCGCCAACATCCGGATGTTGTTGAAACAGAAAGCGGTTTGCAATATCAAATTTTAACCAAAGGCGAAGGTAAAATTCCGGCAAAAACCGATAAAGTGCGTGTTCACTACACCGGTTCTTTAATTGACGGTACCGTTTTCGATAGCTCAGTACAACGTGGACAACCGGCAGAATTCCCGGTAAACGGTGTTATCGCAGGCTGGATCGAAGCATTAAGTATGATGCCTGTCGGTTCAAAATGGCGTTTGGTTATTCCTCACCACCTTGCCTACGGTGAACGTGGCGCCGGTGCTTCAATCCCACCGTTCAGCACTTTAGTGTTTGATGTTGAGTTGTTGGATGTGCTGTAATGAGTTTTTAATTTAGTTGTATCAAAAAAGCTACACTTTTGGAGGTGTAGCTTTTTTATATATTAATGCAATTTGTTATTTATCTTTTACTCCAACACCTTCCCCTTCAATTCAGGAATCAGGAATAGCGTGGCGAGCATATCGATAAAATAGATTAATGCTAAGAAGGCGATAGCGAATTTAAATGAGTAGGCGGCAACCAAGGCACCGACTACCACCGGACCGAAGCCACCGACGGCACGACCTAAATTGAACAGCACATTTTGTGCGGTTGCACGCGCTTTTGTCGGGTAGGCTTCAGACATCAATGCGCCGTATCCGCCCATCATTCCGTTCACGAACATTCCTAAAAATGCACCGACGATTAACATTAATTCCGGTGTGGTGAGTTGGGAATAAAGTACAACGCTGATAATGGCGCCAAGTTGGAATAATAGAAAGCTTGGCTTGCGTCCGATACGATCCGCTAATTGTCCGAATAACCAAATACCGAACATCATTCCAAGAATGGTAGCGGCTGTCCATAAACCGGATTTTGTTAAACTAAAACCGAGTTGTTTGGAAAGGTAATTTGGCAACCAGATCATAATTCCGTAATAGCCGAAATTCTGTACGGAAGTCAGTACAACCACGCCTAAACTTACCTTAGTGGTTGCTTTGTCTTTAATTAATTGCTTGAACGATGTGAATAAAGAGGTTTGTGTTTGTGAGTTTTGTTTTTGTACGAAAATTTCTGGTTCGTGTAGGTGTGAACGTAAATACCAAGCAATAAAAGCTGGAATAATGCCGATTAAAAACATTCCGCGCCAACCGATATGCGGCAGCAATGCCGGTGTTAATAAAGCAGCTGCCAATACGCCGATTTGCCAACCTAATGCAACATAGGCGGAAGCTCTGGCACGATGACGAGCCGGCCACGCTTTTGAGGTGTGATTCAATGGTTAGTGCTAAATAATATAGCGAAAAATAGAGTACGATGCTTTTAGAAACATCGTACTTTTTTAATTAGGCTTTAATGCGGTTACTTAAACCGACATAAATGCAGAAGATAAATCCGATGATCACCACATACGGTGTAAATTGGCTGACACCGGCACCGGAAGCCGCAAGAGAGAAATTGTGAGCAGCTGCCGCACCGAGTAACATTCCAAGAATGAACAGCGCTGAATCATTATCGCCTTCGCCGATATGTACCAACTGTTTACCCGGACAACCGCCGCCTAAGGAGAAACAGAGTCCACATAAAGCCATTGCAAGGAAATTCCAAATAACATCGTTATGTGCTATCGGTTGTTTATCAAAACCAAGATGGAATTGCCCTAAAATTACATTGGTAATAACTGTGAAGAGAATAAGTGCCAAAACGCCGTTTAATAAATGACTGTCGCGGAACAGAATAAAATTACGGAATGCACCGACAGAACAGAAACGGGATTTTTGCATTACGATGCCGATAATGACACCGCCACCAAGTGATAGCCAAAGATTGGCGTGTTGGGCGGCTGGACCTTTTTCAGAGAAGAAAATAGGCAGATTTTCGCCAAATTTAAATTCAGTGATTAAGAAAATAAACAAGGCGACAACAAATAGAATTGGAATAATAGCGGAAGATTTGCTTTGTTCGCTAACTTTGCCTAAAGAGAATCCTCGATTAGCAAAGAAAATCCCGCCAACAATACCGGCAATGAGCCCGGCAATGCCGGCAACAGCGGTTAAATCGCCGCCGCCTAAACGTAAAAATGCCCGCCACGGACAGCCGAGGAAAATCAATGCACCAAGCATTGCGAAAAAGCCGAGCAAGATTCGAGTGATTGGCGCGGAACTGGCTCGAGGTTTGAACTCTTTGGCAAAAAATGCACTGATTAGCGCACCGAAAACCAAGCCGATAAGTTCCGGACGGATATATTGCAGAGGAGCGGCGCGATGAAGCCCTAACGCACCGGATGTATCTCGTAAGAAACAAGCCGCGCAGAACCCCATATTGCCGGGATTGCCTTCATAGGTTAGAAGTGGAGCAATGATACCAAGTGCAGCACCTGCAACCACAGGCCAAGTGAAAATTTTCATAATTAGACCCTTGTGATATCAGAAAAATGGACGTTATTTTGGGGAGGACAAAACAGTTGTCGAGATCAAAATAACTAAAATTAAATTTTAATTGTCTTAACTAAGGTTAAAGACGCAAGAATTATAAGGGAATTAGGTAATGGGTAAAGCGTGGGAATTAAAAAATTTGAAGTGCGTCAAAGAAAATTTAACTAGGAGAAACATAACCTTATCCTTTCGGACAAGGTTATGCTCCAGATGATTATTTCTTCCAATTTTTCAAGGCATTAGCAAAGGCGTTGCCGATTGCGGAAGATGACTGACGACGAGAACTTGTCGTTTGAGTTTTGCTGCTTTTTCGTGATTCACTATGCGAGCGGTTTGTTTGTTCATCCAAGCGCATTGTTAATGCAATACGTCTACGATCAACTTCAACTTCTAAAACTTTTACCTTAACAATGTCGCCGGTTTTAACCACGTCGTGCGGATCTTCAACGAATTTATCGCTTAAAGAGGAAATATGTACTAAACCGTCTTGATGGACACCAATATCTACGAACGCCCCAAAATTGGTAACATTGGTAACAGTTCCTTCCAAAATCATTCCCGGTTTAAGATCGCTGATTTGTTCAACGCCATCCAAGAAAGTCGCAGTTTTGAACTCGCCACGCGGATCACGTCCCGGTTTTTCCAGCTCTTTTAGGATGTCGGTGACAGTTGGTAAACCGAAACGATCATCAGTGAATTGTGCGGCATTTAATTGATGTAATTCTGATGTGTTCCCCATTAACTCAGCAAGAGATTGATGAGTTGCTTGCAGAATTTTCTCGACAACAGGATAAGCTTCAGGGTGCACACTGGAGGCATCAAGCGGATTATTCCCGTTTACAATTCGCATAAATCCGGCACACTGTTCAAAGGCTTTTGGCCCTAAACGCGGCACTTTCTTTAACTGTTCACGGTCGGCAAAACGTCCGTTTTCATCACGATAAGCCACAATATTTTGCGCCAAAGTTTTGCTCATTCCGGCAACTCGGGCAAGCAATGGCGCAGAAGCTGTATTGAGATCTACTCCCACCGCATTCACGCAATCTTCGACCACGGCATCCAATTTGCGAGCTAATTGTGCTTGATTGACATCGTGTTGATATTGACCGACTCCGATCGCTTTCGGTTCAATTTTGACTAATTCTGCCAACGGATCTTGTAAACGGCGCGCAATGGAAACGGCACCGCGCAAAGAGACATCCAACTGTGGAAATTCTTGTGCGGCAAATTCCGAAGCGGAATAGACGGAAGCACCGGCTTCACTGACCACCACTTTTTGTGCTTGCCAATCCGGTTTTGCTTTTAATAATGCGGCAACAAAACGTTCAGTTTCGCGAGAAGCTGTGCCGTTGCCGATAGCGATGAGTTCTACCTGATATTTTTTGCCGAGTTGATAAAGCGTTGCGGCGGCTTGTGCTTCTTGTCCTGTGTGCGGATAAATTGCAGTGGTATCGAGCAATTTCCCGGTGTTGTCTACGACAGCTACTTTCACGCCGGTACGTAAGCCGGGATCTAACCCCATTGTGGTTTTTACCCCTGCCGGTGCTGCCATTAACAAAGCGGATAAGTTTTTCGCAAAAACATTAATTGCCTCTTCTTCCGCGCGTTCACGCAAGGCTGCCATTAATTCGGTTTCTAAATGCAGTGCAACTTTAATTTTCCACGTCCAAGCAATAACCTGTTGTCGCCAACTGTCAGCCGGCTGACCATTAAACTGAACATTTAAATGCTCACGAATCAGATCTTCGCAATAACTGTGATTGCTCTCTTCCTGCATCGGATCGGCATTTAAGGATAAAGTAAGAATGCCCTCGTTACGCCCGCGCAGCATTGCCAGCGCACGGTGAGATGGCACGTTTTTCAACAATTCGTGATGATCAAAATAGTCTTGGAATTTTTCGCCTTCTTGCTCTTTTCCGGCAATGACTTTCGAGACTAATTCGGCATTATTATTGAGATAATGTCGAATTTTCGCCAATAACTGTGCGTCTTCAGCGAAACGCTCCATTAAAATATATCTCGCACCGTCCAACGCTGCTTTTACATCAGCCACGCCTTTATCGGCATTGACATAGTTTTCTGCTTCACTTTCCGGGTGATGCTGCGGCTCATTCCACAATAAGTCCGCTAAGGGTGATAATCCGGCCTCAATGGCAATTTGCCCACGAGTGCGGCGTTTAGGTTTATAAGGAAGATAAAGATCTTCTAATTCAGTTTTACTTTGCGTCTGTTCGATAGCTTGGCGTAAGTCATCAGTTAATTTCCCCTGTTCTTCAATAGATTTAAGAATAGTTTGACGACGGTCGTCCAGCTCACGTAAATAAGTTAAACGGCTTTCAAAATGGCGTAATTGGGTGTCATCCAAGCCACCGGTTACCTCTTTACGATAACGCGCAATAAAAGGAATGGTGTTGCCCTCATCCAATAAATTGATGGCGGCAAGAATTTGTCTGCTTTGAACATTCAGCTCATCTGCAATAATTTGGCTAATAGTTTGGTTTAACATCACTTTTTCATTCTTTGTAAAAAAATCACCGCCCAATTATAGGCGGTGAGGGTTGGAAATGGGAAGAGGAAAGAGGGTATTTCTCATAATTAGGTGATATTCAAATTAGATAATGATCGCATTACAATGTCCACATCTTTATTTTCCAATTCGTGAATAATATGCAAATAGGTTTTTTGTGTGGTGGTAATGCTGGCGTGTCCTAAACGGCGAGCAACGCTAGCAATGGACACCCCTGCAAATAACAGCAGTGAGGCGTGAGTGTGGCGCAGTCCGTGCACTGTAATAATTGGGATTGCCGCCTTTTTACAATAACGTGCAATAAGATCATTAATCGTGGAATTATAAACTTTTTCCTGATTTGGCAGAAAAATAGGAATATTTTCAGGGCAATGACGGATTAATTGTGCAAATTGAATGATGGTTTGCCAATCCAACTGAACTTTACGAATGGAAGAGCGATTTTTAGTGGGTAAAAATCCGCCATCATTTTTATAATCCCAGGTTTTATTTATGGTTAATGTTTGTCGTGCAAAATCAAAATCTTTTGGGGTAACCGCAAGGGCTTCTGAAAAACGCAATCCTGTTTTGGCAATCAATAAAATCAACCAGTCAAAACTTAATTTTTCACTTAAATTAAGCTGATGAATAAGGGTTTGTAATTCATATTGGCTGAGATATTTCGGTTTTTTCTCGCGTGGAATTTTGCCTTTAATAATTGCTTTACGCGTAGGATCACGAATAACTAATCCTTCATCAACCGCATCTAAAATTGCTCCTTTAATTTGATGATGAAAATCCATTACAGTTTGTCGCTCGTGGCTACTTGCATAATCATTTAAAAGTTGTTGATAGCTAATGCGATTCAAATCACATAACCTGAGCCTTGGTGCAAGGCGAATAAGCCAGGTATGCGTCATTTTATATTTAGCCAGCGTAACAGGGCGAATTGCCCCCTCTTTATAAATGCGAATCCAACGTTTGAAATAACGATGAAAAAGCTCTTGATTAGTTAATCGCATAGTGATGTCCTCCGTTTTATTGGGTTGAAAATTACACAATACAACGTGAGAACTATTCAGCGATTTTTTCTATTTTGCAAGATTTTCACTTTGTTTTTATTATACTTTTTTCTAATGGCTATCACTTATGAAGAGTAATAAGCAGATCCAGCTGTTTAAATATATTGCCGATTTTTTTTTGTT
>SKEB01000653.1_pt1 | contig 23990 bp, 17 predicted proteins | sample 4826561 | NCBI WGS metagenome assembly SKEB01 (sample SAMN11008820, study PRJNA524170) | human gut metagenome | biome: Human fecal sample; material: Feces; isolation source: fecal sample from pouch patient p17 | host: Homo sapiens | place: Israel: Tel-Aviv | collected 2016-03-29
ACATAAGTTGTATATGAATCAATAATTATGGGAGGAGTTATATGAGTAAGAATAATTTCCAAGAACGTTTAAGAAAAATGGAAGACACTAAACAGCGTTTTTCAATTAGAAAGTTTAGTATAGGTGCAGCTTCGGTCTTAATTGGACTGACTATTTTTGGCATGGGCAATGAAACTGTTCATGCGGCTGAACAGCCTGCTCAAAACCCAAATGGAGTAAATAAAGAAGAGAAAGCAAAGCAAGAAGTTTCAGTTGATCCAAAGGCCAATACAGCACAATTTGAAAAGGCATCTGCTGTGAAGGAAGAAAAGCCTGATCCCACTCCAGCAAAGAAGCAAAATGCTACAAGTAAACAAGACTCAGCTTCAACACAAACTAGTCAACCTGCTGTTGATTCTGTTAAGCAAAATGCAAAAAAAACACAGCAAGTAGGCAATGATAAGGCAGCATTAGCAACAACTATAACTCTTAATGAACCCAAAAGCAGTGTAGTTGAATTAACTGAAAGTAAAGCTACAGTTCAAGATGAAAATTCTACCACTGTAAAAACTGCTCAAGAATTAATTGATGCAATTCAAAAGGGAACCGCAAATACAATTAACATTGGTGCGAATATTGATTTAGGTACTATTAGCAGCTATACCAATACCAATATTTCTAATAAACGTAACATCATAATTCAATCTGCTGATGGCAAGCACTATATTGTAGACTTTAACGGTTATGGCTTTAACATGTACAGTAGCGATTATGGAGTTACTTTCAAAAACTTAGACTTATATGGTAGAAGTTATTACGGTATTGTTAGAAGTGCTGGATCATATACTTTTGATAATGTTAACTATACCGGGTCAGAATTAATTTATACTGATCCGGGATATAACACGACAGTTAACTTTGATGGTAATGTTACTGCTCATTCAGTGGGTTCATATACCACTCCACTAAATAGTAGGTGGTCTCAAAAGAGTCAGGGTGGCAATACTCAACAGGTAATTCAATTTGCCGGTGGAACAAAAAATACGATCACGATCAACTTTAATTCTGGGAGTAATGTTACCTTAACCACTACTAATTCAAACGTTGTTGAAGTTGATAAGGGAACAACAACGATCAACGTTAAGAATGGTGCTCAAGTTTCCTTAAATCCACATACTCAAATTTTCACAGAACAACATAGGATGAGGATGGATGGTATTGCCCGTGGTATTGCTTCAGATGGTGATACTACTTTGAACATTGATCAGGGTGGTAACCTAGACATTAACTTGACAAATAATACCGAAGATTGGTACTTTTCTGGTGCTCTTTACTTGAATTCTGGTGCAACGATTAACGTTAATGGTAATTTGAACATTAATTCTAATGGTAAACCATATTACCGCTCTCAAGGCTGGGATGATCCGGTTTACATCAACGGTAATGCCACCATCAATGTTAATGGTGGTTCATTTAAGGTTAATGCTACTAACATAGGTGATTACAAAGGTTCAATTGTTACTTCAAATGGAAATTCAACGATCGCCATTAATCACCATGGTACTTTTGATGTAACTGGTGATGGCGCAAAGGCTACTGGTGTATCACTTGGTAATGGTAGTACCTTTACTTCAACTCAACCAGAGTTATTTAACATTTCAATGCCAGATGGCGCCACTGCAATTAAGAACGGTAAAGTTCAATTTAAGGGTGTAAAGACCTCAGCTGATGGTCAACCAATCGGTGAAATTGACATTACTTATGCTAGCGATGGTACTCCAAAAGTTACTAAGGTAACTAGTTATGATGAAGCTACAACTACAGCAACTAGAACTGCTGGAAATAATGCTAAAAACAAGATTAACTTAGTTGCTGCTGGTGAAGAAGTTGACTTAAAAGATATCACGTTTACTAAAGACGCTGATGGGAACTATATCATGAGTGGTAATGCAAATACCGCTGATAATAATGGCGCATATGTTTACATTTCAGTAAATGGCACAGTTCACCAAGTTTCTACTAATAATGATCAAACTCTTTGGACAGCCGGAGAAACTGGAGATCCAACTTCTTCTCAAGTTCCTTACACTGCTGAAACAGGAGCAGATGGTAAATTTAGCGTTAACTTAGGTAAATTAAAAGATACTGACCAAGTTTCAGTATATGGAGCTAAGGACTTTGTAACTAGTGATACAGATACCAAGACTGTTTCTGATTGGATGACTAGTTCATACCGTGATCAATTGCAAAAGTTAGTTGATGAAGCCTCTACTGTTGAAGCTGGTTCTAATTACATTAATGCTACTAACAGTCTTAAGACTGCTTATACTAATGCAATTAGTGCTGGTAGTACTCTTCTTCAAAATCCTAGTGCTACTTCAGAACAACTTGAAGCTGAAATTAGTGTCATCGTCAATGCTAAGACTGCTTTAAACGGTGATTTCAACAAGGCAAAACAAGCTCTTCAAGCTGCTGTTGACGCAGCCTCAGACTTTGAAAATACCTCTGCAACTTATTACAATGCAGACACTGCTAAGCAAAAAGCATATACCAATGCAGTTGCTGCCGGTAGTACTGCATTAAATGATTCGAATGCTACAGTTGATAGCTTAACAGCTGCCTTAAAGAATATTAACAATGCTAAAAATGCATTAGATGGACAGCCAACTAATAAACAAGCTCTTCAAGCAGCAGTTGATAAATCTAAAGACATCAAGAACAGCAACAATTACACTAATGCCGATCAAAATGAAAAGACTGCATATGACAGTGCAGTAACAGCGGCTCAAAGTGTTTTAGACAACAATAATGCAACTCAAGCTCAAGTAAATCAAGCATTGCAAGATCTTAATGCTGCCAATGGCAAATTGAACGGTGATGCCAAGACAGAAGCTGCTAACAAGGCTGCTCTTGAAGATGCAGTAAAAGAAGCACCAACAGTGGAAAAGACTTCTTCTAAGTACTATAACGGCACTGAAAAAGCACAAGATGACTATAAGAATGCCGTATCAGAAGGTCAAAAAGTATTAGATAATTCAAATGCTACAGCAGATCAAATAAAGACAGCTTTAGATAATATTAATGCTGCAAAAAGCGCGTTAGACGGAGATCCAACAAATAAAACTATTTTACAAAATAGTGTAGATAATGCAGTAGATCTGGATAAAAGCAATGCTGATGCTCAAGCTAAGAAAGATTACACCGATGCTCTGGATAAAGCTAAACAAGTGTTGGCATATTCAAATGCAACACAACAAGCTGTAAATGAAGCAAACGCAGCATTAACTAATGCAAAGACAGCATTAGACAATAGCTCAGCATTACAAAATGCCAAAGATGCATTGCAACAAGCAGTAGATGCCAAGTTAACTACAGAAAAGACTCCAGCATACTACAATGCCGATTCTGCTAAGCAACAAGCATATGACACAGCAATTAATGCTGGTACTGATGCACTAAACGCTCAAAATCCAACAGTTGAAAGTTTAACAACTGCATTGAATAAGATTAATGAAGTAAAGGCAGCATTAGATGGTAAGGCAACTGACACTAGCAAGCTTAAAGCAGCAGTTGATAATGCTGATACTGTGAAAGCAGGCAATGACTACAAAGATGCTAGTGCTGATGTTCAAAAGCAATACGATGATGCAGTAAAAGCAGGTCAGAAGTTATTAGATTCAACTACAGCACCATCTCCATTGACTCAAGCCGATGTTGATAGAGCAACTAAGGCAATTACAGACGCACAAAGCGCTTTAACTACTAGTGCTACAACTAATGTTAAGGATGCTAAAGGAAAAGCTACTGCTGATTTAACTAATGCTGTTACTGCAGCTAAGGCGGCAATCAATCAAGATACCAACTTAACTGAAGATGAAAGAAATGCAGCTAAAGCTCAAGTAGATGGCGATGCTAGCGTTGCTCAAGAAGCAATCAATAAGGCTACTACCAACGATGCTGTAACTTCTGCTGCAACTGCTGGTAAAGTTACCATCGACAAGACAGTAGCAAATGCTGCCATTGATAACGCAGCAGCTGGCAAGAATAAGGCTATAGATGGATCTTCATTAACTGATGAGGAAAAAGCTGCATTAAGGCAAGAGGTAACTAAGGCTCAGGATACTGCAAAGGCTGCAATTGATAGTGCTAAAACTAACACTGCAGTAACAAATGCTAAAAATACTGGAATTTCAAATATCCAAAATATCGAGATCCCAACCAACTCAGCATCTAAAGCTCAAGCAACTACTGATCTGAATAACGCAGTTGACGCCGCTAAGAAGGCAATTGATCAAGACACTAACTTAACTGATCAAGAAAGAGATGCTGCTAAGGCTCAAGTAGATGCTGATGCTAAGACAGCCCAAGAAGCAATCAATAAGGCTACTACCAATGATGATGTAACTTCTGCCACAAATACTGGTAAGCTTGCTATTGACAAGGCAGTTGCCAACGCCGTCATTGATAATGCCGTTGCTGGCAAGAAAGCAGAAATTAGTAATGTTAAGGATTTAAGCAGTGATGACGTAAAAGCATTGAATAATGAAGTTGATCAAGCTGCTAATGATGCTAAGAATGCCATTAGTTCAGCTACTACTGAAAAGGCAGTTAAGACAGCCCAAACTGATGGTGTAGATAAGATCAATGCAATTGATGTTGCTACAACTGCCGCTAAGGACAAGGCTAAGTCAGATATTGATCAAGCTGCTACCGATGCTAAGAAGGCGATTGATGACAACAAGGACTTAACTGACGATCAGAAGACAGCTGCTAAGGATCAAATTGATCAAGACGCAACTAAGGCTAAGGACAATATTAATAACGCTAAGACCGACAAGGATGCCGAAGATGCTAATAATGCTGGTCAATTAGCAATTGCTAAGGATGGTGCCAAGGCTGCTATTCAAGGAGCCTTGAACAAGAAGCTTAATGAAATTGATAGTGCTTCTGCCTTAACTTCAGATGAAAAAGCTAAGTTAACCAATGATGCTAACACAGCTGCAACTAATGCTAAGAAGGCAATTGATGCTGCAACTACACCAATTGAGGTAACTTCAGCCCAAACGGCTGGTATCCAGGATATTGAGAATGTTAAGGTTCCGGCTGAATCAACAACTAAGTCAGCTGCAGATAAGGCAATCGATGAAGCTCTTGCCAAGAAGCAAGCAGAAATCAACAAGTCTAATACTTTAACTGATGAAGAAAAGACTAACTTGGATAAGCAAGCTCAAAACGCTGCAAATACAGCTAAGCAAAATATTGCTAATGCTAAGACAGATTCAGCTGTAGCAACGGCCCAAGACAATGGTGTTGCCGCAATTGACGGTATTAAGGTTTCAGCTAACTCAACAGCTAAGGATCAGGCTAAGAGCAACATCACTGATGCCGCTGACAAAGCTAAGCAAACAATTGATCAGGACAATAATTTAACCAATGATCAAAAACAAGCAGCTAAGGATCAAGTTGATACTGATGCTAAGAATGCTCAAGATGCCATCGACAACGCTAAGACCGATGCTGATGTCAATAACGCTGCTGATAACGGTAAGATTGCAATTGATAAGACAGTCGCCGATGCTGCAATCGATAATGCAGTGGCTGGTAAGATTAAGGACGTTAAGGCTCCATTAACTACTGATGAGCAAAAGACCTTGACTGATTTGATCAAGGAAACTGGTGAAAATGCTAAGCAAAATATTGCCAATGCAACTACTCCAGCAGAGGTAACGACAGCTCAAGACAATGGTGTTGAGGCTATTGACAAGATTAATGTTCCAACTACTTCTCCAGTTAAGGATGCCGCAAATAAGGCAATTGATGAAGCTTTAAAGAATAAGACTGCTGCAATTAACAAAGCTGACAACATCACTGATCAAGAAAAGCAAGATTTGATTAAGCAAGCAACCCAAGCTGCTAATACTGCTCACGACAACATCAACAAAGCAACTACTACTCCGGATGTTAATACTGCTCAAATTAATGGTGAAAAGGCAATTGCTGATGTTACTGTTCCAGGGTTGTCTGACATCAAGAAGGAAAGTACTGACTTAATTAATAAGACTTTGGACAAGAAGAAAGATGAAATTAATAATGCTTCTAACTTGTCAAATGATGAAAAGCAACAATTAATTAATGCTGCTACTAATGTTGCTACTGCTGCAATTAACAACGTTAACAATGCTAAGACCAATGATGAGGCTAAACAAGCTGCAGATACTGGTGTTAAGAACATTGAAGATGTGAAGATTCCAAGTCTTGCTAGTGCTAAGAATAATGCTAACCAAGCAATTGATGATGCATTGAAGTCTAAGACTGCCGAAATCAAGAACGCTTCAAACTTAACTGATCAAGAAAAGCAAAGCTTAATTGATAAAGTCAACAAGGCTGCAGATGATGCAACAAGTGCAATCAAGAATGCTACAACTGATAATGCAGTTAAGGATGCTGAAACTAAGGGCTTGAATGAGATTAATGGTGTTACTATTCCAACTCTTGCTGAAAAACAACAAGCAGCAAATGTAGCTATTGATCAGGCAGCCAAGGCTAAGAAAGCTGAGATTGCTAAAGCATTACAAGCTGGCAATATTGATCAAGCTAAGGCAGATAGCTTAAATACTGAAGTTGATAATGATGTCACTAACGCTATGAAGGCTATTGTAAACGCTACAACTAATGCCGCAGTAGTTGTAGCTCAAAATGATGGTATCCACAAGATTAACGCCATTAAGGTGCCATCATCTACTTACAACCCAGATATCACGAATAATACTTCAACTGGGTCTGGTGATACAGACTCAACTTCAACTAAGCCTGCTGAAGAAGCTACACTTAAGCTTATTCTTACCCACAATGCTTACATCTACAACAAGGATTACCAAATTACTTACAAGGATAATAAGCGGGTAGTTCTTAAGAAGGGTACGCAAATTATTGCTCTTGATAATGGTAAGAAGTACTTAATCAAGGGTAAGGAATTCTACCGGATTGGTGATAATCAATATGTCAAGGTTTCTAACACGATTAGCTACTACTACCTTGTACACAACTCATTCTTGTACAACAAGCATGGTAAGACTATCAAGCGTAACGGCAAACGTATCTTTGTTAGAAAAGGCGTAAGACTTGAAGCTAACAAGGTAAAGGTAGTCAAGATTAATGGTAAGAAATTCTACAAGGTGGGCAAGAGCACTTACATTAAGTTTAGAAATGCTAAATTAATTATAAGTCCTAACAAATAGTTAGATTTTCTGAGCTATTAGAATAAATAAGAAAAAGATGTACGTAATTTTGCGTACATCTTTTTTGCGTTGTTAAATTTTATTGTCAATTTTGAATCTCGGTCTTACTCATTTGCCGATATGTTTTGGGGCTGAAGCCGGAATATTTTTTGAAAGCTTTAGAAAAGGTAAATTCATCGATATAGCCTACAGAAAGTGCAATTTGTTGAATCGAGTTTTGATTATTTTTTAGCCTATTTTTAGCCTTTTCCATTCTAATTTTGATTAGGTATTTTTGTGGAGAAGTATTAAATTCTGTTTTAAAAATGTTATATAAATGACTACGCGAGATGTCAATTTTATTGCATAAAGATGCAATTGAACAATTATGATCACTATAATTGTCATTTAAGTAATTAACAGCAAATTTTAACTTAATATGACTTGTATTTTTTGTTTGTTTTTTCCTGGTAGGATATTCCGAATCTAAGTGATAAAAGGTTTGATAGATTAATGATTCAATCAATATATCATTTGTTAAAGTATTTGGCCGATGAAGAGCATCGAATAATTGAAATAAACTGTTACAAAAATTAGAATGTTGCACTTGGCGTAAGTAATGTTGGCTAGATAGAGTAGAACCAGCGAGCATGGTTCCAATTTTTAAGCCAGATAAGCCAATCCAGAAGTAGGTCCAAGGATCTTTACCATCAGCTTGATAAAAACAAGGGGTACCTTTTGGCAGAATAAAAATATCACCAGCTTGTAATTGAATGGCAGGATGATTTGCCGAAGAAAAGATACCTTTTCCTTTAACAATGTAGTGAATGACATAATTCTGTCTGACATTATTACCGCTAAAGAAATAGTTTGGCAGACAGCTTTCCTTGCCAAAGAATAAAACATTACTTTCCAGACTAATATCATTTAGTGTTTTATATTCTCCATTCATAATGACTAACTCCAATAAAATATCATATTTGATATGTCATCATGAATTCTAACATGACGACAAAGCATTGACAACATGGCAATTATAAAAATAAAAATGTCATAATGTTTAATAAACAAAATAACAAAAAACATATAAAGCAGGCCATGGATATATTTCGGCAGTTAAGCAATAATATTTATGTAAATTATGACAGCGCTTACTTAATTAGCTAAATATGATTTTAGAGGAGTGAAGATTTATGAAAAGATGGCTAAAGAGTTTAGTCGTAACAAGCTTAATAGCTGCAACGGCTTTAAGTTTGACAGCTTGTGGTCAAAAGCAAGATAGCAAGTCTGTCAAAAAAGTTACAATTGAGTATTTTAACCAGAAAAAGGAAATGTCAGCCACTTTAAAAGAAATCATTAAGGATTTTGAAAAGAAGAATCCTGATATTCATGTCAAAGAAGTTGATGTACCCAATGCCGGTACGGTACTTAAGACAAGAATGTTGTCTGGAGATGTTCCTGATGTTATTAATATTTACCCACAAAATATCGACTTTCAAGAATGGGCAAAAGCTGGTTATTTCGAAGATATGACTCATGCTTCGTACATTAAGAATATCAAGAATCATTATGCTGATTCTTTCAAGATTAACGGTAAGATCTATAATGTACCGTTAAGTGCAAATGTATATGGCTTTTTCTACAATGCAAGTGCATTTAAGAAATTAGGCATTGAACCACCGAAGACTTGGGCAGAATTTGAACAAATTGTAAAGAAGATTAAAGCAAGCGGCAAATCTCCATTTGCAATCGCAGGAACTGAGCCTTGGACATTGAATGGTTATCATCAATTATCTTTAGCTACTATCACTGGTGGTGCTAAGCAAGCTAATCAATTATTGAGATTTTCAGCACCTAATGGAATTAAAGTGAATAATCCTTATATTCAAAAAGATTTTAATAGATTAAATCTATTACGTGAGAATTCTCAAACTAACTGGCGTGGTGCTAGTTATAATGATGCAGTTGTTTCATTTGCTAATGGTGAGAGTTTAATTATGCCAAATGGTTCTTGGGCCTTACCAATGATTAATCAACAAAAGCCTAAATTTAAAGTTAGAACCTTTGCCTTCCCAGCAGCTAAAGTAGGTCATGAAATGACAGTTGGTTCAGGTGACTTAGCTTTATCAATTTCTTCAAAGAGTAAGCATAAGAAAGCCGCTGAAAAATTTGTTGCTTATATGACAACACCTGCTGCTATGCAGAAATATTATGACGTTGATGGAAGTCCTGTTGCGGTTAAAGGAGTTAAACAAAAGGGGTTTGATTCTCAATTAGGTGGTTTATCAAGCTTGGCGTTTACAAAACACGATATGGTCTGGCTTGCTCAAGATTGGACTAGTGAAAATGATTTCTTTAATTTAACTGCAAGTTACTTAATGACAGGTAATGAGCAACAAATGGTTAATGATATGAATACGTTCTTTAACCCAATGAAGGCTTCTAATTAGGGGGGATGCAAAAATGAAATCGAAAAATTTTATTGAAAAATATTGGGGTTGGCTATTTTTAATCGTCCCAATTATTCTGCAACTCATCTTCTTCTACTTTCCATTAGTTCAAGGTGCGTTTTACAGTTTTACTAATTGGACTGGTTTAACTTACAATTATAAATTTGTGGGTTTGAACAATTACAAGTTATTGTTTATGGATCAGAATTTTGCTAAGTCGATTGGCTTTACTTTAATATTAACAATTTGCCTTATTGTGGGTGAAATCGTTATCGGAATTCTGGTAGCTCGTGCTTTAAATTCTAAAATTAAAGGCCAAACCTTTTTTAGAGCATGGTTCTTCTTCCCAGCTGTTTTGTCAGGTTTGACAGTCGCTTTGATTTTTAAACAAGTTTTCAACTATGGTTTACCAGCAATTGGTAATGCACTTCATATTTCATGGTTGCAAACGAGTTTATTAGGTACCGACACTGGAGCAATAATTGCTACAATTTTCGTCCTCCTCTGGCAAGGTGTAGCTATGCCGATCATTATTTTCTTAGCTGGTTTACAAAGTATTCCAGATGAAATCAAAGAAGCTGCTGAAGTCGATGGTGCTAATAGTCGTCAAATTTTTTGGAAGATTGAACTTCCTTACATGTTGCCAAGTATTTCAATGGTCTTTATCTTAGCTCTTAAATCAGGTTTAACTGCTTTCGACCAAATCTTTGCAATGACGGCTGGTGGACCAAACAACTCAACTACTTCATTAGGTTTGTTGGTTTACAACTATGCCTTTAACAATAACTCATTTGGTTATGCTAACGCGATTGCGATTGTATTATTCCTTTTGATTGCAATTGTTTCATTTATCCAAATCAAAATTTCTAATAAGTATGCCGTTGAATAAGAGGAGTATACAAAATGGAAAAAGAAAACAAATCAAAGAAATTTTGGGATTATGCTTTACTGATTGTCGGTGGAATCTTAATTTTAATCCCATTGCTTTACACATTTTTAAGTTCATTTAAGACAACTAAACAAATCATGGAACATTTCTTTGCATGGCCTAATCCTTGGACCACTGCAAACTTCCAAAGATTATTTGCCGATGGAGTAATGAATTATTTCGGTAATTCAATTATCATTACAGTTTTATCTATTGTTTTGGTAATGATTTTTGTACCAATGGCCGCATATTCCATTGCAAGAAATATGTCCAAAAAGACAGCATATAACTGGATGTACATCTTATTAATCATTGGTATCTTTGTTCCTTTCCAAGTAATTATGATTCCGATTACAGTAATGATGAGTAAACTTGGTTTGGCTAACATGTGGGGACTAATCATCTTGTACTTAACTTACGCTGTACCTCAAACATTATTCCTTTATGTCAGCTACATTAAGCAAAGTGTGCCTGATAGTTTGGATGAAGCTGCAGAAATTGACGGTGCTAATAAGATTACCACTTATTTTAAAATTATCTTCCCATTGTTAAAACCAATGCATGCCACAACTTTAATCATTAATGCAATGTGGTTCTGGAACGATTTCATGCTTCCATTATTAATTTTGAACAAAGACTCAAAGATGTGGACTTTACCATTATTCCAATACAACTACACAGGTCAATACTTCAATGACTATGGTCCAAGTTTCGCATCATACGTAATCGGTATTATCACTATCACAATTGTATATTTGATCTTCCAAAAGAATATTATTGCTGGTATGAGTAACGGTGCTGTTAAGTAATTAGAATAATTGAGGTAATAAAAGATGGTTAGAGTAGATTTAGATCACGTTTACAAAAAGTATGACGGTAATGATAAGAATTCAGTTACAGATTTTAATTTACATATTAAAGATGAAGAATTTATCGTTTTCGTTGGTCCATCAGGTTGTGGTAAGTCAACTACTTTAAGGATGATTGCTGGACTTGAAGATATCTCCAAAGGAACGTTGAAAATTGGTGGTAAGGTAATGAACGATGTAGCTCCTAAGAATCGTGATATTGCCATGGTATTCCAGAACTATGCTTTGTACCCACATATGAGTGTATATGACAACATGGCTTTTGGATTAAAATTACGTCATACAACAAAAGAGGAGATTGATAAAAAGGTAAAAAGAGCTGCCAAAATTTTGGGCTTGTCAGATTACTTGAAGCGTAAGCCAGCTGCACTTTCTGGTGGTCAAAGACAGCGTGTTGCCTTAGGTCGTGCAATTGTGCGGGATGCACCTATTTTCTTAATGGACGAACCACTATCAAACCTTGATGCTAAGCTTCGTGTAACGATGCGTGCCGAAATTGCTAAATTACATCAACAATTGAAGACTACTACTATTTACGTAACTCACGATCAAACTGAAGCTATGACTTTAGCAGACCGCATCGTAATTATTAAAGATGGCATTCAGCAACAAGTTGGTACTCCTCTAGAAGTTTACAATAAGCCTGCTAATGTCTTTGTCGCTGGTTTTATTGGCTCACCAGCTATGAACTTCTTCCGTGTAATTTTAAAAGATGGAAAGATCATTGATAAAGAACACCATGACTTTGAAATCCCTGTTCCAGAAGGTAAATTAAAAGTTTTGAAGGACAAAGGCTACAATGGTAAAGAATTAATCTTTGGTATCCGTCCTGAAGATGTTCATACTGAAGAAGTATTTTTGGAAAGTTTCCCTGATCAAGTTGTTACTGCTAAAGTCGTCGTTTCAGAACTTTTAGGCGCAGAAACTCAACTTTACACCAAAGTAGGCGATACTGAATTAGTTTCAAAGGTTGATGCTCGTGACTTCACTAAGCCAGGTACTGAAGTACGAATGGGATTTGAAATGAACAAGGCTCACTTTTTCGATCCAGAAACAGAAAAAGTTGTTGAGAATTAAGGAAATGAATTATGACCAGTAACTTAATTAAATTTGATGATCAAAATAAAGTATTCCATTTACATAACAAGCAAATATCATATTTGCTTTCTATTGAAGATGGTGGCACATTAAGTCATTTATACTTTGGTGGAACTGTTAAAAATTACAATAATCAATTAAAGTATCCTAGATTAGACCGCGGCTTTTCAGGAAATTTGCCTGAATCGCTTGATCGTACATTTTCACGTGATTCACTTCCAAAAGAATATAGTAGTGCTGGTGAAATGGACTTTCATACTCCTGCTACAATAGTACGTAATCCAGATGGCTCAAATGCTTTGTTTTTAACTTATAAGTCATACAAAATCGAAGATGGTAAGCCAGATTTAAAGGGATTGCCACACTCTTGGACAAAAGAAAATGACGAAGCGCAAACGTTAATAGTTACTCTTGAAGATAAGGTAAGCAAGCTAGAATACGACTTATTATATACGATTTATCGAGATCGTCCTGTAATTGTACGTTCAGTTCAAGTTCATAATCATGGTGAAGAAGCAGTATATCTCGAAAAAGTTGCTTCTATGCAAATGGATTATGTAGATAAGGATTTTGAAGTCATTACTTTACCGGGTGCTCATGCAAATGAGAGGTGTGTGCAAAGAGAAAATATTGGTCAAGGAATTAAAGTGTTTTCTAGTCATCGTGGCACATCAAGTCACCAAATGAATCCTTTCATGGCATTAGTAGATCATGATACCAATGAATTTATGGGTGAAGCTTATGGTTTTGCACTAGCATATTCCGGTAACCATAAATTTGAAGTTGAACGTGATCAATTTGGTCAAATCCATGTGAATACCGGAATTAATGATTACAATTTTAAATGGAAATTGAATCCAAATGAAAAATTTCAAACTCCAGAAGTTTTGATGGTTTATTCTGATCAAGGATTAAATAAAATGAGTCAGGCATTTCATAGCTTGATCCATGAACGTATTATGCGTAGTAAATTTAAGGATCAAATTAGACCTGTTCTGGTTAACAACTGGGAAGCAACTTATTTTGATTTCAATGAAGATAAATTAAAAACTATTGTCGATAAGGCTAAGAAATTAGGCCTAGAAATGTTTGTCTTAGATGATGGTTGGTTTGGTCATCGTGACGATGACAACAGTTCTTTAGGAGATTGGAAAGTTTATAAGAAGAAGTTTCCTAATGGATTAGGACATTTTGCAGATTATGTTCATGAACAAGGATTAAAGTTTGGACTATGGTTTGAACCAGAAATGATCTCATATGAATCAAATCTATATAAAGAACATCCAGATTATCTAATGCATGTACCTGGTAGAAAGCCGTGTCCGTCAAGAAATCAATATGTCCTAGAACTTGGTCGTAAAGAAGTTCGTGATAATATCTTTGAGCAGATGGTAAAAATCTTAGATAGTAAAAAGATTGATTATATTAAATGGGATATGAACCGTAGTTTGTCTGATATTTATGAATCAGATTTACCTGCTAATCAACAAGGAGAAGCATATCATCGTTATGTATTAGGTTATTACGATTTATTAAATAAATTGGTAACTAGATATCCTGATATTTTATTTGAAGGATGCTCTGGTGGTGGCGGTAGATTTGATGTCGGACAAGCTTATTACACACCACAAGTTTGGGCTAGTGACAATACTGATGCTATTGAAAGATTAAAGATTCAATACGGTACTAGCTTTGTTTATCCGCAATCAATGATGACATCACATGTTTCAGTATCACCTAATGAACAGAATGGAAGAATTACTCCATTTAATACACGTGGGGCTGTAGCAATGTGGGGCGACTTAGGCTATGAACTTGATTTAACCAAGATGAGTGATGAAGAAAGTGATCAAGTTGTTAAACAAGTCACAGAATATAAGAAAATTAGAGAAGTTACCCAGTTTGGTACGCTTTATCGTTTGAAGGCTTCAGCAAGCAATCAATGTGCATGGATGATGGTTGATTCTAATAAGAATGAAGCAGTTGTAACTGTCGTCAATGTAATGGCTCACGCTCAACCATATTGTACGAAGACAAAATTAGCTGGTCTTGATCCAGATAAACGATACAAGAATTTAGAAACTGATGAAGTTTTTGGTGGCGACGAGCTAATGCACCTTGGCTTTTATGATCCTATTGAACGTGGTGATTTTAAAGCCAAAATGTATCATTTTAAGGCTATCAATTAGGAGACAATTATGCCAATTGAAAATAAAGTAATGTTAATTACTTATCCAGACAGTTTGGGTAAAAATTTAAAAGAATTAGATGAAATTTTAAGTGAAGACTTGAAGGGGGCTGTAGGCGGTATTCACTTATTGCCATTCTTCCCATCAACTGGTGACCGTGGATTTGCTCCGACTGGATATACAGAAGTAGATCCTAAGTTTGGTGACTGGTCAGACATTGAAAAAATAGGTAAGAAATATTATTTGATGTTTGATTTTATGATTAATCATATTTCTCGTCAATCAAAATTTTATAAAGATTTCAAACAAAAGAAAGATAAAAGTAAGTATGCCGATTTATTTTTGAACTGGGACAAATTTTGGCCGGAAGGTCGTCCAACTCGAAAAGATATTGATTTAATTTATAAACGAAAAGATCGTGCTCCATATCAAGAAATTACTTTTACAGATGGCAGTAAAGAAAAATTATGGAATACTTTTGGTGAAGAGCAAATCGATATGGATGTTCGAAAGGAGGTGACACAGAAGTTTATTAAAGATACGTTGAGAGCATTAATTGATCATGGTGCTGATATTATTCGGTTAGATGCTTTTGCGTATGCTGTAAAGAAGTTAGATACTAATGATTTCTTTGTAGAGCCAGAAATTTGGGATTTACTAAAACAAGTACAAGATGATATTTCTGATAAAGGTGCAATGATTCTACCAGAAATACATGAACACTATTCAATGCCATTTAAGATTTCAAAGCATGGATATTATATCTATGACTTCGCTTTACCAATGGTAACTTTATATTCACTTTATTCAGGTAAAGCCAATCGTTTAGCTGATTGGCTTAAGAAATGTCCAATGAAACAGTTCACTACCTTAGATACACATGATGGTATCGGTGTTGTTGATGCTCGTGATATTCTCTCCCCTGACGAAATTAAATACACAAGTAATGAATTGTATAAAGTTGGAGCTAATGTTAAAAAGAAATATTCTAGTGCAGAATATCATAATTTAGATATCTACCAAATTAATACAACTTATTATTCTGCTTTAGGCAATGATGATAAAAAATACTTTATTGCAAGACTTATTCAAATGTTTGCGCCTGGTATTCCGCAAGTCTATTATGTAGGAATGCTGGCTGGTAAAAACGATATCGAACTCCTCGAAAAGACTAAAGAAGGTAGAAACATTAATCGTCATTACTATGGCAGAGAAGAAGTAGCTGAAGAAACTAAAAGACCTTTAGTAGCAGCACTCTTGAAATTGTTTAATTTTAGAAACAATGAAGCAGCTTTTGATCTTGATGGATCCATTGAAATCACTACGCCTAATGAAAACGTGATTCAAATAACTCGTATGAATAAAGATAAAACTCGAAAAGTAAGAGCTATTATTAATTTAAAAAATTTAACTTATCAAGTGACTGTAAATAATGAGGTTATTAACTTTTAAATAAACAGTATCAACTGTATATAAAAATGTGTCTGGGAAAAAACTAGATTTTTAGTCCAGATATAAAAACACAAGAATTCACTAAAAATAATGAATTTCTGTGTTTTTTCGTTCTATTGTTTTTGTGTGGTGAATATCAAGGAATGGTTTTGAAGTATACAAAAAGAACGATGATCTTCATAACGAAGTTCATCGTTTTTTTCATGGTCTGAGAATTATTTTTTCCCAGACGCTTTTTTGTTAGGTATTTATTTTAAGAAGTATTGTAATGCTGAAGCTAAAAGACCACCAACGATAGGACCACACATTGGTACCCATGCGTATTGCCAATTAGCACTTGATTTATTCGGTACAGGCAAGATTGTATAAGCAAGTCTTGGTGACCAATCACGAGCGGGGTTTAAAGCAAATCCAGTAGTAGCACCTAGACCTTGTCCAACTACCATAATCAATAAACCAACGATTAATGGCTTAAGACCTTTATCAAAATCACCTAAGTTAAGTAAAGCAAAGATAAAAATAAATGTTGCGATTGTTTCACTTAGGAAGTTGAATAAATTATTCTTAATAGCCGGTGCTGTAGCGAAAATACCTACTTGATTACCTTCTTCGGCAGTTTTGGTTGCTTTAAAGTGAGGGTAGTATTGAATAATTACAAGTACTGCACCGACAAAAGCACCTAAAAACTGACCTAATAAATAAGGTAAGACTCCGCTCCAAGGGAAAAATCCGAAAGCCGCAAACCCAATTGTGACAGCTGGATTTAAGTGACCTTGTGAGCCAAAGTTTGCAGCAATATAAACACCAAATGTAACGGCCATACCCCAAGCAATGGTTACGTATAGCCAGTGGGAACCTTTGGCGTAGGATTTATTCAAGTTAATCGCTGCGCCACATCCGGTGCCTAAAACGATTAATACCATAGTTCCTAGGAACTCACCAATGAAATCTGACATGATAGGTTTCTTTCTAGTTAATCTTTAATTGTTAATGGTTTTAGTTGTTTTTCAATATCTTCTAAGTTAACTCCTGCTTGAATTAAGGAAGCCGCGGTATAAGCTCCTTCCAAAAAGGCAGTGTCATATAAGTGAACTTTCTTATCGCTCATTTCTATCGCCATTTCAAGGTTCATTTTTGCGCTTCCAAGATCATAAAAAGCCAAAATTTCATCAGCTTGATTATCTGCAAAAGCTTGCATAATCTTTTCCATGTTGGTGCCAATATCATTATCATTAGTACCGCCAGCCGTGGTAATTGGCACGTCTTTAGCTACCTGATTTAATAATTGAGGTAAACCTTCGGCGATTTCTGGTACGTGTGAAACAAGAGTAATTCCTAGACTCATAATAAACCCTCCGTTTCAAGCAGCGTCTCAAAAAGATAGCCGCTTGATTCAGAACCTGGGTCGATATGGCCTTTAGAACGTTCACCTAAGTAACTTGCACGACCTTTTTTGGCAATCATATCTTTAGTTGCTTCAACAGCATCTTTGATTTTATCTTCAGATAGACTGCCATCTTTTACATCAGGAACCAACTTATACCAAACGTCAACCATTGTCTTATCGCCAGGTTCTGCACCGCCGCGTTTTTGGATCCCAGCAAGTGCAGCATCAAGTAATTCACCTACATTATCAGTTGAGCTACTCTTTTTAGCCATTTCTAAAAAAGCAGTTCCATATAAAGGACCAGAAGCTCCACCTACAGTAGAAATAAGTGCCATAGCAATTGTTTTTAATGCACTTGGAACATCGGCTGGTTTAGTAGCTAATTTTTCTTTAACAGCTTGCATCCCGCGACTCATGTTAAAACCGTGATCACCATCACCAATTGGCATATCCAGATCACTTAAATATTGCTTATTTGTTTCAACTTTATCCGCAAAATTATTCATCCAAGTTGTTAATGTATCAACAGTTAAAGTCATCTTTAATCCTTTCTACCATGCAATTGTTTGAACAGGGTAATTTAGATAGTCCAGCCATTTGTCTTCTTTAATTTCAAAAAGAGTTAAGGAAATACCGGCCATATCGATTGAAGTCATATAGTTGCCGACCTTCATAAAGCTAGGCTTAATGTTGAATTCTTTAAGTTTATTTAAAACGTCATTAGCAAAAACATATTGTTCCATCAATGGAGTTGCGCCCATCCCGTTAATGAGACAAGCATATTTTTTATTGCCATCTAAATTCATTTCGTCGTTTAACTTACCAATTAATTCTTCAACTAATTCCTTAGAAGGCTTAATCTTTTCGCGGCGATAACCTGGTTCACTATGAATACCAACACCATATTCAATTTCATCTTCTTTTAGAAGAAAACCGGGCTTACCAACTTCTGGGTTAGTTGCTGCAGATAAGGCAACGGCAAGAGTCTTAATATTTGGCAAAACTTTTTTAGCTAACTTTTCAAGTTCATCTAGGCTTGCGCCTTCTTGAGCTGCAGCACCTAAAACTTTATGCATGAATAAAGTTCCTGCTACTCCGCGACGTCCTTGAGTGTAAAGGCTATTTTCTACAGCAATGTCATCGTCAACAACGATTGACTTAACAGGAATATCTTCCATTTCTGCTAAATCTTTAGCCATATCAAAGTTCATTACATCGCCAGAATAATTTTTAACTACCAGAAAAACGCCTTTTCCTTGATCTACTGCCTTAATTGCAGCATAAATTTGATCTGGAGTAGGAGAAGTAAAGACTTGACCGCAAACAGCGGCGCTAAGCATTCCTTTACCAACATAGCCTGCGTGAGTTGGTTCATGACCTGAACCACCACCACTGACAATACCAACTTTTCCTTTCATAGAATCTTTATCGGCTCTTACGACAGCTTCTGTGTCAGGAATTTTTTCAATAAATTGAGGATAAGAACGAGTCATTCCCATGACCATTTCGGGAACAACATTATGTGGATCATTAATTATCTTTTTCATAATTTCTCCTTTTGCAAAAATGCAATCGCTTACAAACTGATTATAACGCAATAACTTATAAATTTAAAAGTGTCTGGGAAATAACTAAATCTCAGACACTTTTATTTACTCAAAAAATTAATAGCTATCATTTTTGATTTAAACAAGTTTTATAACTTGTTTTTTTCTTGCTCAATAAATTTTTCTATACTCTTACCAAAATCTTCCATCCCTGTTAACTGATAACTTTCTGCAATTTTCTGACAATAATCAATGTACTTTTCATCTTTGTGGAAGTGATAAGCTATCAAATATTTATGGACAGCTATACTGCTTTTAATTAGATATAATTCGGGAATTTGCGGCATTTTTTCAACTATTTCAATGTAACAATCAAGACCATCATATTGATTATTAGACATCGAATTGCTGATAAAATTATTGATAATTGCACTTACGGCCACCATTATCTTGTTATCAACTGTATTTGAAGTTTCTTTAATTATTTGCTTAACAATGGCTCTATTAGCATCTAGATCATAGAAATCCATGAAATCACAATAGAGCTGCAATTTTAGTTCAGTAAAATTAGGAATGTCGAAGATCCTTTCCCGCAACTTTTTCTGTAATTCTAGGTTAGGCTGATAGTCATCCTCATAATTAATTCTCAGAGTTTCGATCATTCCTTCGACTTCTAAAGCATCTTGATCCTTTTTATCTTGAGGCAGGTCACTGTCTTTAATTGATTGAACGATCTTTTTTAGAGTAGGGATATCATGGTGATAGACAGCGGTAGTGGCCGTATGTCCCCAATTTTCTTCTTGTTCGTGGATTAGGTCACGTTCATTTTCTAAACGCTTGAAAAAGTCACTACTATCAATGTGATTGCGGTGCAACAGTGCTAGCAAATCTTCTGCAGTAATTCTATGCTTATTCTTTTCTACCTTGGCATAGTAAGAAGTACTGATAATGTTGCCAACCCATTCTTTCTGTGTTTTTGATTTCGCTAGTCTTTCTTCTTTAAGTAACTCACCGATCGTCATAATGTCACCTCAAAATGTCAAATACGCCACTTTTAAAAATTAATCTCTTTTTCACTTTATTATAATTGCAACAACAAATGAGACAAAGAAAAAGGGGTTAAACATTATGAATGTATTTTTGAAAAATAAGGATTACAGAAGATTTTCAGTTGCCAGTTTTTTATCTACTGCTGGGGATGTATTCTTTTACTTAGCATTCATGACTTACGCAAGTAAATTGCACAACTATTCATTGGCTTTATCATTGATCGCTATTTCAGAATCTATTCCAAGACTATTTGATATTTTTGGAGGTTTCTTAGCTGATAAAACTAGAAATAAGTTCAAAAGCATCTTCTTAATGGCCGTAGTTCGATTTGTTCTTTACGGTATAGTAGGCTTGCTCTTTGTCAGCAATGTTTCTCAATGGAATTTAGTTATTATAGTTGTCATTATTAATTTTTTATCTGATACGTTTGGTGCTTACTCTACTGGATTGATCGCTCCATTAATTATCGACATTGTCGGAAAAGAAGAATTTGGTGAAGCTGAAGGTTTTACCAACGGCGTGAGTGAAGTAATCAATACTATTGCACAATTTGTCGGTTCAGGGTTGTTGCTTTTCTTGTCCTTTGCTAACTTGGCTTTCATTAATGCTATTACTTTCATGGTAGCTGGACTTCTATTTTTAAGTGTTGGTTTAAAGCATAGAAAAGATCAAAAGCCACTTGAAGCACAAGAAGTTAATGATCAGAAGTTTTTCGCCACCATGAAGTCATCATACAAACAAATGAAGAAGGCACAAGGTTTGTTAACTGTTATCTTCGTGATTGCTTTGCTTAATGGTATTTTAACTGCTCTTGGATCATTAATTCCAATTATGATTGCAGGAAATAAATCTACAATGATCATCACTAGCTACAGCTTTACTATTGCTGTAATGGGTGTAGTGGTAAGTGTTGGCGCTATTTTAGGCAGTATGTTTGGACCACAATTATTCAAAAAAGCTTTAGTATTTACCATCACTATTCTTGCTATTATTTTGAGTTTTGCTACGACCGTTGCGACTATATTGGCTAATATCTATGCCGTTTTAGCTGTTTACTTCTTGTTAGCAGCAACTGCAAGTATTGCCTCAATTAAGATGCAACAATGGTTAGTTAACACAATTGAACATAAGATTTTAGCTTCATCTGTTGGTTTATTGAATACTATCTTGATGGCTGTAGCACCAATTTTTACTACAATTATGACTTCAATATCTGGTTTTGTTAGTGTAAAATACGCATTATTTACTTTGATTGCAATTGAAGTTATTATCTTGTTCGTTGCCATCAAGATGGGGATAAAAAACAAAGTCAAAGCAGAAATCAATACAGTACAATAACTGTTTCTAATACAACAGAAGAAGTACAGTTTAGATATTTGTAATTTGTTCTTTCCCACTTGATTTTCATTTCGGGGGGTAAAATGAAGGTGTAAAAAATATACGTAACAATCCAATAATTTTAAGAATTGGAGTGAATTTTTATGAAACTAAATAAACTCGCATTAATTTCTACAGCTGCCTTAATGGGAATCGCACCTCTTATGAGTGCCACAACTAGTGCTCACACAGTACAAGCTGCAACAAACAGGGCGGTAATGCATACTGCTATCGCTTACGACAAGAATGGTAATAGTACTGGTAAGAAATACTACTCCTATCAATATGTAACAGTAGAAAGCAATCCTGTTAAAATAGACGGTACACTTTACTACAAGGTAAGCGGCAAAGATCAATATTTAAAAGCTACTAATATTGACGGTGTAACTCGGAAAATCACTCATAATGCCTATATCTATAAGTCTTCAAATGGCAGAACCTCTTACATGAATCGTTGGAAGCTCTATAAGGGCGAAACAGTCACTACTTATGGTGGTTCTTACAAGTTCAAGAATGGTAAGCGTTACTTCCGCATCGCTGGACCAAGAAAACAATATATTAAGTCATACAATTTGGGACCTGTTATTAAAGTAAATACTGTTCAAGGACCAACAACGGTTACTACTAACACCAAGCCAACCACTAATACTAACAATACGTCTTCAAATAGTGTTCCACCAATGAGTAAGGATGAAACAACAGTAACCGTATTACGGAACGGTATCCCTCTTCTCGTTGAAGTACCTGGTAAAGACAAAGTTCAACCTTCCGGCAAATATGCAAAGAATGGTGAAAAGTTTACGGTAGACTACTTAGAACAAGGCATTCGAGCAGGTACTGGTGAGGACGGCGATGATGATTGGGAACAAGCAATTTACCACATTAAAGGTACTGATTACTGGATTCTTAATTTATTTGTCAATGCTGCCAAAAAGATGCCAGTTCATAACTATACTTTAGCAAATAGGTATTCACTCATTAGATTTACCAAGGCCACAGATCTATATAATACAAATGGGACTCCTCAAAATATAAAGCTTGCAAAGAATTCTGAAGAGTGGAAAGTAGATAAGTTATTATATATTTGGGTACCAAGTGAAAATAAAGCAGAAGAATTTTATCATTTAGCACCAGTCCGTTATTGGCAAAATGTAATACGTTTATCAAATAACGGTCAATACACAAAAGATTATATGCCACTCAAAGCTGACAATTATGTCAAAGCCAGCGATGTTAAATTTGTTGAAAATAGTGTTAAAATCACTCCATCTAACACTCCAGAAGAAGCACAAGCTGCTGCCTTGAAGAAATAAGATATAAAAATAAGAACTCCGTCTACATGATGTAGATGGAGTTCTTTCTAACCTTTATTTTATTAACTCAAAAGAAAAAGTACGTATCATTTGTAAATGCTTACATGGGGGTAAATTAAAGGTAGAAAATAAAGAAGTACATAGCAGGAAGCGTGAGTTAAGATGAGAGAGAAACCTGAATTATATAGAATAATTTGGGCTGTAATAACTTTGATCTGGTTAGCACTAGATTTGTTTTGGCATAGCCAAGCAGTAGGTGCAAAGATATTCATGATGATTTACACCTTAGTATTAGTCATTTGGGATATTATCATCATTGTGCAAAGCCGCAAACATAGAAAGAATAATAGCTGATTTCAAGCATTCATTAGCAAGTCTGATGAATGCTTTTTTACATTTACTATTTCTTTACCTTAGTGAAATCATACTTTCTATACTTAAGCGCAACACTTTTATCTTTGAAAATCGCACCGTTGACGACACTAGGATCGGTCCCGTAGCTTAAGAAGAGACAATCATGATTCTTAAATTGACCAGGCTGATAATCCAAGTTCACCAGATCCAAGAAGCCGCGCACTTTTAACGAATTACCTTGAGTATCAATTAGAACAATATTGCCAGAGTATTTTTTATTTTGTTTTTCAGAGTGACGATTCAATTTTAAATTGTGATCGATTTTCTGATAGGTAACATTGCCATTGACTGTATGCTTGGTAATCACAAGCTCTCTAGCTTTTTTAGAATAAGGATCTGCCCGATACCAAGTACCACGATATTGGCTAGGCACAGTTGCAAGCTTAAAGCCCTTGTATTTTTTATGAATATTAATACGAGGAGCTTCACTAGATGATTTAGTCTCATGACGCACAATTTTTGAACTACTTGATGATTGTGAACTTGAATTTGATTTTGCTGTTTGCTTATTGCATCCCGTCAATAGCGCAGCAGCCATTACACTGATTAAAACAATCGTTTTTTTCATATTTATTCTCTTTTCTTAAATTTAATCTCAATTATAGAATATCTTTCGCCAAAATAAAAAGTGTCTGGGAAAAAACTAAATCCTAGGCCATGAAAAAAGAACGATGAAATTCTTCGCGAAAATCATCGTTCTTTTTCTATACTTTAATTGTC
>SKEB01000654.1_pt1 | contig 23939 bp, 25 predicted proteins | sample 4826561 | NCBI WGS metagenome assembly SKEB01 (sample SAMN11008820, study PRJNA524170) | human gut metagenome | biome: Human fecal sample; material: Feces; isolation source: fecal sample from pouch patient p17 | host: Homo sapiens | place: Israel: Tel-Aviv | collected 2016-03-29
ATCAAATACAGTATCATTCATAAATCATAACCACCCGTAGAACGGGTGGTTTGCTCTGACCCTATAAGGGTCTTTCTCTAGTGGTGGCCCTCTAAAGAGGGCTTTGAATGATCTGACAACCACTCTATTACCACTGGCTGCCCCCTACTCGGGGGCTTTTATTTTGCCTATTTTACCGGCTCACCCGTAAACGGGTCGGTATATTCTTTAAAGTTTAATGTATCTTGTGCTATATCTTCTTGTAATTGATTGCGAATATACTCTTTTATCGCTCCTTCGTATCTTCCCACTGTATCCACATAATATCCTCTACACCAGAAATGTCTATTTCCATACTTATATTTTAAATTTGCGTGTTTATCGAATATCATGAGGCTACTTTTGCTTTTTAAATATCCCATAAAACTTGATACACTTAAATGTGGTGGAATAGTTACTAACATATGAATATGATCCGGACAGCATTCTGCCTCTATAGTCTCTACATTTTTTCTATTACATAAATCTCTTAAAATTTTACCTACATCAGCTTTTATCCGACCATAAATTATTTGTCTTCTATACTTTGGTGCAAAAACAATATGATATTTACATCTCCATTTACTATGTGATAAGCTTTTTACGTCATTCATTGACATTGAACCTCCTATGTTGAAATGTTGTGGTTGCCAGACCAACTTCATTTTACCACTAGGAGGTTCTTTCCTTTTCTCTAAGGATTTTTTACTATGAAAGTTGTCATTGCCACGTTTCTAACGTAGTTAGATCAAGTCTTTTTTAAACAATACCGTTGTATGTTGTTTTCCTCTAAAATGTACTTGATCATACGCCTTAAATCCAAAGGATTCATACATCTTAGGCAACCATGGATGCTCTTTAGCCGTACCCAATGTAACGGCTGGTGTCTTAAATTGAGTTTTTAACAACTCTTCTGCATAACCAAGTGTTTCCCGTGCATAGCCTTTGCCTTTGAAAGCTGGCGCTGTTACGAAATGGGCAATATGTGGAAATTTATCCGGTGTAGAGTATTTAACCCATGGCATGCAGAATGTAATAGAGCTCACTAATTGTCCGTCAATATACAATCCATATACAGGATAGGTTTCAATCCACTCTTTAGATTCTTCTTCGGTAAAATCGATGGCATCAAAGGTAATTGGAAAATCTTTAATAGCTGCATAACCATCAATTAAAACCTTATGGTACTCCGCTGTATCTTCTACTGTTAATTGTCTGAATTCTTTCATTGTCTTGCCCTCATTTTATATCTTTATCAAACTACATATTTATATTTTATACATATATTCTGTATATTTATTTATCACAAATGTAATTATACTCCTATATGTATCTAAATGCAATAATTTTACATAAATATTTGATGGAGTTTTATAATCTTTATAATAAACAAAAACAGGATGCATCACGAGGATACATCCTGTTTTGGAGCTTTCACAAGCTCGAGGGGAAGTTATAGTCAATGTATTATTGGCTAATACGGGAACCATATACGTCGCGTTGGTTTTTAGGTTCGTTGTTAACGCGAACACGTTCTGTTTTATGACGATCATTATCGCCACCAGAAATACGGTCAACACGGTAATGGTTAAGACGAATATTTTGTAATTCAGGTTGGAATTCGTCCATAGCACGACGCATGTTATCATCGATAGGAGCGCCGTTTTGAAGAGCACGGTACAACATAGTTGCGAATTCGTAACGACTCATTGTTGCATCGCCTTTGAATGTACCATCAGGGTAGCCAACAAGGATACCATTACCTGCCAATTGGCTAATGTATTGGTAAGCCCAGTGATTGCGAGGAACATCTGGGAATTCAGCAGTTTTGCTAGGATCGATTGCATGTGGATTCAATACTTGTAACAAGTTATTGTATTTGTTTTCAATATCTTGAAGACGTGCGTTCAATTCAGCAATTTCACGGCCCATAGCTACGCGGGAACGAGATTCAGGAGCACGTTTGCCAAGACGAATCGATACGCCTGCGTTCAATTGAGGGTTACCATTGCCGATTGTGCTACCGATGGAGAACATTGTGTCTTCATTAGGACGGTAGAAAGCGCCCAATGCAGCAGAGTTAGCATTGTGGTAATGACCATAACCAGCAGCTACTGTCCATTTGTCATCAGGGTTGAAGTCCAATGGATGTAATGCAGACAATGCAGCAGAACCTGCACCTACTTTGTTAACGCGTTGTTCTACATCGCCAATACGATTGTTAATATTATTAATTTGGTTATTTACATTGGAAGGTATACCGTTATTAATTTGAGTTTGTAAATCGTTTGCAACAGAATATAATTGGCTACCATTGACAGCATCTGTGGAGTCAGCGGAAATTTTACCAGCTGCTACATTATGAATTTGACGTACTTCATTTGTATTACCAACAGATACAGAGCCAACAGGATTTGTACCTGCAAAGCCACCAAATGTATGACCTGCTACAACACCATTAGTTACACTAGTTGCTGCACGAGTAGTTGAATCAGCACCTAATGCGATGGAATTTGCAACAGATGCATTCGCTTTATTACCAATAGCAATGCCATAATCTGCGCTTGCAATAGCGTCAGAACCGAATACATTAGAACGCACACCTGTCGCTTGTGCACCTGCACCAAAAGCTTGTGCATGGTTAGCAGTAGCTTGTGCAGAAGAGCCAATAGCAATAGTGTGATTATCTAATGCCCATGCACCAGATCCAATTGCATTAGATTTGTATCCAACAGCACGGCTTTCATAACCAACAGATACGGCACGATCTGCACCATCTTGACGAGCAGACAATTTACCAGCTAATCGAGCATCTGTATCAACATTAGGATTAGCAACAAAATCACCTGCTTGTGCACGTGTACCAATTGCTATAGTTCCAACGCGATTAGCAGTCGCAGTATTACCAATGGCTGTCGCATTACTTAGTGTTGCTTGAGATTTACTACCAATAGCAATTGCCGCATCACCACTTACTTCATTAGCATTACCAACAGCTACAGAGTTAGCACCATAAGAACCCGCTTGGCGCGTAGCATTATCTGGCTCATTATCACTTGTACGATCACGGAAAGAATGATCCGCAACAAGCACTTTATTATCTACACCAATAGCAGTTGCATTTTCTGTGCCCCCAGCGATTCTATTATGTACGCCCATTGCAGCAGCGCGGTTAGCAGAAGTAGTTGGATCCACACGATGGGAATCTGTTGGTGTTGCTGTTGCTTGGAATTCACCTACAATGTTGTTATAACCATATGCTACTGTTTGATTGCCATTTGCTTCATTTGTATCACCAAATACTTGTGCATAATGACCAAATGCTGCATTGCCATCACCAAAGGCGTTAGCGTCTTGCCCATTTACATAGTTTTGGTTACCAAATGCGCTAGTAGAGCCAGATGTGCTGCGCACTTCATTTTGTTGACCTACTGCAATATTACCTGAACCTATTACTACAGTTGTTGGTACTGTCACATTGCTGGATACTGGTATATCACTAGTTACAATTAAACCATCCGCAGCTGAAATCGGAGTTGCTGCACTAACAGGAGCAACTGCGGATACGCCTACTGCAGCTGTAGCAGCCAATACTGCAAATGCTAATTTTTTGGAATGTTTGTTTTCTCTCATCTTACACCCTCACTAAATTAAAATCCTTAACAATATACAATACAATTTTTCAGTCTCTCTATTCGCCTCTCTCTTTAGCCTAACCTAAACATATTTTTTCTCTCATAAATATGTTTAATACAGTTTAAGAAAAATTTATATTGTTAATTACTTGCATAGCATATCAAAATTTTACGATATGTACAAGCTTTTTTCCATATAAAGTTCATTAATAACACTTCATATACATCAAAAATAGCTTGATTGCCATTGTTCTATGTCCTATTGATATGCTTATCAATTTTTATGATGAGCTTTAAAATCAGAATATTTTGTGCCCTTTTCATGCGATACATCAATTTACTTATAAATAATCAACATTTTAATAAGCACAGTAAATCCCAAACGCATCACCCTCACTATATTTTCATGAACTAATTATGAGCATTAGATATTTCTATTCATTTACGATGCTGAATAATTAGTTGTTTCTATATATTTTTAAATATATTTTAATATTAATTCGAACATTATCTCAACCACATCAAATCTCTATTTTTTAAACAAACCATAAACTGTTTTTTCCCTTTTCATTTTCACTAACCTTCCATAAGTACTTAATTACGAAAATCATATACAGAATTATTATTTTACATTTATATACATACAGGATATAATCAGGATGAACACTATATATCTTATTTCGTAATATATAAAGGAGAGAGTATTATGGAAAAAGTAAACCAACGCGGAAAGTATTTATTCATTGCTGGTATTATTAGTTTAATTATTGCCATCGTAATCTTATTTGTTATTCCAGATCCATCAGCTAACAATGTGGAGATTGCAAAAAAAGCTACTAGTGCAATGCAAGCGGCACAAGAAATCTCTAAAAACAATCAAACAAGTATTTTAATGCATACAATTGGTATGGGGCTCTTAGGTTTCGGTATCACCGGAACTGTGGGTGGTTTTATTCTTAAATCTATGAAGAAAAAACAATAGAATATCAAATATAAAAAGGTGTTACTACATCCCCTATTGAAACAGTACTAGCTGTTATCAATACAACGAGGATGTGTAACACCTTTTTATTATCTATTTGATTTATTATAAAAGAACCATCAAACCTATTTAACACGTTTCATAATTAGCAATGCCAATATAATCCCTAATGAGGATGTCACAAGTTGTGGCCAACTAGATACAAAGAGCATGGCATTTACAATCTTTGATGGAAGCTGGAATAAAGAGAAAAACAACGAATATCCACCAAATAGAACACCTGCTTTCACCAATGCAGCCACAATGATAAGTAAAAGTTTTGGTTTATGTTGCAACCAATGTGCGACTAATACATAGGCTGTCGTGCCTAATCCTGTAATAAAAATAAATGGTGGCAATGGTAACATGCCTTGTAAATGTGCTACAACTGGCGCAACCCAGGCAATAACAAGACCATTTTTCCATCCATAACGCCATGTAGCAAGCACAAATGTAGCCGATGTGATAGACCCAATAAGGAACATGCTAATCTGATTTGGAATAAATGGAAACATAAGACGCAAGCTTTGCGCTAACAAGGCTACGGCCAACAAAAGGCCGGTGCCTGTAATAGATTTTGTAGACATAAGAACCTCCCCTTATACGATATATACTTTACAAGAGGTACTTACCTCAAATACATACATTAAGCTTTCACAAAAAACAAACGTACCCGATCATATACCCAGTTATAGACATAGGTGTACACCAAGATAATCAAAGTCATAGAAATATCCGTAATAAAAGCCATCCACAGGGTGATACTCATCATATACATAATCATTGGCACCGTAGCCGCCAATAATATTACTGATTGTATCGTACGTTCAAGAATAGACATATATACCTCACGTTTATATGCAACCTCTATATGCGTTATTATAACACAATCTAGAGGTTCATTTTAGAGTATAAAAATCCTAACGTAGCCGTTACATAAGCAATGCCAGATGCAAAGAAGTAAAATCCACAACACAAGAGCCAATACAGAAATTAAGGCCATGAAGATTTCACTGCGTGTCATGGAACCTAGTTTCTTATACTCATCCTTTGCCCAGGCTGCAATTTCAGGGGAACCTTTCACCTCTGGCTTGCAGAATACATAGGTCAACAATGGAGTGATGATGAACAAGGGACACATCACGAACTGATAGAGCGTGATGGTCACTATAAAGAACTCTATGAAAACTATGCGGCAGGAATAAGAATTTAAAGCGAAAGAAACCCCTACACATGCTCGCTCCAGCTAGCTTAACGGACAAGGCCATAGGCCTTGTCCTACTAAAGTCGCTGTGCTTGTGTAGGGGTTTCTTTACGCTATGTACTAACAGACACTACAAAAATCGCATACTTGTACAGGGCCGTCTTTTTACGTTCCATAAATTATTGGCACAGAGACAAAAGGGGGCTGTTTTGTTACAGCCCCTTTATTTATCTATATCGATTAAATAAGAACAATGATCCTAGTATAATTGGCGCTCCAATATAGAGTCCCATATTAGGATATTCTCCTAATAAAAAGGCTGCTACTACGGCTGCCACGATTGGCGAGATATACATAAAATTGGTTACATCCGAAACTTTTTCAGCATGTTCAAAGGCATAGCTCCAGAATACGAATCCTAATGCACTGGAAAAGAACGCTAGGTATACCATAGCAAGTTTCGCAGTAATTGGTGCGGCTCCAATCATTTCAATAGCATGATCTGCAAAAGGTAATGCCATAATGGCACCTGTAAACATGGACCACATAGCGATAGTAATAGAGTTATAACCTTTCAGACTAAGCCCGCGATTTAGAATATTATAAACCGCAAACAATATCATACCAATCAACGTCCATATGGCTCCCATTGGAATGGTCAGAGTAGAATTCCAAAGAATAATAACGGCCACACCTATAAAAGCAGTTATGGTGAAGATCCAACCTATAGGGCGTATTTTATCCTTATAGACTACCAATGCCATCAATGCTGTAGTCATCGGTGTCAAAGCCATAATAATACTAGATGTAGCGGCCGGTATGGTTCGCAATCCTTCATTAAAAACGACTTGGTAAACGAAGTTCCCTGTAGCCCCTAACAGAATATATATGCCCCACTCACGCCAAGATGTAGGTATATGTAATCCCTTAAATACACCAATAATTAGCATGAGTATAGCACCACCTACAACCCTCGCTACCGAGAGTGTCAATGCATCTACTGATTGCAATGCTACTTTACCAAAAGGAAACGCCGTAGCCCAAACGGCAATGGTGGCAGATGCCCCTAAAATGGCTTTCATACGATTTGTCATTAGCATCTACCTTTCTACGTAATTCCATAATCAATACTATCTAAATATTACCATAATAACGCCCTACAATTCCAAGAAGATCCATCACAATATATCGAATACTTTCCATTTATTGATATAAGTTTTCATTATTTAAAGATAATATAAAAATTAGATCTTTCAAATACACACATCCCAATAAAGCAAGTTAAGCACTATACTTTCAATATATTTACATAGTGTTTTCAATCTTATTAAATTACAAACAACATCTATTCTTACGAAATTTGCATAGTATGTATTGAAAATCCATATCATTTATATATTGTGAGTTTTAGATAAACATTGTACACTAGATATATCAAAATCTATAGTTATATCCATTTATGGAGGTGCAAAATGCAACATACTGCATGGAAAGATTTTAACACAGGTGTGTGGGATAAAGCGATTGACGTACGCGACTTTATCCAAAGAAACTATGTTCCCTATGAAGGGGACGACTCCTTCCTAGTTGGTCCTACAGAACGTACTACAAAATTGTGGGACAAGGTAATGAAACTATACGAAGAAGAACGCGAAAAAGGTGGCATGCTTGATGCTGATACTTCCGTGGCCACACACATCACTGCGCATGCGCCAGGATATATCGACAAAGACCTTGAAACAATCGTTGGTTTACAAACTGATAAACCTTTAAAACGCGCTATGTTCCCTTATGGTGGTCTTCGTACAGCAAAATCTGCTATCGAAGAATATGGCTTTAAAATGGATCCTCAAACAGAGGACTTCTTCAAAAAGCACCGTAAAACGCACAATGACGGCGTATTCGATGTTTACACTCCAGAAATGCGTGCCGCTCGTACAGCGCACATCGTAACTGGTTTGCCAGATGCATACAGCCGCGGCCGTATCATCGGTGACTATCGTCGTATCGCTCTATATGGTATCGACTACTTAATCGAAGAGAAAAACCAAGAATTCAATATCACTATGGGTGATATGCTTGAGGACATAATCCGAGACCGCGAAGAGATCAAAGAACAAATTCGTTCCTTGAAAGAATTGAAAGAAATGGCTGCATCCTATGGTTACGATATTTCCGAACCAGCTAAAGATGTTAAAGAAGCTATGCAATGGATTTACTTTGGCTACCTTGGCGCTATCAAAGAACAAAATGGTGCCGCTATGTCCATCGGCCGTAACTCTACATTCCTCGATATCTACGCTGAACGCGACCTTCGCAACGGCACATACACAGAAGAACAAATCCAAGAATTCGTAGATCATTTCATCATGAAATTGCGTATGGTTCGCTTTGCACGTATCCACGAATACAACAACTTGTTCACAGGCGACCCTGTTTGGACTACGGAATCTATCGGTGGTATGGGTACTGACGGCCGTACATTGGTTTCCAAAATGTCCTTCCGTTACCTACATACATTGACTAACCTTGGTCCTGCTCCAGAACCAAACCTCACTGTATTATGGTCCCCTCGCATGCCTATCGGCTTCCGCCGTTTCTGTGCGAAGTTATCTATCGAAACATCTTCTATCCAATACGAAAACGACGAATTGATGCGTCCTAACTCCGGTGATGACTATGCAATCGCATGTTGCGTATCTCCAATGCGTATTGGTAAAGAAATGCAATTCTTCGGCGCTCGTTCTAATCTAGCAAAATGCTTGCTTTATGCAATCAACGGCGGCGTTGACGAAAAACTTAAGAAACAAATCGGTCCTAAATACCGCCCTATTACATCCGAATACTTAGACTTTGACGAAGTATGGGAAAAATTCGACGACATGATGGAATGGTTGGCAGGCGTATATGTAAACGCATTGAACATCATTCACTACATGCATGATAAATACGCTTATGAAAAACTAGAAATGGCATTGCATGACCGCAAGGTAACTCGCTGGTTTGCAACTGGCATTGCCGGTTTATCCGTAGTAGCTGACTCCTTGTCCGCTATTAAATACGCTAAGGTAAAACCTATTCGTGACGAAAACGGCATCGCTGTTGATTTCGAAATCGAAGGTGAATTCCCTAAATATGGTAACGATGACGATCGTGTAGATAGCTTGGCTTCCATGGTTGTATCCACATTTATGAACAAGGTGCGTAAACATCCTACATACCGTCAATCCGTTCCTACTATGAGCTTGTTAACAATTACTTCTAACGTAGTATATGGTACTGCAACAGGTTCCACACCAGACGGCCGTAAGGCTGGTCAAGCATTCGCTCCTGGTGCTAACCCTATGCATGGTCGTGACTCTCACGGTGCTGTAGCTTCATTGTCTTCCGTTGCAAAAATGCCATGGCGCGATTGCTCTGACGGTATTTCCAATACCTTCTCCATCGTTCCAGACGCATTAGGTAAATCTGGTGAAACATTTGTATCCGTAGGCGATTTTGATATTGAGTTAGACCCTTCTCAATTGCCTAACAGCAATACAAACTTCGCTTGCAGCGAACCAAATGTTACTATAGAGGAAGATAAATAATCTTCCGCCGTATTGTATGCTTTCACCGGCATCAGTACTCATATTTTGGTTGAAAGGAGGAATACCCATGAGCAACCAACAACAAGTGGATAACTTGGTAGAATTATTGGATGGCTACTCCCAAAAGGGCGGTCACCATTTGAACGTTAACGTGTTCACTCGTGAAACATTGTTAGACGCTCAAAAACATCCTGAGTTGTATCCTCAATTGACTGTTCGTGTATCTGGTTATGCAGTACACTTCAACAAATTGACGAAACAACAACAAGATGAAGTTATTTCCCGTACATTCCATCAACAAATCTAATCGAGGTTTTCTATGACAGGACGTATTCATTCACTAGAAACGATGGGTACGGTTGATGGTCCAGGCATGCGCATGGTGGTATTTCTTCAAGGATGCCCCATGCGTTGTGCCTATTGCCATAATCCAGACACGTGGAATGAAGAAAGCCAAGAAGCTAAGTTTATGACCGTCGAAGAGATTTGGCAGCAATACGAACGTAACCGTCAGTTCTATACGAACGGTGGCATTACTGTCACAGGTGGGGAAGCATTGATGCAAATTGACTTTGTCATCGAGCTTTTCACATATTTTAGTGAAAGAAACGTCCATACCTGTTTAGATACAAGTGGAATTTGTTTTGATCCCCACCAAGAGGTGGCATACCGTAAGTTACTGAACGTGACGAGTCTCGTCATTTTGGATATTAAGGACATCGATCCTACTGTCCACAAATGGCTAACCGCACAGCCTTTAGAACCAATCCTTCAATTCGCAAAACTGACAGCTGATGTAAATGTGCCGATTTGGGTGCGTCACGTGGTGGTACCTACTATTACAGACAACGCAGATCGTCACTATAGGCTAGGCTTTTTCTTAGGCTCACTCCGCAACTTACAAGCCGTCGACTGTTTACCATATCATGTGATGGGTGTTGCTAAATACAAGGAATTAGGTATCACTTACCGCCTTGATGGCATCCCAGCCGCTACAAAGGATTTAGCTGCCAAAGCGAGCAAAACCGTTGTAGAAGGCATAAAAGCATATCGTAGACATTGGTGGTGTCCCATCAAAACACCAACTAATCATAATCAAGTTTGAGGATAACTACCTCCCTTGATATATATACTATATATATTAAAAACTTGATCTATGATCTAGCCCTAAACGAAAATAACCCCTGACCACACAACCGGTCAGGGGTTATTTGTCTATCTATTAAGATACCACATTAATAGGTTCACCTTTCAAAAAGGCTTGTACATTATCACGAATAATGCCTACCAAGCGTTGACGTGTTTCTAAGCCTTTCCATCCCATATGAGGTGTAATAATAACATTATCAAGTGTATATAAAGGGCTATCCTCTACTGGAGGTTCCACCTCTTGTACATCAAGGCCAGCACCTGCGATGCGTTTAGCAACTAAAGCTTCACATAAATCAGCTTCATTAATAAGTGCACCACGACCAGTATTAATGATGACTGCCGATGATTTCATCTTAGCGATTGTATCCTTATTAATCATATGTTTAGTTTGCTCATTCAATGGGCAATGCAATGTAATATAATCACTATTTTCCAGTAATTCATCAAGACTTACATAACGAATGCCATCTCCATCAGCCTTTGGTGTGCGCGTATGAACCAAGACATTCATACCGAGTGCCTTTGCTACTTTGATGACTTCCATACCGATGTGACCAGCGCCAACCACACCTAACGTTTTACCATTTACTTCTGTATGGCTCACTTGTAGATATTTTGTAAAATTACTACGGTCGCCTTTAGCGAGCATACCGATTTGTTGCTGCATAGTAGATGAAAAATTAAGAAGCATCATAATCACAGTATGTGCCACACGTTCCGTACTATATGCAGGGATATTGCACACCGTAATTCCTTTTGCACGCGCCGCATCAAGGTCGATATTATTATATCCAGTACCCGCTTCTACGATGAGTTTTACTGAGTCAGGAAATTGTGAGAGTAAATCCGCCCCTACTGGCAATTCTTTGGTCACCACCACGCCAGCCCCTTGAATACGTTCAATAACTTCTTCATTAGTGCTATCGTCATAGACCTGTACATCATTTGATAAAACAGAAAAATCTAGTAAATGATCGTAATTCATCTTGCTAGCATTAACTACTACAACTCGTTCGTTCATCATATCCTCCTCTATGTTTCTATGATTTGTGAAAGCATCTTATATACTAATTATACTACCAAAAGATGTGAATTATACGTCATATTCAATATCATCCTATACTAATTATGACTAATAACATCTAGATAATAAGTGTAAATGAAATTTTAGCATAAACTTTCACAAAAACTATTGTTTAATTCCCTAAAAGTTATACAATAAAAGTAATGTATTTTAGGAGTGAAATTATCATGAGACCAACATATTTAACGATTGATACAAGCTTGGTTCGCGAGAACCTACGCAAAATAAAAGACAGTCTTCCTGAGTGGAGTACATCCACAGCTGTTATCAAGGCCAATGGCTATGGTCACGGTAGCGTTATGATGGGACGTATCGCTGTTGAAGAAGGTTATGAATCCTTAGCTGTCGCGATTCCAGAAGAATCTGTACCACTTCGCAATGCTGGTATTATGGTTCCTATTTATCTATTGGGCCTTACGAGACCACAATCCTTTGAACTTGTAGCGGATACCAATTCTATTCCTGCTGTTTGCGAATCCACAGATTTAGAAGATCTTAACAAGGTGGCTGACAACCACGATATGATTATCCGTGTCGCCGTAGCCGTTGATACAGGCATGCATCGCATAGGCATTAAACCAGAGGATGCGGTGGAGTTCATTAAGCGCGTTGAATCCTATCCTAATCTTGCAGTAGATGGATTCTTTTCACACATGAGCAATGCCGATGCAACCGATCAAAGCCACGCCCATGGGCAAGCACAAAAATTCCATACAATGGTGGACGAAATCCGTGCCTTTAGACCTGATGCGGACTATCGCTTTTCCTTGGCAAACAGCGCTGGTCTATTATCCGTAAAGGATAGTCTATTTACAGATGCACGACCAGGTATCATCCAATACGGCATCATGCCATCTCTCGATGTACCAAACCGATTAGGCCTCAAACCAGTCCTATCCTTCCACAGTGAGGTCGTACACGTGCAATATCTTGAAGCAGGCGAAGGCATTGGTTATGGTTCTACCTATATTACTCCAGAGCCGATGACAATCGCTACTATTCCTGTAGGCTACGCCGACGGTTATCCACGCAGCCTATCCAATCGTGGTACCGTCCTCATCCAAGGTACCCGTTGCCCTGTAGTAGGACGTATTTGTATGGACCAATTCATGGTGGCTGTACCTGATACGATTACGGTTAAACCAGGCGACAAGGTTGTACTATTGGGTTCTCAAGGTCATGAAAGCATCTCTGCCCTTGAAATCGCAGCCCTCGCCTCCACCATTCCTTATGAAATCTTCTGTGGCTTCTCTGATCGTGTGCCACGACAATACATATAACACAAAAAGGATGACATTGATAATTCCAATGTCACCCACAAAAGTAAAAGCACCACCGAAATGATATGTACCCCCTTTACTGGACACTCAGTAAAGGGGGTATTTTCATGAGATATAGTTATGAATTTAAAAAGAAAGCAATAGAATTATTCTATCAAGGTGAATGGCCCGAAATACCAAATGGAGTATCGCCTCATTCTTTTCATGAACAAATAAGGTATTGGGCTAAACAAGAGGAGTTGCATGGTCCAGATATTAATAAGTTTTATGGAGTAAAAAAGAATTGGTCTACAGAGGATAAATATGAGTTAGTATGTCAAGTATTAGCTGGGGAATCTTTACGTTCCGTAGCTATTGCTGCTGGAATTAATAGTGGTCTACTATATCAATGGGTTCATAAATACAAGACTTTGGGATACAATGGTCTTATCAATAAGCCTAAAGGACGACGACCAAAGGATTCTGACATGAAAGTAACAAAGAATATTTCACCTAGACAACTCAATGAGAGTGAATACGAGGAACTCATTCGCTTACGAGCTGAAAATGCTTATATTAAAGCTGAAAATGAAGTCATAAAAAAAGAGATTGCCTTGAGAGAAGAAAAGGAAGCTGCGCGTCTCAAGGCGAAAAAGCAGCGATCATCAAAACACTCCGAAAGCAAGGATATCAACTAAAATATCTTTTAAAAGCTATGGGAATGGCCAAATCCACCTATTATTTTGAGCTCTCTAAAGTGGATCTTGTAGATGAAAGAAATATACAACTTAAAGAGGAAATCCAAAAGATTTTTACAGAGCATAAGGGACGTTATGGTGTGCGTCGTGTATATCAAGAACTTCTTAATCGAGGTTTTATAGTCAATCATAAACGAGTACAAAGACTTATGAAAATCATGGGGCTCGCAGGAAAGAGACCAAAAGAAAAATATCACTCTTATAAAGGTCAAGTAGGCAAAATAGCCGATAATATTATCAATAGAGACTTTAGTACAACAGCTCCATTTCAAAAATGGACTACTGATGTATCTCAATTTAACTTTCCATGGGGAAAGTGTTACTTATCACCTATCTTAGATATGAATACGAATGAGGTTATTTCCTATGACTTGGCATTAAGGCCTAATTTAGAACAGATTTCTCGTATGTTAGATAGAGCTTTCAAAAAGTATCCTAATCTTTCAGGGTTGATTTTTCACTCTGATCAAGGATGGCAGTACCAACATAAATATTTTAGGAACGCACTTAAAGAACATGGAATTATTCAGTCTATGTCTAGAAAAGGAAACTGTTATGATAATTCTGTAATGGAGACATTTTTTGGTAGGTTGAAAACGGAAATATATTATGGCTGTGAAATGGAATATCCATCATTCAATGCTTTTGCGGGGGCAATTGAAGAATACATCAACTATTACAATAACAAAAGGATTCAGAAAAAAACAAAATGGATGCCCCCTGTAAAATACAGGGAAGCATCCATGTGTTTAGGCTAGTAAATAATATGTGTCCAGGAAAATGGGTACATATCATACAGGGTATAGGTTTATTGTGCTACGCATTTGTTTATGAAATAATAAAATAACTTAGTGTTAATCGTAATATAACGATTAATACAGATTACATTTGTGTTTTATACGCAGTAGAGTACAAATTTATAATTATAAGTTTGAGGAGGTTATTATGGAGTATGCAATTCATCTTTTTAATGCGGGTGGCGTAGTCATGTATCCGCTAGTTTTATTTATGTTGGCAGCATGTACGATTTTATTTGAGCGAATTCGTATGTATCGTCGTATTGACAGTGAAATTCAACAATTGTCGTCTAGCATTGAAGCAGGTCGTAATGCGAATGATTGGATTGCATTAGAACAAGCGATTAAGAATAATGATGATGCGCTTAGTCAATTTGTAACACCGATTGTTGATTCCGTATATAACTTTGAAGGCTTAGAAAACCGCCTTCATGATGTAGTAGGGTATATGGATGAACGTTTAAAACGCGGTCTTAACTGGCTCAGCATGATGGTTACTATGGCTCCATTGCTAGGTCTATTGGGTACTGTAGTGGGCATGATTCGATCCTTTGCTGCTGTTGGTGGTGATATCGGTGCTCCTACTGTTATTACTGGTGGTGTATCCGAAGCGTTGATTGCAACGGCAACAGGGCTTTCAGTAGCCATCGTAGCATTAGCTATCCATAGCTGGTGCACAAGTAAAGTAAATTATGATATTGCAAAATTGGAACAACGCTTAGGTTCTATCTTGGATTTATATATTAGGAGTCAACGATGAAACGTAGTTCAGTAGGGATACAAAAAGAACCTACCATCATGATTATACCTATGATCGATATTGTATTTTTCTTGCTCGTATTTTTCATGATGAGTACGTTATATATGAATACAGAGGAACAAATTCCGCTCAATTTGCCAAAGGCCTCTGCATCAACGGCAAAAACAATTGAGCCGATTACGATTTCGCTCACAGCTACTCATAAGATGTATTTGAACGAACGTGAAATTAGACCTGATGATTTGGGCAATGAAATTCAAGGCATCGTTGCGAAGGAACCACAACAGGCTTTTATCGTCCGTGCATCTGAAGATATTGCGTATAAGGATGTTATTAGCATTTTGGATAATCTAAAGATGAGTGGTGCTCGATTTGTCAGCGTAGCGACAGAACGGAAGTGATCATATGGTGAGTAAACGATATGGCATTCCTTTTATCGCTGCATTGGTGGTCAATTTAGCATACTGGGGTGTTGTAGGCGATTGGTTCGGCCATTTAAAACCACCAGAAACGCCAAAGAAAGATTTGGTCATCAATCTTGACATGGTGCGCAGCCGGAACCTCCTGAGCAGGAGAAGAAAGAGCAAGAGAAAATTGTCTCTGATGATAAAGAAAATGCTGCGGGCGGTAAGTCGGGTAGTGTATTACCGGATTTATCGGGAAAACCGACACCAGGCTTGCAAAATCTTAACCCTTATCTAGGTGGCAATGAAACGGCTAGTGTAAATCTACATGGGAATACAGATAATCCTGTAGGTGTTCCCGGCGATGGTGATACAACAGGCCCGGGTGGTGGCCCCGTTGGCAATGGTGGAATAGCAAATGACGGCCCTGGTACACAGGGCGGCAATCCTGGGACTAGTGATACGGAAGGTTCAGGGTCCTATAGCAGTGCTGGTTATATTGCACGTGTAGAAAGTAATAAAGTTATGCCACAACAAGCGGTACGACGTGGTATTACAGGGACTGTTTCTTTTGATGTTACCTTTGATAGTGATGGTAATTTTGTATCTGCTTCAAAGACGGGCAGTAGTGGTTCAAGTATTCTAGATGATGCGGCATATAGCCTTGTTTCTAGTTCTGGTGGTATTGAGAACACCACTGGACATTCTGTAACGATTGAGGTGAATGTTAGCTACAATCTGAATTAAGTAATATATGGCTAACATGTGTTAGCTCTCAAAATGTGTGAATGTATAATGGGTCAATAAATTGTAGCTATTAGTGTAGGCTACTGTTTATTAATATATGTATTTATTTGTGTGTATTTGGAGGCTTTATGAAAAAACGTCATCTTTTATCCACAGCAATTGCTGTCACATTAGCGCTAGGCACATATCAAGCGTATGCGTACGATGAAAATTTTAAAGGTTATGAGGTGCATAATATTAATGTTACTGCAGACTCTGCAAAGGATGAGTATGGTAATACCATTACAGAGCAATCCTATTATCGTACAGGCGGTGACGTAAAGGTTATTACCCGTGAGGAAATTGAAAAGCGTCATTACCGTGATGTAACAGAAGCGATTAAACGCGTACCAGGCGTTACATTCCAAAACCCTGGCTACCGTGGTGGCGAGTATGGATACCAATTCTATAACAATGGTGTGTCCATCAATGGTGATTCTCGAGTAGTAGTACTTGTCGATGGTCGTCGTATCGATAATATTACATCTGGCCGTTTGGGTGATAGCTCTGAAAGAGGGTCTAAGTCTACAGGCGTTAATATTGATGAAGTAACGAATATGGATGCCATTGATAAAATTGAGGTTGTCAAAGGCCCTGGTGCTTCTCAATATGGATCTGATGCGACAGGCGGTGTTATTAATATCATTACACGCCGTGGTAAAGGCGATTTCAATGGCTCTGTTGATTTAGCAACAGGCAGCTGGAATAAACACAGCTACAACTTAACAGTTCAAGGGACAGCTGGTAAAAATGCTTCTACTGGTTATTTTGTGACAGCTACGCGCACTATGTCTCAAGACACAAAATATAAAGACGGTGATACTGGTGAAGTAGCTACGCTTACTGGTTCTAAGTGGAAAGAAGAAGGCTTTAATGCTCGAATTGACCATGATTTTAATAAGAAGCAAAATTTGCAGTTCTCTGTAAACTATAAAAAAGGTTATGATGGATATCCTATTTCTACACCAAGCCGTAAATATTGGAACCAAGAAGATTGGCGTCGCATTATCTTTAATGCTGCTGTAGGTCAAGTTGATGCAAATCATCACTTAATAGCAGGTGCCCCTAAGCTATATGGAGACTCTAAAAATCCTGGATATCATAATCTATATGCTCTAGATGGTAATTATGGCTCCTATAGTAAGTTTAAAAACTTAGATACAGATTTGAAATATACCTTTGATCGCCAAGGTCAATTGGAAAGCTTTGTAAGATTGTATCGCTTAGATCATCGTTATGAAGGCCGCGATAAATACGCTTGGACGCGAGGTACACCAGCTGCTGCACGTGCAGCTTATGAAGCCGCCTTCCCAACAGGTACAACAGTTGAGCAATTTAATGCTTGGGTAGATGCTAATTTAGCTCCATTCCCAGATAATAAAGATGCACTCCGTCAATGGATTGCTGATACAGGTGGTATGGCTGGTAGCCCAACAAGTTGGTACAAAGAGATTAAGAATGGCGTAGAGGTTCAATGGACACGTCAATTAGATAAACACGATATCATTGCTAATATTGATTATAGCCGTTCTCAATTGAACACTAAGTCTTTGCGTAATGGGGTTCTAAAATCTTCTGATGTTCGTCGTAATACATTGTATGCATATTTGCAAGATAAGATTTACATTGGCAACAATGTAGAATTAACCCCAGCATTGCGCTATGTAAATTATGGTAGCTATCAAGGTTCTGGCAGTGGTGATTCCCAAGGTAAAGGTAGTATTAGCTCCTTAACACCTAGCTTACATGGTCAAATTAAATTTAATAAAAACACAAGCATGTATGCAGGTTGGACTCATATCATGAGACCATTAAAACAAGGTGATTATACATCTGTGGATGGTGTATTTAATACTCCATTGCAAGATGAAAAAGGTGATGCTTTCACATTCGGCGTACAACATAATTTTGGTAAAAATAATAATACCACAGTAGCTGTTCACTACGATTACACACATATGAAAAATGCTATTGCCACGCTGCCAATTTGGAATGCTACATCTGGTGACTTTGAAGAAACAGCAGTTAATGCGAAAGAAAATAAACAATCTTTCAATATTACTGTAGACCACAAATTAAACAAATATGTTACGATGAGTGCGTCCTATTCTCACATGAAGGACAAATGGCTATCTAAAGGTGGTTGGGTGCTTGATCCAAACTGGGGTTATAACAATAGTGATGATATCAACGTGGCTATCAATAGCTTACGTCCGCAAAATCATTACTCTTTGAATGTATCCTATGATAATAAAAAGCTCTACTCCGGATTGTTATTTAACTGGTACACCGGCAATAGTGATTATGCATTTACTCATAGACAATTCCTCATCGTTGACTGGAATCTAAATTATAATGTAACGAAGGATTTAACGGCGTACATCGTTGTTAATAACGTACTTAACCGCGCTTATGAAACTAGTTATAGTGCTTATAATGGTCGTGGTAGTGCGGCTATGCCAGCGCGTTCCTTTATGATTGGGGCGAAATATAAATTCTAATGATTAGATTTAGCGTATTAATACTATGTCTATTATTGTGCGTAGGCTGTGGCCCTCAGCAGGTAACTGTTGAACGGGGGCAGTCTACGCCTCCTCATATCGAATTGCAGCCGCCAGTGACAATTGAGTCCTATGTTCGTCGTGGAGAGCCTTTTGAAAGTACGTACACAGCGGTACCTGAGCGTGTTGTGGCGATGTGGCAGAATTCGATTGAAACCATCATTGCTCTTGGCGAAGGCGATAGAATTGTTGCGGGTATGGGAATACCAAATCGCAAGTATGTGCGTCCAGAATATCGCGAAGCGTATGATAAAATTCCGTACAAGGATATGCAATATTTTAACTTGGAATCTGTATTGATGATGAAACCAGATTTGCTCGTAGGCTGGCGCTCAACCTTTACGAATAAAGGATTGCGTCCTCCTGCATTTTGGAAACCGCGAAATGCTAATGTATATATTGCAGAATCCTCACTAGGTGCACAGTCTGCGCTAACTATGGATATGGAATATAAGTATATACGCGATTTGGGGCGTATTTTTCATCGTAATGTAGAGGCAGAACGACTCATCAGTGACATGCAACAATCGGTAAACTATACGGTTGCACAAACAGCGCATGAAAAACCGCCAAAGGCTTTGTTTGTTGAGTTGGAAGGTAAAAATTTCCGTTTATATGGTCATAAAACTTTAGCTGGTAATATTGGGGATACACTTCATGCAGATGTTATTGATACGGATACACCGTCCATTAGTATGGAGGATGTAGTAGAACAAAACCCAGATGTTATTTTCTTAATCGTATCGGATGGTGAATATAGCCAGGCGGATACGATTATGAACTATGTATTACAGCAACCTGCCTTGCAAGGTGTTAATGCGTTGCGCAACAAACGAGTTTATTTCTTGCCATTGCTGGCTGTATATAGTCCAGGTATTCGCTTATCCGATGGTATCGACATCGTATCACATGGGTTATACCCTAACCTCTATCCAGAAGGGGTACCAGATTTAATTCATTAATAAAGGAGCAGTATGCTAAAACGTATTGGATATACTGCTGGCGGATTTGTCCTCATAGGGGTGCTAGCAGTAGCCATTCTATGGGGACTTTCTGTTGGTACAGTACAGTTTTCACTTTCTCAAATTTTTAATATTGTAATGAATCAATTTTCAAGTCCATTAGCTATTGATGATCCTATGAATGGCCCAGAACAGACCATTATATGGCTACTTAGAATGCCTCGCTTGTTGATGGCTGCCATTATCGGAGCAGGCCTAGCCGTATCTGGGGTTATCATGCAAGCTATCGTCAAGAACCCCCTAGCGGACCCTTATATTTTGGGGATTTCCTCAGGTGCATCCCTCGGTGCTACGGTAGCCATTTTATTTGGCATAGGCGTGATGTTTGGGGAAAACTTCGTGGGCGTTATGGCCTTTATCGGGGCCATGGCGATTTCCTTTGGCGTATTGTTTATCTCTAATCTAGGGGGCCGACCAAATTCAGTGAAATTGATTTTAGGGGGCTTAGCATTAAGTGCCGTGTGTAGTTCCTTCTCTAGCTTTGTGGTCTATTTGGCAGACGACAAGGAAGGCATCCAAACGATTACGTATTGGTTGATGGGGAGTTTTGCAGGTGCTAAATGGGATATGTTGCCTTTTATTGCCGTTGTTGTTCTTGTAAGCATTATTTTCTTCTGGTCTCAAAGCCGAATCCTCAACATGATGCTTCTCGGTGATGAAGTAGCCATAACATTAGGTCGTGATTTACATACCTATCGCCAAGTCTATTTGATTATTAGCTCTCTTATCATCGGCTTTGTGGTGTACGCGGCAGGGATGATAGGTTTTGTAGGTCTTTTGATTCCTCATCTTGTGCGCATGACAATCGGTACTAATCACTGGACATTAATTCCATTTAGTGCGCTATGTGGTAGTATTTTCCTCGTTATCGCTGATGGCCTTTGTCGCTGCATCATTCCTCATGCAGAGTTACCAATCGGTATTCTCATTTCTCTCATCGGTGCACCAACCTTTGTGTATATGTTAGTGCGTAAGAATTATGGATTTGGAGGGGAATAATGAATATTCAAACAAATGATATCCAAGTCGCCTTTGGCTCAAAAGCTATTCTTCACGACATTTCACTAGATATACGAGACAAGGAGTTTGTGGGGATTATAGGCCCTAATGGCAGTGGTAAAAGTACATTTTTAAAATGCTTATACCGCGTGTTACAACCTAATGGTGGCAAGATTTTCTTTGACGGCACAGAACTGAGTGATTTGAGTCATCGTGATACGGCCTTAAAAATGGCCGTAGTAGCGCAGCATAGTACGGTGAACTTTGATTTCTCTGTTCTTGAGATGGTCCTCATGGGCCGTTCCCCTTATAAGGGCTTGCTCGACCGAGATCAAATTGACGACTATGAAATCGCACGTCATGCGTTGGCCCAAGTAGGTCTTAGTGATTTTGAAAGTCGCAATTTTAATACATTGTCGGGTGGTGAGCAGCAACGTGTTATCTTGGCTCGTGCGCTTGCTCAACGTACAGAATGTTTAGTGTTAGATGAACCTACGAACCACTTAGATATTAAGTATCAGCTTGAATTGATGACTATTGTCAAACGATTAGATGCGACAGTTGTGTCTGCCATTCATGATTTAAATTTGGCAGCTATTTATTGTGACCGCATTATTGCATTAAAAGATGGTCATATTGTATGTAGTGGCACACCTCAAGACGTTTTGTCGTCAGACACTATACGCCATATTTACGGTGTATCTGCCATGGTTCAGACCTTACCGGATGGACGATTGAACATTATATATAATATGGAATAATATACATATAGGGGGTATGGGTTATTGCATACCTCCTATATGTATGTAACAATTAAAAGGACTTGCAGTTATATAGTTAGTGGTTAGATAGAGGTATAGGATGATGAAAAAAGTTAATAAACGTGTGTATATAGCTACATTGATGACATTGCTTAGTATAGCCGTTAATGGTTATGCAGCGAATGTAACAACGAATAACAATGAAGAAGATATTACCATCAATGTTACCGCTAATCGCACAGCCCTCCTAGATTTGGACACACCTGTAGCGATGAATGTAATTACACCTGAGGATTTAAAAAATACTGGTGCTACCACTGCTTTTGATGCGGTGGCGACCGTACCAGGGGTAACAATAAATTCTTATGGTGCCGGCGGTGCCGATTTTGGTGGCATGGATAGCCGTACGAATATTCGAGGCCTTGACCGTGGTGCCCTTGTTCTTGTAAATGGCGTGCCTATGAACCTCAATGGCAAAGGTGGACTCGGCTCTATTCCTACGAGTGCCATAAAACGTATTGAAGTAGTGAAAGGAGCTGCTTCTACATTGTATGGTGCAGAGGCATTAGGTGGTGTTATTAATGTTATTACTAAGACTCCATCTACAGAGGGTGGCTCTGCTACAGTTGCTGTAGGTAATCGTGGGTCTAAACGTTTTGATGTGTCATACGGTACAGAAAAGTTTATCATTGGTATTGATAGAAAATATTGGGGTACACAGGATCCATCCACACCGATTCGCTACGACTATGCAGGTACTAAACACTACGATTACTATAGTACTCGCAACAAGGGCAATTCGTTGGGGCTCTTTATGAGTGGTAAGCTTTCAGATAAGGTAACATTGAATTTTAATCGTGCTGAAAGTAAATCGTCCTTTGGTCTAATCAGTACGGAAACAAATCCGGCTAATCAAGCAAGACATTCTACGACGTATCATTATAAGGATGATCGCAATAATGCTTCCTTAATTTATAAGGACAAGGGTACTACAGGAACCTTGTTCTATAATGACCGTACGATGCGTGGTACGAGCCGGGCGCACAATACGTCCCAAGCCAAGGCGACTGAAACAAGCTATCGCGCACGTCAATATGGATTTGATGTACAGCATGAATGGGATTTTAGAGATGGTAAGGACTATTTAATCGCAGGTGTTACAGGTAAACAAGAAATCTATCATGCAACGGCTGTTCCTGTGTATATTCATCCTAAACGCAATAGTTATGCTGTGTATGGTAGTTATTCTTATGAAATTAACCCTAAATGGACATCTATTGTAGGTTTGCGTTACACCATAATCGATGACCCAATTAGGGATCAACATGTGTTGACGCCACAATTCCAATTGTTGCACTCTATCAATAAACAATCCTCCATGTATGTGAACATAGGGAAAGCTTTTACAATGCCTAGTTTGAGCGATACATTCCGTAGCGTTAGCCGTCGTTATACAGCGGTAAGCAGCAAAAATCTCAAACCAGAAGAGGGTTGGAACTATGAAATTGGGTACAAGCGGATTAACAAAAAGGATGATTGGAAGGTTGATGTGTTCTATATGGATTTCAAAAACTTCTTCCAATGGCAACCGGATGCAAATGGTCGACCTTTGGTGCGAGTAAATGGCGGGAAATTCCGCAACGTGGGCATCGAAGCCGAATATGGTAGACGTTTATCCGACCGCCTCAAATGGAACGTGAGCGGATCTTACTCTAATCCAAGACAAAAGGAAATGAATGAAAATTATTGGAAACAAGCGGCCCCTAAATTGCAATTCACTACAGGCATTCGCTATGAAAGCCCAACGTGGGAAGCAGGCACATCCTTTAGCTTTGTTACAAAACGGTTGCGCAATCGAGATGGTGGCTTAAACCCTAATATTGCCCTTTGGAACGCTTATGTGGGCTATCATTTCAATAAGGATGCAACACTTCGTCTAGATGCACGCAATTTGTTAGACCGTCACAACGTTATCACCAATGGTGATTATGAATACTGGGGCGATCCATTTACCTATGAATTGAGTTATACACAAAAATTCTAATATTTATTTGTAGAGATATATATAAAATCCAGTACTGGTAAGGGGTATGGGTTTTGTGCAGTCCTTTTAAATGTGTAATAATAC
>SKEB01000657.1_pt1 | contig 23823 bp, 19 predicted proteins | sample 4826561 | NCBI WGS metagenome assembly SKEB01 (sample SAMN11008820, study PRJNA524170) | human gut metagenome | biome: Human fecal sample; material: Feces; isolation source: fecal sample from pouch patient p17 | host: Homo sapiens | place: Israel: Tel-Aviv | collected 2016-03-29
ACGAACAGTCACCTGCCTATGAGGTGCTGATACAGTTGTAAAATATAGAATAGAAAGAGATGAGAAAAGATGCTGAAATTTGGAAAAGGTGTAGTCAAGTCGCGGATCATCATATTTATTGCAGCAATCCTGCTGTTGATCCCGTCCGTGCTTGGTTATCTGCACACGAGAGTGAATTATGATATTCTTTCCTATCTGCCGGAGGATATCGAGACGATGAAAGGCCAGGACATCCTGGTAGATGAATTTGGAACAGGAGCGTTTTCTACCTTTGTGGTTGACGGCATGTCGAATAAAGAGGTCAGTGCCCTGAAGGCAAAAATTGAAGATGTGGATCATGTCAAGACAGTGCTCTGGTATGACAGCGTAGCAGATATCAGTATTCCGACAGATATGCTGCCGGAAAAGATGCAGAAAGTATTTCTCAGCGATGAAGGTACACTGATGTTTATCATGTATGATACGACAATGTCGGCGGATGAGACAATGGAAGCGGTGGAGCAGATTCGTGCCATTTCCAATGAACAGTGTTTCCTGAGTGGTATGTCAGCGGTTGTTACGGATATCCGGGATCTGTCTGACAAGGAGGTTCCGGTGTATGTATTGCTGGCGGTGGTCCTGTCGCTGGTGGTATTATCATTGACCATGGATTCCTTTCTGATTCCGATCTTTTTCCTGCTGAGTATCGGTATGGCAATCATATATAACCTGGGAACAAATGTGTTTATGGGAGAGATATCCTATGTGACCAAAGCATTGAGTGCGGTGCTGCAGCTCGGTGTGACCATGGATTATTCGATTTTTCTGTGGCACAGTTATGAGAATCAGAAGAAAATATTTGCGGAGGATCATAAAAATGCCATGGCACATGCCATTGCCCAGACCGTTACCTCTGTTGTGGGAAGTTCTGTTACGACGGTGGCCGGATTTATTGCTCTGTGTTTCATGAGTTTCACACTGGGTATGGATCTGGGAATCGTTATGGCAAAAGGTGTTGTATTCGGTGTGATCGGATGTGTTACAATCCTGCCGTCCATGATTCTGATTTTTGATAAACCGCTGGAAAAAACGAGACACAAAGCAATCCTTCCGGATATTGGAAAATTGTCCGGTTTTGTGACAAAACGTTTTCCTGTTTTTCTGCTGATCTTTGCAGTGCTTCTGCTTCCGGCTATTTACGGACAGAAAAATGCGGAAGTTTATTATGATCTGGCCGGTACACTGCCGGAGGATCTGCAAAGCTTCATGGCAAACCAGAAACTGGATGAAGAATTTGATATGAATTCCACTCACATTTTGCTGGCAGACAGTCATATGAAAGCAAAAGATGCGCAGGCAATGCTGGAGCGTATTGATAAGGTAGATGGTGTCAAAACGGCTATCGGTATTGACAGCATCGTAGGTCCTTCGGTACCGAAAGATATGATTCCACAGTCCGTCCGGGAGATCATCGAGGATGATAAATATCAGATGATTCTGATCAGCTCAGAGTATAAGACAGCTTCTGATGAAGTAAATGCTCAGATTGATGAGATTAATAAAATTGTGGCAGATTATGATGAAAACGGTATGCTGATCGGTGAAGCACCGTGTACGAAGGATCTGATCACTATTACAGATACAGACTTTAAAGTAGTCAGTGCGATTTCGATTGTAGCTATTTTTGTAATCATTGCAATGGTGTTCCGTTCGCTGGTGCTGCCAATCATTCTGGTGGCAGTTATCGAGTTTGCAATTTTTGTAAATATGTCGATTCCATTTTACACGCACACATCAATTCCGTTTATTGCATCTATTGTAATCGGAACCATTCAGCTGGGTGCGACTGTTGATTATGCAATCCTGATGACAAACAATTACAAGAGTGCACGGGCAGCCGGGATGGAGAAAAAGGATGCGGTGCAGCATGCAGTGGCATCTTCCGCCCAGTCTATTGTAGTCAGTGCGTTGAGCTTTTTCGCATCTACATTTGGTGTTGGTATCTATTCCAACATCGACATGATCAGTTCGCTGTGTATTCTGATGGCTCGGGGAGCCCTGATCAGTATGGTAGTCGTTATTTTTGTACTGCCGGCGATGTATATGGTATTTGACAAGGTAATATGTGCAACAAGCGCAGGTTTTGGAGTAAAGAAAAAGGAGAAAAAAGCAAATGAAATTTTCAAGAGTAAAACAGTTTCTTAAATCAAAAAAAGTAATTCGTACCGGTGCCTGCGTACTGGCAGCAGTAATCGTGACCGGTGGTGTGGGTGCGTATCATGTCTATGGACAGAAAGCAAAAACAGCTCAGGAAACCACACAGGAGCGTGATGCTGACACAGAAGACCGTTTTGCAGATGCGGAGGATGTTCTGACTCAGGTGCTCAAAACTCAGACAAAAACAGATAATGACGCGGCAGCAGAAAAGGAAGAAACCGTTTATGTGGTGGCTGATCCGGACGGAACACCCAATGAGGTTATTGTAAGTGACTGGCTGAAAAATTATCTCGGTGCAGATACCATCGAGGATGTCAGTGATCTGACCGATATTGAAAATGTAAAAGGTGATGAAAAATTTACGCAGGGCGCAGACGGAGCACTGACCTGGCAGGCAGATGGCAATGATATTTACTATCAGGGAAAAACAGACCGTAATCTCCCAATCGAAATGAAAATGACATATTATCTGGACGGTGAGGAGATTACACCGGAGGAACTGGCTGGCAAGAGTGGAAAAGTGACGATCCGTGCGGATTACACAAATAAGGAAAAAGTAGAGAATGGTGTCTATGTACCGTTTGCGGCAGTAACCGGGATGATGCTGAATAAAAACTTCACAAATGTGGAAGTGACAAACGGAAAAGTAGTCAGTGACGGAAATAATCAGGTGGTTGTGGGATTTGCATTTCCCGGTTTGTCCGAGAGCCTGGATCTTGACAGCAAGAATCTGGAGGATGTGAATATTCCGGATTATATGGAAGTGACTGCAGATGTCAAAGATTTTTCACTGGATATGACGATGACGTTCGTGATGAGTGATATTTTACAGGAACTGGATGTGGATCAGGATATCGATCTGTCTGGTATTGAAGATGCGATCGATTCTCTCAGTGATGCATCTGCACAGCTGGTGTCCGGGAGCAGAGAACTGGCAGATGGAACAGGTACCTTGCTGGACGGTATCAATGCTTATACTTCCGGTGTTTCCACATTGAAGAGTGGGATCAACGCCTATACAGATGGTGTGGCACAGGTGAAAAACGGTGTGGACAGTTATACAGCCGGTGTGGCTCAGGTGGCAGGCGGTACGAAGCAGCTGGCAGATAAATCGGGAGATCTTAAAGATGGTATTACACAGCTGGTGAGCGGTGCAATGCAGGTGCAGACTTATTTCGAAGGTGATAATGGCATTGTCAGTGGTGCACAAAAGATTTCTGCCGGAATCGATCAGCTGGATGCTGCTTTGCATGCAGGAGTGACAGAGAAAGAAGCAGCTCAGGCAGAGGAAACTGTAAATCAGATGTTTGCAAAAGACGGCGAGACCTATCAGGAAATCGCAAAAAAGGCAGCCGGTCAGTATAAAACAGCTTTAACAGGAAGTGATGAACTTCAATCCAAAGTTGAGAATGGTGTTAGCCAGGCAATGTACGGTGCATACAAAACTGCATATCAGCAGCTGAATGCAGAAGCATATGCACAGGCAGGAAAGAGCGATGCACTGGAAGCGGATGCAAAGGCATATGCAGATAAGATGACAGCAGCGTCAGCATCTTCTGTGTCAAATGTCTCCAACCAGCTTATCAGTGGAATTGCTGACGGAACATCCACCCAGATCGGCGGAATGGCCGCAGAAGCTGCAAAACAGGGTGCAGTGGCAGGTGCAAAGAGTGGAATCGCTTCTGCAAAATCGGCTATCGCTTCTCAGATTGAAAACGGTGGTCTGGTATCAGGTGCTCAGACATTAAGCGCAGGTGTCCGGAAATTATATGGTGAAGGGATCCAACCGCTGGCTGTTGGCATGCAGAGCCTGAACAACAGTGTTCCGGAACTGATGAAAGGAATCCAGACATTAAATGTCGGAGCTGCAACACTGGACAGCAACAGCGCAACTTTGAAAGCAGGAGTCAATACTTTAAACAGCAAAGGCGGTGAACTCAAGGCAGGAGTTACGGCATTGGATAATAACAGTGGAGTTTTAAGCTCGGGAGCCGCAAAACTGAAAGACGGGGCACAGACACTCAGTGACGGCATGATTCAGTTCGATGAGGAGGGTATTCAGAAACTGAGTGATGCATATCATGGAGATGTGGAAGAATTGTTAGATCGTGTGGATCTGGTACTGGATGCAGGACAGTCTTATCATACCTTCTCCGGTTTAAAAGATGATATGAGCGGAAGTGTGAAATTTATTATTCGTACGGAAGCGATTGAAAAATAAATTCTTGTTTGTCTTGTTGTTGGCTGAAATTTAATTTTTAATACGAAAACGAAGCATCCTGTCAGGACGCTAGACGCTCACTACCCTCGCTTCACGTCGTTTTTATCGCGCTCGTTCCCACGCCTGAAAAAGAGGTCGTTCCCACTCGCGCAAAAACTCGTGAAACTCGGTCGTTTGCTTAATCGCTTTCCCTGACAGGATGCTTCGTTTTCTGTATTTACACAGTGAAATAATCAGTCAATCACACGACGCACTGCGCGCCACACATGCATATAAGCTGATAGCATAGTCTTTGTTGTGTTGCATGCGCAGATCTACAATTAGGTATGTTATAAAGTACAACAGTGTAGCAGTTCTTTTTTAGAGTATGTCTCTTCGTGCTCGACAAGATTTTTCACTCTGGCTCAGAATCTAAAAACAGTTAATAGCTGACTTTAGCTTCAGTGTCATTCTTTGCTCTATATAAATTTGCGCATGCGACATAACGAATATTATGTCATCAGCTTGTGTGCATGCGTGGCATATGGTGCCGTCAAGTAAATGGGGCAAATTCGGAAGCAAAATCCAAGACAAGACGGTAGGCTGATTTTCGTTAGCGCAGCGAGCATAGCCCGCCTCCGTGAGTGTGTCTGAGCACGCTGTTTTTGCGTGCGAGTTCGCGGAAGGAGGCAGAAATAAGCGGCGCAGCGGAGATAGAAAATCAGCCGTGTCTGTCTGGATTTCTGCTTCCGAATTTGCCCTTTACACAGACAAACAAGAATTGATTCAGTTACAAAAATGTGCCGCATAAAATTCGTTCAAATGATCACATACCTGCGTCAGACCATCCTCGGTAAATGGATAGCTGGCGCAGGTTTTTTGTTCATCCGGTGTGGTATCAAAATTATAAGGTCCCGGCCATACAGTCACCCGAAGCACAGTGTCCCCTTCTTCCGGTTCATATTTTTCAATGCGGTAGTGCATGCCTTTGTAGCTGCCGTGAAACCGCTCTTTTTTATAGAAGTTAATGTTAAAAATATCTGTTCTTTCAATCATGAGAATCGTCCTTTCAAAATTCTTGAATAGTTATAAATTATTTTAACTTTTGCAGGGAAAATGTGCAAGCATAGTTCAAGTCGAACGCACGTGAGATCTGGTGCGTGATTCTGGTCAGCGTAAACTGACATATTCATCTCATACTGAGAGGAATGCAGATTTTTTTGTATTCCTTTCCGCTTCACTTTTTTTATGGTTTGTGGTATCGTATGAAATACTTATGAAAAGTTCAAGTCAGATTTATCTCCGTCGAGAAGACTATCGCTTCTGCAAGTGGTGAGTAATAACAAGTCTTTCTCAGTGGAGTACAATCTCCGACTGAGATGAATAAGATACATGATCGGTGAATGCGGATCATAAAGAGAGAAAAGAGATGAAGGATTTTAGATGAAGATTTTACTGACCGCGATTAATGCAAAATATATCCATTCAAATTTGGCCGTTTATTCTTTGCAGGCGTATGCAGAAGCACAGGGACATAAAATAGAACGGGCAGAATATACCATTAATAATCAGCTGGATGATATTCTGGAAAAAATCTACCGCCAGAAACCGGATGTGTTGATTTTTTCCTGCTATATCTGGAACATTGAATATGTAAGGGAATTGGCGGCAGAATTTCACAAGCTGCGGCCGGAGGTGCCAATCTGGGTTGGTGGTCCTGAGGTTTCGTTTGAGACGGAACATTTTCTGAAGGAAAATCCTGCGATTACCGGAATTATGATGGGGGAGGGGGAACGGACACTGATCGAATTGTGTACCTGTTTTGAACAGGAAAGTTCATTGGAAAAAATCGACGGTATTTCCTATCGGCGAGGGGACGGAACGGTAGCGGTCCAACCACTGCGCAGCCTGCTTCCCATGGACGAACTTCCATTTTGTTATGCGAATCTGCAGGAGTTTGAACACAGGATCATTTATTACGAATCCAGCCGTGGCTGCCCGTTTTCCTGCAGTTACTGCCTGTCTTCGGTAGACAAGAAGCTGCGGTTTCGCAGTCTTCCGCTTGTATACAGGGAACTGCAGTTTTTTATTGATGCAAAAGTGCCACAGGTGAAATTTGTGGACCGTACCTTTAACTGCCGGCATGAGCATGCTATGGGAATCTGGAATTATATCAAGGAACATGACAACGGTATTACGAATTTTCATTTTGAAATATCCGCAGATCTGCTCCGCGAGGATGAACTGGAACTGATTTCTGATATGCGGCCGGGGCTGATTCAGCTTGAGATTGGTGTACAGTCTACGAACGGAGCTACAATCCGTGAGATTCACCGTACTATGCGGTTAGAGGACGTGTATCGGGCTGTGAACCGGGTGAAAGCAGGGAAAAATATACATCAGCACCTGGATCTGATCGCAGGACTTCCGTTTGAAGATTATGAGAGATTCCAGCAGTCTTTTGATGACATTTATGCGTTGCATCCGCAGCAGCTGCAGCTGGGATTTCTGAAAGTACTGAAAGGTTCCTATATGTATGAGCATGCATCTGAATACGGACTGATCTACCGGACGAAACCGCCATATGAAGTGCTGGCCAGCAAATGGGTTTCCTATGATGAGATGCTGGAAATCCGCCTGGTGGAAGAAATGTTGGAACTTCATTATAATAGTGGCCAGTTTCTGACATATCTGGCTGTTCTGGAGCAACGGTATGCAAGTGCTTTTCAGATGTTTCTTGATATGGGACATTTTTATAGAAGTCATGGGTATCTGGATTGCAGCCATAACCGTGTGCGCAGGACCGAAATCGTGCTGGAATTTGCAGAGAGTGTGGATGCCGGACATCGGGCGGCGTATGAAGAGGCTTTGATTTTTGACCTGTATAAAATTGAAAAATCCAAGAGCCGGCCGATATGGGCACGGGACCTGGCATTAGAGAAAAAGAAAACATCCGCTTATCTGCGGGCACATGGACTGGAAAAAAAATACTGTCATCTGGAGAAATTTAACTGGCTGGATGCACGGGGAACTCTGAGGCAGAAGGAACAGTCGATGTGGTTACTGTTTGACTATGAAGTACGTGATCCGTTAACAAATGAAGCAGCATTTACCGAAATCAGCGAAGCAGAAATGGAGGGAGATACCACATGGAACCGATCAGAGAACTGATTGCGGTGGATCTGGAGATGACCGGACTGCAGGTTAAAACAGACCGGATCCTGGAGATTGGTGCGGTGCGTCTGGTGGACGGACAGTTGCGGGACACGTTTCAGACATTTGTGAATCCGCATCGCAGGATTGATGCACGGATTACGGAACTGACAGGAATCCGGCCGGAGATGGTGGAGAATGCTCCGGAGGCAGAGGAGGCTTTGCGAAAATTTCTGGAGTTTGCGGGAGAGGCGCCATTTCTTGGACATAACGTGATCTTTGATTACAGTTTTTTGAAACAATGTGCAGTCAATCATAAGATATCGTTGGAGCGGAGTGCCCTGGATACGTTGAAGATTGCCAGAAAAGTACTGAAGGAGCCGGAGAAAAAATCGCTGGAGGCACTGTGCGGATATTTTCAGATTGACCGGGAACATGCGCACAGGGCGGTGGACGATGCAAAAGCAACGGCAGAACTGTTTTTAATGCTGCAACAGAAGTATCAGCAGCAGGAGCCGGGACTGTTTGTACCAAAGCCGCTGCATTACAAGGTGAAAAAGCAGGGACCACTGACTCCGGCACAAAAAAGAGACTTGAATCATTTGATGATTTATCATAGAATAGAATTTAATATTGAAATCGACAGCCTGACAAAAAGTGAGGCTTCGCGTATGATTGACAAGATTTATGCGCAGTATGGAAGAATTCCGGAACAGGAGGGTTCGGACAATGTATAAAAGATCAAAGAAAAAAAGACTGTTAGCGTCAATTGTAGTATTGATCGTGCTGGTGGCAATGGTAGTAACCGGCATTTTATCTGCATTTCTGATATGATTTGGAAAGGTGAACAGAACATGAAAAAGTGGATCAGAGTATTACCGGTTCTCGGGGCAGCCGTGTTGCTGACAGTGGGATTCGGTCGTCAGACAGCACAGGCAAAAAAAGGAGAACATCCGGTGATCGCGGACCGGATCTTTATCGGGGATGTTGCAGTAGGCGGCATGACAAAGGAAGAAGCTGTGGATGCGGTACAGGATTATGTACAGGATCTGGGGGATAAAACTATTACACTTACCATCAATGATGTTTCTGTGGAGGCAACAGCAGAGGAACTGGGACTTACCTGGGACGATCAGGAGAGTGTGGACGAAGCTGTGGCTTACGGAAAAAGCGGCAACCTGATCGCACGTTATAAAGCGGGCAAAGATCTGGAACATGAGGATAAAGTATTCAAACTTCCGCTGATGGTGGATGCAGAAAAGACAACCGCATATCTGGAGGATCATACATCAGAACTGAACCGGGAAGCCGTTGATTTCGGTCTGACCCGTGAAAATGGAGCATTCAAGATCATCGAAGGGCAGGATGGAATCGTTGTGGATGTGAAAAAATCCGTGGATGCCATTGATGATAGCCTGAAAGAAGGCTGGAAGGATGACAATACCGTGGAACTGGCGGCAGAGGTGACAAAACCGCAGGGTTCGGAGGAGGAACTGTCAAAAGTAAAAGATGTACTGGGAACTTTCAGCACGAATTATGCGTCTTCTGCAGCCGGAAGAAAGGCAAATATTGCCAACGGAAGTAAGAAGATCAATGGCAGTGTGATTTATCCGGGAGAAGAATTTTCCGTATATCAGACTGTGGCTCCGTTTAATGCGGATAATGGCTATAAGCTGGCAGGTGCCTATGAAAACGGTACCACTGTGGATGCATATGGTGGTGGAATCTGTCAGGTATCTACTACCTTGTATAATGCAGTCATCCGTGCAGAATTAGAAGTGACGGAGCGTTCCGGTCATTCCATGATCGTCGGTTATGTCGATCCTTCCGCAGATGCGGCGATTGCCGGAGAGTATAAAGATTTTAAGTTTAAAAATAATACTGAAGCACCGATTTATATAGAAGGATCTGCCAGCGGATCAAATGTATCTTTTACCATTTACGGACAGGAGACCCGAGCTGCAAACCGGAAAGTTTCTTTTGTCAGTGAGACATTAAGTACTACCGATCCGGGTGTGAAATTCGAGGCTTCTTCAGATGCAGTAGGAACAATCACGCAGACACAGAGTGCGCATGTGGGAAAATCGGCCCGTTTGTGGAAGGTGGTCACTGTGGACGGTGTGGAGCAGAGCCGGGAAATATTTAATAAGACGACATACAAAGCCTCACCGAAGATCTATGCCGTAGGTACGTCATCTGCCAATCCGGAAGCTGTTTCGGCGATGAAAGCAGCGATTGCAAGCCAGAATGAGGCAACGATCCGGGCAGCAGCGGCACAGTGGAAAAATGCAGTACAGCAGCCGGCAGCAGATACAACAACAGATATGACACAGCAGCCGGCAGATTCTGCACAGCAGGGCCAGACACAGGATCAGACACAGCAGACAATTGTTCCGGCACAGACAGCACAGTAGATCTGACAGAATATTCGGAAATAATAAGGGAACATAAATTATGAAACAGGGAAAAATAGCAGAGAGCGTATTGAAACGTTCCGTTTTCAAACAATTGCATCTGAAACGTCCGGATGTACTGCTGGCAGCGGGCATCGGAGAGGATTGTGCAGCTTTTGCGGTGGCAGAGGATGAAGTGGCAGTGATCTCTGCCGACCCGGTGATCTGGGAAGATTCTTTAGATGGACGGTGTGCCGTGCATGCGAATCTGAATGATCTGGCTGCCGGAGGTGCGGAACCTGTGGGACTGATGCTGACAGCACTGCTTCCGCCTGAGATTGAGGAAGCGCAGATGCGTCAGATGGTTCGGATGATTGCACAGGAATGTGAACCATTGCAGGTACAGATCCTGGGCGGACATACGGAAGTGACTGATGCAGTAAATCGTCCGGTTGTTTCTATTGCGGCGGTAGGAAAAGCAAAGAAGGGAATGCTTTCCACCACCACAGGTGCAAAGCCGGGGGACGACATTGTTGTGACGAAATGGATCGCACTGGAGGCGACGGCAAAACTTGCCCGCAGCCGCAGAGAGGCATTGCTTTCCAGATATCCACAGCATCTTCTGGATGATGCAGAACGGTTTCAACAGTATTTTTCAGTGATTCCGGAGGCTGCTACCGCCGTGAAGTCTGGCGTGAGAGCTATGCATGATGTGACCACAGGAGGCATTTTCGGTGCACTGTGGGAACTGGCGGAAGCTTCTGGCGTCGGACTGGAAATCGAATTAAAGAAGATACCGATTCGGCAGGAAACCGTAGAAATCTGTGAGTATTTTGATCTGAATCCATATCAGCTGGGTTCCACCGGGAGCCTGTTGCTGGCTGCACCGGATGGTAATCGTCTGGTATGGGATCTGAAGCAGCAGGGTATTCCGGCTGTTGTGATCGGAAAAGCCACAGCGGACAATGACCGGGTTGTGATCAACGAGGACGAACGCAGATTTTTAGAACCACTGCGGGCTGGCGTTCAGGTATACGGTATGGAGTTCAAGATATAGAACAGTTGAATGCTGGTATTCTTCAAACCCAGTGGTTATAAAATGTTGAGAAATGTGAAGGAGAACTGACAATGCGTGAAAAAATTTTAACATTTATAGAAAAAAACAGTCGTATTGATATCAAAGAACTGGCAATTATTCTCGGCGAGGATGAGCTTAGTGTGGCAAATGAGCTGGCTGCGATGGAAGCAGATCATATCATCTGCGGCTATCATACGCTGATCAATTGGGATAAGACTGATATTGAGAAAGTAACTGCTCTGATCGAGGTAAGTGTGACCCCGCAGAGAGGACAGGGATTTGACAAGATTGCAGAGCGTATTTACAACTATCCGGAGGTAAATGCAGTTTATCTGATTTCCGGAAGCTACGACCTGCTGGTAACTATTGAAGGACGTACTCTGCGTGAAGCAGCACAGTTCGTGTCAGACAAACTTTCACCGTTGGAGTCCGTGCTTAGTACAAAGACAAACTTTATTTTGAAAAAGTACAAAGACCACGGAACCATTATGGCAGAAAAAGAAAAAGATGAAAGGATGCTGATGACACCATGAGAAACCCATTATCAAAAGTAATTACAGAAATTGAACCATCCGGTATCCGTAAGTTTTTTGACATTGTAAGTGAAATGAAGGATGCAATTTCTCTTGGTGTTGGTGAGCCGGATTTTGACACACCATGGCATATTCGTGATGAGGGTATCTATTCGTTGGAAAAAGGTAGAACTTTCTATACATCAAATGCAGGTTTAAAAGAATTAAAAATTGAGATTTCCAATTTCCTGAACCGGAAATACGGTCTGGATTATGATTATAACCATGAGATCATGGTTACTGTCGGCGGAAGCGAGGCCATCGATATTGCAATGCGTGCCATGCTGGATCCGGGGGATGAAGTATTGATTCCACAGCCAAGCTATGTATCGTATCTGCCATGTGCAAGACTGGCAGGCGGTGTTCCGGTGGTCATTGAACTGAAAGCAGAAAATCAGTTCCGACTGACCAGAGATGAACTGGAAGCAGCGATCACACCGAAGACAAAGATTCTTGTGCTTCCATTTCCGAATAATCCGACAGGTGCGGTTATGGAGCGCAGTGATCTGGAAGAATTGGTGGATGTCATTGTTGCAAACGATCTGTATGTTATTACGGATGAAATCTACTCTGAACTGACTTATACAGAGGAAGGTCATGTGTCCATTGCTGCAATGCCCGGAATGAGGGACCGTACCATTTATATCAATGGTCTGTCCAAATCCCATGCGATGACAGGATGGCGTATCGGATATGCTTGCGGACCGCAGGTAATCTTAAAGCAGATGCTGAAGATCCATCAGTTTGCTATTATGTGTGCACCGACAACCAGCCAGTATGCAGGTGTTTCCGCACTGAAAAACGGGGATGAGGATGTGGCACATATGCGTGACGAATACAACGGCCGCCGTCGTTATCTTGTGCATCGGTTCAAAGAGATGGGACTTGAGTGTTTTGAACCGTTTGGTGCATTTTATGCATTTCCGTGTATTAAGGAATTTGGTATGACTTCTGATGAGTTTGCCACCAGATTTTTGCAGGAAGAAAAAGTTGCAGTCGTTCCCGGAACCGCTTTCGGCGCATGCGGCGAAGGATTTCTGCGAATTTCCTATGCATATTCACTGGAAGCATTGAAAGAAGCATTAGACCGCATGGAGCATTTTGTACAGAAGCTTCGTGCAGAGAAAAAGGAAGCATAGATTATGGCAAAGTTAAATATCGTGCTGTATGAGCCGGAGATTCCGGCAAATACCGGAAATATCGGGCGTACCTGTGTGGCAACAGGTACCCGCCTGCATCTGATCGAACCTCTGGGATTTCGTTTGAATGAGAAGCAGATCAAGCGTGCGGGAATGGATTACTGGAAAGATCTGGATGTGACCACTTATGTGAATTATCAGGAATTTCTGGAGAAAAATCCGGGTGCAAAGATTTATATGGCAACCACAAAAGGACAGAATGTGTATACAGAAGTGTCCTATGAGGAAGACTGTTACATTATGTTTGGCAAAGAGAGCGCCGGAATTCCGGAAGAGATTCTGGCACATAACAAAGACAGATGCGTGCGGATTCCGATGTTGAGTGAAATCCGCTCCCTGAATCTGTCTAATTCGGTGGCCGTTGTGCTGTACGAAGCACTGCGCCAGAATGATTTTTCTCAGATGCAGCTGATGGGACATCTGACAAAGTTTGACGATTATATAGAATAATGTGCTTAAGCTATTTTGTGTGAAAATGCAATGATTCACAGAAAATGAGAAGATAAGCGTGAAAGAGGATTCTTACACATGGCATTTATTAAGGCAGAAAAGTTAAAACATAAATTTGTACGCCGGGATGAACAGGGAGAAATAGAAGATGTGACGCTGGCGCTGGATGATGTGAATATTGAAGTAGAAGAAGGGCAGTTTATTGCCGTTCTGGGACATAACGGTTCCGGTAAATCTACTTTTGCAAAACATCTGAATGCATTGCTGACACCGAGCGAAGGTACTGTCTGGGTAGATGGAAAAGATACGTCAAAAGAGGAGAACATTCTGGATATCCGCAAGGAAGCCGGTATGATCTTTCAAAATCCGGATAATCAGATCGTGGCCGGAGTCGTGGAAGAAGATGTGGCCTTTGGTCCGGAAAATATCGGTGTTCCGACGGAGGAAATCTGGGAGCGTGTCGGAAAGAGCCTGGAGGCAGTCGGCATGACAGCATATCGCTATCATTCCCCAAACCGTCTGTCCGGCGGACAGAAGCAGCGTGTGGCGATTGCCGGTGTCGTGGCGATGGAGCCGAAGTGCATTATTATGGATGAGCCTACCGCCATGCTGGATCCAAATGGACGGAAAGAAGTATTGAACACGGTGCATCGTCTGAACCGGCAAAAAGGTGTGACAGTCATCCTGATCACGCACTATATGGAAGAAGTTATTGATGCGGATTATGTGTTTGTCATGGATGACGGACATGTAGTGATGCAGGGCATGCCCCGTGATATATTTTCACAGGTGGATACATTGTTGGAATACGGACTGGATGTTCCGCAGATTACCCGGTTGGCCTGGGAACTGAAGCAGGAAGGTCTGCCGCTTCCGGATGGAATCTTGAGCAGACAGGAACTGGTGGAGGCAATATGTCAATTAAAATCGAAAACCTGAGTTATACTTATGCACAAGGCAGTGCATATGAAATACATGCGTTAAAAAATCTGAGCCTTGAGATTCACGACGGTGAATTTATTGGCATTATTGGTCATACCGGTTCAGGAAAATCTACACTGATCCAGCTGCTGGACGGCCTGATCAAAGCAGATGAAGGACATATTTATTATGACGGGGAAGATATTTATGCACCGGGCTATTCTCTGCAATCCCTGCGGGGACGTGTCGGTCTGGTGTTTCAATATCCGGAGTATCAGCTTTTTGAGACGACCGTGTTGAAGGATGCGGCATACGGACCGCAGAATCAGGGATTTTCTGAGGAAGAGGCATTGGAAAAAGCCAGAGAGGCTCTGGTGCGGGTAAAACTTCCTGAGAAATACTGGGAAATGTCTCCCTTTGAATTGTCCGGCGGACAGAAACGGCGTGCCGCCATTGCCGGAGTCATTGCCATGAATCCGAAGGTATTGATCCTGGATGAACCAACGGCCGGTCTGGATCCGAAGGGGCGGGATGAACTGTTTGACCTGATCCGGGAATTACATGAAAAGATGGACATGACGGTGCTTCTGGTATCACACAGTATGGAAGATATGGCAAATTATGTACAGCGGATCGTAGTTTTAAATCATGGAACATTGATGTTGGACGGAACACCTTCAGAAGTATTTTCCCATGTGCAAGAGTTGGAACAGGTGTCATTGGCGGCCCCGCAGGTGACTTATCTGATGAAAGATCTGGAAAAAGCCGGATTTCCTGTGGATACGACAGTGACAACGATCGAGGAAGCAAAGAAAGAGATTATAAAGTTATGTTAAAGGATATTACACTTGGACAATATTATCCGACGGAATCAGTCATTCACCGGCTGGATCCCCGGGTGAAACTGGTGGCGACACTGATGTACATTGTGTCTCTGTTTCTGCTTCATGATTTTGTGGGATTTATCGTGGTGACGTTGTTTTTGATAGCCATTATTCGGATGTCACATGTACCGTTTTCCTTTATGTTGAAAGGTGTGCGGGCAATCTGGCTCCTGGTGGTCATCACTGCGGTGTGTAACCTGTTTTTCACACAGGGAGCGCAGACTTATTTCGCCTGGAAATTTATTCATATTACAGATACCGGTGTCAGCAATGCGGTCTATTTTACGATCCGTCTGGTGTATCTGGTTGTGGGAACCTCGGTAATGACGCTGACTACCACACCGAATAAGCTGACAGATGGCTTGGAAGAAGGACTGAAACCACTTTCTAAGATCGGTGTTCCGGTGCATGAGATTGCCATGATGATGTCCATTGCCATGCGTTTTATCCCAATCCTGGCAGAGGAAGCGGACAAGATCAAAAAAGCTCAGATGGCAAGAGGAGCGAACTTTGAAGAGGGTAATATCATTCAAAAAGCAAAAGCGATGGTACCGATCCTGGTACCGTTGTTTGTGTCAGCGTTCCGTAGAGCAAATGATCTGGCGACAGCAATGGAAGCACGTTGCTATCATGGTGGTGAAGGACGGACAAAGATGAAACCGTTGCATTATATTTCTGTGGACTACAAAGCGTATGTGGTGATGGTACTGTATCTGGCAGTGGTTATTGTGATTAGAATTTTTATATAATAACATAAGAGACGGATAAAGATGAGTGTGAAACGAGTGAAACTTGTGGTGGCCTATGATGGCACCAATTATTGTGGGTGGCAGGTGCAGCCAAATGGAATTACAATCGAGGGTGTACTGAACCGGGAGCTGAGCAGATTATTGAAGGAAGAAATTGCAGTCATTGGTGCGAGCCGTACAGATTCCGGCGTACATTCTTATGGAAATGTGGCAGTTTTTGATACGAATGCCCGTATGCCGGCAGAAAAGATTTCCTATGCGTTAAATCAGCGGCTGCCGGAGGATATTGTAGTGCAGAATTCCTGCGAGGTACCACCGGATTGGCATCCGCGTCATTGTAACAGCCGTAAAACATATGAGTACCGTATTTTGAATCGTGAATTTCCGATGCCGCAGCGACGGCTGGATACCTGGTTTGTTTATCGGAAATTAAACGTTCCGGCAATGTGTGAAGCCGCAAAACGACTGGAGGGAACCCATGATTTCAAAAGTTTCTGCTCGGTGAATACGGCGGTGGAAGATACGACTCGTACGATTTATTCCTGTGAGTTAAAGCAGGAGGGAGAACTGCTGACGATTCGGGTCACCGGTAGCGGTTTCCTTTATAATATGGTGCGGATCATAGCAGGAACATTATTTGATGTGGGAATCGGTAAAATTGCACCGGAGGATATTCCAGCGATATTAGAGAAAAAGGATCGAAAAGCGGCAGGACCGACTGCACCGGCTCACGGTCTCACTATGATTGGATTGGAATATGAGATTCTGCCGGAGACCCTGATGAGGCCAGGTGGGAAATTGACTGAAAAATAGAGGAATAAGTTCCAAATTATATAAAAACTGCTGAAGAGAACGCAAGTAATCCCAAGCAGTTTTTTTCTGTTTAAGATACAATAGAAATTATAGTAACTAAATTGATAAAACTGTCATGCAAAAAAGTTGTGATGATTGTATGAAAAGGAAGAATACCACAGCATTTGCGGACAGGTCTTGAACAGAAAGGGAGAGCATATGAGAAACAAGAAAAGAATCCTGGCACTTTTACTGGCAGGCGTTCTTGCATTTGGGGGATTACCGATTACTGCAAGTGCAGCAAACAATGTAAGAGACGGAGCGAGACCGGCAAATGGCACAACCGTGTCTCAGCCGTTTCCGGAAAAATTATTTCTGGGAGAGCACAATTCCACAAACGGTTATACCAGATTCCGTATTCCGGCGTTGACCACCGCAGCGGATGGCACACTGGTGGCAGCGACAGATATCCGCTGGGATAAATGCGGCGATGGCGGCGGAATTGATACGGTTGTTTCCAAATCTACAGATGATGGAGAAAACTGGTCCTACACCGTGGCAAATTATCTGGGAGATAATGGAAACAAGTTCAACTATTATTCCAGCGCATTTATCGATGCGGCTCTGGTTACCAAAGGAGATGCCATCTATATGGCCTGTGATCTGTATCCGGCAGCCATCGGGCTGAACAGTGCGGCTTATGCGCCAAAGACCGGAAGCACCGGATATGATGCGAATGGAAATTTGCTTCTGGCAGCAGTTACAGAAGACGTAAATGGAGTATCAAACTCTGCTCTGCGTTCCGTGGCAAGTTTCAGCTATCATCTGGAGAAAAAATCAGATGCAACAGCAGATTCTTATTATGAGATCAAAGACAATGAGGGTAACACCGTTGCAGGATATGTGATCGATGATCATTTCAATATTAAGAGCATAGAGGGAGAAAATGCAGTAGATACAAACCTGTTCTGCGGCGATTCTCCATATTTCCCATATCCGACGGATTTTATTTATATCGTAAAATCAACAGATAACGGAGCCACCTGGTCTGCACCACAGCTCGCAAATGTAAAGAAGGAAAGTGAGCAGACACTTCTGGTTGGACCGGGACGTGGTATTGTGACATCCACCGGAAGAATCATGTTTACCTGTTATGAGTTTACCGGCGGAGACAAGAACAGTTCAATAATTTATTCGGATGACAATGGTGCGACCTGGCATCGTGGAGCGTCTATGTCTGCAATCAGTTCTGAGGCAGTTATGACAGAGGCAGACGGAAGAGTCTATATGTTTGTCCGCAGACAGAATGTTTACTATGTATCAGAGGATAACGGAACGACATGGTCTGGGCCGAAATCCATGGGTATCAGTTACAATAATAACTGCCAGCTGACAGCCATCACTTATTCCAAGAAAGTCAATGGAAAGACAGCAATCCTGTTTGCTGGACCATCCGATACAAGTGCGCGCAATTCCGGCAGGATCTGGCTGGGCTTGGTGCAGAAGAATGGCAGTATCCAGTGGCAGTCCGATCCGTATGTAGTGACCAACGGTTCTCATTATGCATACTCCTGCATTACAGAACTGAAAAATGGTGACCTGGGACTTCTGTATGAGTATGATGATAACAAACTGCAGTTTGAAAAACTTGCATTTGAGGATGTGGCACCGAATGTGTCAACCGACAGAGTATGGGTTACCGATGAGAATGACAAAGTCGTGAAATCTGCGGTAATGAAACCGGATCAAACAGTATCTTATAAGGTAAATACAGTAAAAGAAGATGCTAATGTACAGGTTTCATCATCCAACAGAGCGGTTGTGGGCGCAACTTATAAGGATGGAAAACTGACACTGAAAGCAAGATCTAATGTCACAGGTTTAAAACAGGTAAAAGTAACTGTCACATCAGAAGATGAATCTGTGGTTATGAATATCACTGTAACAGATGCTGAAAATTACAAAGTCATTGATCTTGAAAAAGGCGAGACAAAGACAGTTGATATCAAAGGTGTAAATTATGCAGATACAGATCTTTCTTCCGTAGATAGTAAAGTTGCAAATGTGACCATCGATGGAACAGATATAAAAGAGACCATTGAAAAAACAAGTGCACAGCTTGGCACAGCCATTGCAGTTTTCAACGGGCAGAGAGTAAATCTGAATAAATGCCTGTATACACTGGAGGCAGGAAGCGGCACAGATACTTATAAAGTAAAAGCAATGGGTGCAGACGGTACGGCAATTTATCTGGGTCCGAAAGCTTCCAGCAAATCCGGACTTCCAAATGTAACAGCAAGTCAGCCGCTGATCACATTTGCAAAAAACGCTTCTGATGATACATTCAGCCTGATGGATAATTCCACAGGAGGGGCAGGAAAATATCTGTATTTCCACCATACAAATGCATCCAAGCTTCATTTTGACAGACAGAATACAGCAGATGCAAACTGCTACTTTGAAATCTATATGCCGTCTGATTCAGCGTCTGATTATGAGCTGATCAACGGTTATAAAAAAGTAGAAAGTACTGCAGAACTGAAAGCGGGCGGAAACTATCTGATCGTTACAAAAGCAGATGCGAATGGCAGCCGGTATGTGCTGGTTCCTTCCGCCGGAACGGAGAAATATGATCATGTGGCAAAATTAGTCACAGAAACAGTTTCATCCAGTGAACAGGCAGTTTTAGCTGCATCCGATGTGGCAACATTTACTACAGAGAATAAGAAAGCAATTTCCGATAATCTGTATACATTTAAAAAAGTAGATGCAAACCGCTATGTTATTTCCGGACATACAACCGATGGAAGCACCACATTCTTAAATATCGGAACACCAAGAATTCCGAACCGGAATGTGAGTGAAATCATTGAACTGCAGTCAGGAAGTAATCAGACCATTGGATTTTATGGCACTACAAGCCAGCGTTATCTGTACTTCTGGCACGATGCATCCAGATTATACTATGACAGAAACTCCACACTGGCTGCACTGACCTGTGAATTTGAACTGTATAAACCGTCTGCAAATGCCCCGGCAGATTCTCCAATCCCGGGATATGAACTCGTCAATGGTATATCCGGAGTCGAGGATGGCGGCGAATATCTGATTACTTCAAAAGTCAGTGGAAATTACTATATCATGAACCCGACGCTGGAAAGCATCAACTACAAGCATGTGGCAAAAGTTTCCGATGAAACTTATGTAAATCCGGCAGCGACAGCAAGTTCTACCATTACATTTACCGGAGTGGCAAATGGAAGTACCTCTGTAAAAGTCGGAGATGTGATTTACTTTGTAGCAGTCAAAGAAGAAGGTATTGTATGTGACCATGCTTCCACTGTTGTGGTTGATACAAAAGAGCCAACCTGCGCAGAGGAAGGTTATACCGGAGATGAAGTATGTATTAACTGCGGTGAAGTCGTTGCAAAGGGTGAAGCCATCAAGACACTGGAACATCAGACAGAAGTGCAGGGAGCAGCAGAAGCAACCTGTACTGAGGATGGCTATACAGGAGATAAAGTTTGTACCGCATGCGGTCAGACTATTGAAAAAGGTGAAGTAATCAAGGCAGCTGGTCACAAGACGGAAGTACGTGGTGCAGCAAAGGCAACCTGCACAGAAGAAGGTTACACAGGAGATGAAATTTGTACCGTATGTGATGAGGTTGTCAGAAAAGGTGAAGTGATCGCAGCCAAAGGTCATAATTATGTAAACGGAACCTGCACAAACTGCGGACAGGATGATCCGGATCTGAATCGTACCTATGCATTGCGATATATCACAGTCGGCGAGCAGACCGGATGGTATTATGCGAACGTAAAAGGTGAAGTAGACAGATCTTATACCGGCGTTACTGCCAACGAATATGGCTGGTGGTATGTAAAAGGCGGCGTACTTGATTTATCTTATACCGGATTCGGTCAGAACGAGAACGGATGGTGGTATGTAAGTGACGGTCAGGTAGATTTTAACTGTAACGGACTGGTAAACAGTGCATATGGCTGGTGGTATGTAAGCGGCGGCCGAGTAGATGATACTTATACCGGACTTGTAGCAAATGAATATGGCTGGTGGTATGTAGTGAAGGGACAGATTGATTTTGCTTACACCGGACTTGCGCAGAATGAATACGGCTGGTGGTATGTAGAAAACGGACAGATCGACTTTGACTATACTGGACTTGCAGCGAATGAATACGGCTGGTGGTATGTGAAACGTGGTCAGGTAGACTTTGGATATACCGGTCTGGCTCACAATGGACATGGCTGGTGGTATGTAGAAAACGGTCAGGTAGATTTTGCCTATACAGGAACTGTAACATGGTATGGCACGGATTATAATGTAAAAAGTGGTCAGGTTATGTTTGGCAGCATCCGGTTCTAAGCAAACAGCGTGAACGGATTGCGAATATCTGCGTGACTTAAAAAGAAATGTGCTGTCACAGCGTTTATTGAAAATGTGTGGCAGCACATTTTTTGTATACTTTTGCAGGAAAAAATCGTTGACACAGGCTGCCTGCTGTACTATAATATACAAGTCTGACAAAGAGTGTTTTTTGTGTGCAAAAAAGCATTTCATATATAAGCAGTCGGTTGGGACCCGACCGCAGGGCAGAGTTTTTGATGATTCTCCACAAGTCAGAGAAAACGATACCCGGATAATGCAGACACATTATTCAAAAATAACAGGCAGAAAGCAGATGTGTCCGGACATTCACATTTGTGGAAGCCGCAAATTTATTCAAGGAGGAAAAATCAATGAATAACACATTCATGGCCAACCCGGACAAAGTTGAAAGAAAATGGTATGTAGTTGATGCTACAGGATATACATTAGGACGTTTATCTTCTGAAATCGCTAAGATTTTAAGAGGTAAAAACAAAGCTGTCTTCACACCGCACATCGATACAGGTGATTATGTAATCGTTGTAAACGCTGAGAAGATCAAAGTAACAGGTAAAAAATTAGATCAGAAGATTTACTATCACCACTCTGATTATGTAGGCGGAATGAAAGAGACTACATTAAAAGAGATGCTGGCTAAACATCCGGAAAGAGTTGTAGAGTACGCTGTGAAAGGCATGCTTCCGAAAGGACCTCTTGGACGTCAGATGTACAAAAAATTATTTGTATACGCTGGACCGGATCACAAACATGCAGCTCAGAAACCAGAAGTTCTGACATTTTAATCGGTGAAGGAGGTAAATAATCATGGCTAATACTAAATATTACGGAACAGGAAGAAGAAAAAAATCTATCGCAAGAGTTTACCTTGTACCGGGTACAGGTAAAATCACAATCAATAAAAGAGATATTGATGAGTATCTTGGACTTGAGACATTAAAAGTTATCGTTCGTCAGCCGTTAGTAGCTACTGAGAACGTAGATAAATTTGATGTACTGGTAAACGTTAAAGGTGGCGGTTACACAGGACAGGCTGGTGCTATCAGACATGGTATCGCACGTGCATTACTTACAGTAGACGCTGACTACAGACCAGTTCTGAAGAAAGCTGGATACTTAACACGTGATCCGAGAATGAAAGAGCGTAAAAAATACGGTCTCAAATCTGCACGTCGTGCACCGCAGTTCAGCAAACGATAATTACCGCGAGACAAGAAAAAGATACACAGCCCCCGGAAGTACGATACTTCCGGGGTTTTCTTATGCTGATAAAATTATAGAACACCACAAAAAAGCAAGAAAAATTATCGGTAACTTACACGTAACTTACAGGTAACTTACACGAAAATCCTTGTCTTGTGTAAGACTTTTACAATCTTGTGCAAGACACATTTTGACAAAAGAAAAGAGCGACTTAATCGCCCTTTCTTTTGCAGTATTCAATGATGCAAGACCGAACATCTTTTTTAGTTCGGCAATGGCAGCGGCAGCCATCTTTAAATATAATGTCGTAACCGTCGTGCATATTACCAGTTATGCCAGAAATCATTTCCCTATTCTTTTCTGCAATTTGCATAGTATCAAATAACCCGCACTGGTCTTTTCTAACAAGGTCTTGAAGGTATGCGTTGATGGACATACCTTTATCGGCTGCAAGTGTCCGTATAATATCTTTCATTCCTTTAGGTACTGCAAGGTTTATCCGTTCGTAGTGTTCCTTGTAAAAATTATTTTTATATTCCGTTCTATTCATAATATTACCCTTTAAATTCTGTTGATCGCTTCGAGCTTAACCGGGAGTTCAACGTGTGTATAAACAATCTCTGTTACACCTTGCCCCTTGTGACCGACGATTTTCTTAATAATTCTCTCATCAACTTCTTTTTCGGTAAGAAGTGATACGCAAGTGTGCCGCGTGTCGTGCGGGCGGTGTCCGTCGTAGACAGGTTCTTTTTTAGATTCATCAATAATATATTTCCCAAAGCCAAATTCTAACATTAAAGGTATCCAGTAAGAATCGTAGTAATTTCTGTACTTAAATGGTTCGTCGTCGGGTGTACAAATAAGATGGTCGCAGTTCCGACTTAACCAGTACTCGAAGAAGGGTACAATTTTCTCAGCTATAGGAACTTCCCTTATACCAGCTTCCGTTTTAGCACCTTTTACATAAAACCAGCGTTCCTCTAAGTGTACGTCTTTCTTTTCCAGGTCGAGAAGTTCCCCAATTCTAACCCCGGAGTAGATCATAATAAGAATGACAGTAACATATATATTAGAGTCCTTGCTTTTCCACAAAGTAGCAATTTCTTTCTTTAAAAATGGTTTTCGGTTGTAAGCGTTCGGGTTTCCAGCTTTGCTTATATCAACATATCTAACCATATCACGCTTATCTTGCGGTACTATTTCGTGGACAACAGCATAATCATACATAAGCCCCCAAAGTATTTTTAAATTCTTAAGAGTTGGGGCGTTTTTGCCGGAATTATCAACAACACTCTGTAAATGGTCGAGCTTAATATCAACAAAACGCATTTTCCAAAGGTCTTTAGAAGTTTTGAAAGCAGCTTTATAGCCGTTGGTATCCTTAACCTTTTCGTAATGAATTTCCGACCATTTTTCGTATACTTCCTCAAAGGTAATAGTAGCATGATGTAAGTCAAATGGGTCTTTATTATATTCCGCTAATGCGGTAAGTGCTTCCTTCCTGGTAGCGTAATAACCGACGATTGCATATAGCTGTTTTACTTTTCCTGTATCCGGGTTGACTTCCCAGCCTTTCGTCTTCTTTGCTACATAAGGTTTACGGCGGTTGCCAGGCTGTTTATAGAC
>SKEB01000658.1_pt1 | contig 23822 bp, 12 predicted proteins | sample 4826561 | NCBI WGS metagenome assembly SKEB01 (sample SAMN11008820, study PRJNA524170) | human gut metagenome | biome: Human fecal sample; material: Feces; isolation source: fecal sample from pouch patient p17 | host: Homo sapiens | place: Israel: Tel-Aviv | collected 2016-03-29
ATCTGAAACATATGCTGTCCAGGTGTCTTTCACAGAGGTTTCCCCTCCAGCAAATACCATATTTTGATCCGCCGGATACGCTTCCATGTGTTGCGGAGTTGCAAGGCAGGTTACCGTGAATGTATCATTGTCCTGCACTTTTTTCCCATCCTTTGTTACTTTGCGCACTGTATAACCATCCTCCGTTTCCATGAGTTCCACAGAAATCCCACTGAACACAGGCAGAGAACCCCGGTTAAACGGAAGAAAGCCGCCCGGATAGCCTTCTACAAAATTTCTGACTGTTTCTTTCAGTTCAGCCCCACTCATCTTGCAGCTGTAAGCAGAAAGACCATTTGGCATGATCATGTCGCCTGCCATTTTTTCTGTATAGCCGGCTTTCAGCACATTTCCCGTAAAACTGTTTCCGGTTGCGATCAGCACATCTGTCCCGTAAATGCCACGCAACGTGTTTGCCATAACCGAATATGCCTCATTTCCTCCGCTGCTATGAAAGCGGTTGGAATAAGACTTCTCTGAATTCAATACTACTTTCTCAGAAGTTGTTTTTTCGTCAATGAGCTGCGTATGAAATGACTGATAGGCCTGTCCTGCATCGTATTCTCCGGAAATCATCTTAGATACTACATCCTTGGAAACAGAGAAAAAATCATTTGATGCAATCCGGATATACATATGGTTCTCTTCAATCACAGGTTTCACATCTTTCAGATATTCCGTAAGATGGATATCGACATCCTGACTGTAGCTTAACAGATCCTGTCCATCACTGATGATCCGGTTCTGTGCATCCTCGGAAAGCATGGTACTCAGTACCTTCATTGCTTTCTTCCGGCGTGTTTCATCCTGTGTCAGGTCACGGTTTAAAGCCACCTGGAAATACGGTGTCGTCATCAGCCATTTTTCGCCGTTCTCCTGAAAAAACGGAAGAAATGTAGTGTTAATGCCCTGATCCTGAAACATTTTTACACCGGCAGAGGTGCCAAAGTACATGGCAAGCTTACCACTTTGATACAATTCAACAATATCATCGTAATTCATCTCCAGATCATCCCGGCTCAATCCTGTATCCCGGATAAACCGCTCCATACGTTCAAAAGCCTCCGGCCAGACAGTACTGTCCAGACCTTCACGCGTTGTATTACCCGGATCACTGTAGGAAGTACGCCACTTGCGTCCGTCTACGGAAGACAGCTCAGATGCGGATAAGCCCTGCAACGTCTCCATACAGGTATAATCATAAAAATAGTCTGCCGTAAATCCACGGATTCCTGCTTTTTCAAATGCCTGGCAGGCAGAAACAAAGCTTTCATAATCGGTCGGAAGCGGAATATCATACGTTTCAAAAAGATCCTTGTTCACGACAAATCCATGGGCATCCGCACACACCGGAAGCCAGTTTACGCTTCCGTCTTCATTCATAAAATTGTTCAGATATGTATTATAGACCGCACCGGCCACATTGGTTGTGGAAAGATCCATCAGACTGTCTTTGAGCGGACTTGCATCATGCAGCGAAAAACGACAGCAGGTTATAATATCCGGCAATCCACCATTTTCCTCAAGAAACCTGTAAAAATCCAGATCATTATTGCCTACTACAAATTCAATATTGATATCCGGAAGCTGTTCCTGGATGTATGGTGCATATGCTTCATACAGGTTTGTGCTCCATAAATACACGGTAATTGTTTCCGCGTCTTCTTTTTCTGCACGCTTTCCGCCACAGCCTGCCAGAAGTGACAGAACTGTCGCCATCACTAGAAATACCGCAAGTAACTTATTCCATTTTTTCTTTTTCATTACAACTCTCCCCACTTGTTTTCCACCATTTGTTATCACGGACCTTATATCGTATCAAAATATCCGATAATCCCTATATATTCGTCTTTCTTTAACGGAGACCACAATGTGTGCAGTTTCAGCTTATACATCTGCCTCTTATTTTCCACCTTCGCTTTTATCTGCACCGAAAGTTCTTTATTTTGTACAGATGTCTGATGTAGCAGAACCTGAATCTGCTGACTATCTTCTTCACTTACTCCGAATTCTCTGAACAGATCAAACTTTGAAGCATTTCTCTGACATAAGATCTGCTGTTTTTCATTCAGTATCATTAATTGACCTGACATTGCATTGTAATCAATCGAATTCATTCCACTGTTTGTTTTAAAGAAATCAATCTTTTCCTGCAGGATTTTAAGAACACTCTGTGAATAGTTTCGATTCGGTAAGGATTTATCACTGAGTATTTCATTCGAAAGACTCTGTACTTCATGATAATATTTATTATCATTCATCTCGGTACTAAGCATTTTTGAAAATGGAAGGCTCAGTTCTCTCAAACATTTCAGCAGAATCGGATTAAACTGTCCGCATTGTCCATCCAGGATCATGTTCATTGCCGTATCATGATCAAATGCTTTCTTATAACATCTTTCACTGGTAAGTGCATCATATACATCGACAATCGATACCACCTGTGCGGAGATTGGTATTTCTTCGCCTTTCAGTCCATCCGGATAACCGCCTCCATCCCATCTTTCATGATGCCATCTGCAGATTTCCCACGCAGTATGTACCAGCGGATGATTTTGAGGAAAGCGCATATCCCGAATGATAGATGCTCCCAGTTCACTATGCGTTTTCATGATCTTAAATTCTTCATCAGACAGTTTTCCCGGTTTGTTCAATATTTCTTCCGGAATACGGATCTTACCGATGTCATGAAGAGAAGATGCCGTTGTGATCAAAGCAATGTCTGCCTCTGTCAGATGATAGGTATCCGATATTTTTATCAGTTTTCTCAGCATCAATTCTGTTGCTGTCCGGATATGCAGGATATGTTCGCTGCTCTCACTGTTACGGGATCCCAGTACATTACTCAGAATCCGGATCATAATATTATTATTTTCTGCTTTTTCGTAAACCTGATCAACAACTACATTGATCAGACGTTTTTGGTTTACATAAAGATCCAATGTATTTTGCACTCTTTTTTTTACAATAACAGTGTCAAACGGCCGTGTAATATAATCTGTAATTCCCATTTCATATGCTTTGCGCATCATAGTAACAGATTCTTCCGAAGAGATCATAATTACAGGTGTTTCATTGATACATTGACTTTTGTTCATCATTTCCAGAACTTCAAAACCATCCATCTGTGGCATATGGATATCCAAAAGTATCAGATCGATTCCCAGATTATCTCCTACCAGCTGAATGGCCTGATTTCCGTTTTCCGCTTCCAGATAATGATACGTTTCTCCGAGAATCTCCTTTAATATATCCCTGTTAAATTTCGAATCATCTACAATAAGTATTGTTTGCTTTTCATTCATATTCTTCTTATCTCAAGTTCCTTTTCTTCTTTTCAGTAAAACGTGTGGTATATAGCAAAAGAAGTCCCATGTAAATAAAAATTTACAGGAACTTTTTCCATAATACCAACTTAACACTTACCTTTTATCTTTATCGAGGTATGATGCAACCGGCTAGCATGATCAGATTTCTATCTGACTTTAGCTCCTTCTGGCTTTGCGTCCCGTTTTTTCAACCGGTTTGCTATTCAAGTCGAACGTTTGTGAGACTTGGTGCGTGATTCCGGTCAGAGTAAGCTGACTAACTCTTCTCAGAATCACGGCACATCGTACACTCTCGCATATAAATCATCTACAAAACATATTTCCTATTGAACAATGCTTTTTTTAAGTATATCACGCAGGCTTCCTCATGTCCACAAGAAAGTGCTTTTGTTTGACAGGAACTTCTCGTAATTCATCGTACTTTCCTGTCAAACGAAAAAGCAGTCAATCAACTGAAAGACTGCTTTAAATCGTTTCTTTTGCTATTCTGTTTTTCTCATCCTATGCATCGGTTATATGGAACACGCCAGAAGCATTACTGTCTGCGTCTGTTTGCGCATACGATCGTTGTCCATGCACCTCCTGCAAGTGCGATCATTACAAACCAGAGAATCATTCCATTGCTGTCTGCTGTCTTCGGTACCGCAGATGCAGCAGCTGTGTTGGTGGCTGCATCGGATGTCTGGGTTCCATTTACGGTCTGATCTGCATTTGTTGTACCAGAAGTAATCATTCCAGCATTGCTTCCGTTGTTCGAAACGTTATTACCGGAACTACCTGTTCCATGATTACCGGAACCGGCGTTTGCTCCATTGCTGTTTGCGTTATTGCCGAAGCTGTTATTTAACCCACTATCTGTTCCGTTATTGTCATTGGAACCATTGTTGTTTCCATTATCATTGCCGTTATTCTTATCAGATCCGTTGTTATTGGAATCATCCTGTTTCGGCTCAATGGTAAATGTCTTTGCCACGGTTCCATAGTAGTCCCCGATTCCGGTTACTGTTACGTCATAAGTACCAGCCACTGAAAAACCATTTCCTGCTGCTCTCTCTGCCGGAGCTTCATAACGGATAAAGTAATCTTTACCTTCTTCCAGTACTTTTGTCTCATCGTCTTTATCGGTTACTTTGACTACCGGTGTCAGTTCTTTTCCGGTATAAGTCTGATTCTCAATATCAGCCACTGAAATTCCTTTTGTCACTTTCTCCGTCACAAACTGATCCAGTGGTGCTTCTGCATCAATCCCCGTCTTCCAGTAAAGACTCGCCAGCGGGTCATCCCCATTGTCAATGACGGTACCATTTGCCATGTGGCGGTTTGGGCCTGTCACATATACCGTTCCGTCAATGGCCTGTCCCGGTGCTGCATGCCTGGATGAACTTGCAGTTGCCCCCTGTAAAAATGCAGCGTTTGCAGTGATCACACCGTTTCCGGATACTGCATTTCCACCATTTCCCCAGAGAACATCTCCTCCGATAGCGGTAACCTGACCGTTTCCTTCGATTACTGCGTCATCCAGTTCAATTGCTGTACCACCATCCGTATACAGTAAGGTCTTGCCGCTTCCGCCGTAAGCAACCAGCTGTGCATCATCTTCCAGATGCAATGTTCCATTTGACACACGCAAAGCCGTCTGTCCGATCTCACTTCCGGCATCGTCACCCGCAATATATACGTTGCCTTTGATGGTTACATTTCCGGTTGCAGTTACTACCGGCTCAGAAGTTGTACGATCTGTCAGATTTCCGTTTGCCAGATAGTTTGCATGGGAATAAATGGCTGCGTTTTCCAATACAGCACCATCCTCCAGCCGAAGCTGTCCGCAGATGGAAGCACCTGTTGTAAACTCCTCATGAAATGCGTCATAATTCATGGAAAATGTTCCACCGTCTTTTACATCAATCATTCCCTGTACCACAGAGTCATTCAGTGTCAGTTTACCACCTTTTTCTACTACAATGCGGACACTGCTGAGCACTTTCATGTTTGTAAGTGTCAGATCACAGCCGTCGGGGATGTACAAGGTCTGTGGAATAGTTCCTTTTTCTACCTCTTTCCATGCCAGATCATAACCGAGGTATCCATAAAGTCCGCTGCTCTTGGAGCCAAACCATGCCGCCAGCTCCTTCGGTACACGAACGCTCTCTTTTTCCCCTTCGACATTGCTGCCAAAGTTTTTGATTGCCCATGGTTCCATAATATTCCATGCATATTTTCCGCCGGCATAGTGTTTCAGATTTTCTGTAACCAGTTCTTCTGCCAGTGTCTCTTCCCCGGTGTATACATGAAATGGAAGCGTGTTGCTGACTGCCGTACGACCCTGCATATCTTCGATTGATACGGAAACAAGATAATTTCCTGCATCCTTCGGTATTCCACTCAGAGTCACTCCACTGCTGATGGTCATATAGACCCCTTGCATACCGCTGTCACAATCTGCTGATGTACCATTTGCGGTATCCGGAATGATGCTGACACTGCATTTTTTGCCGTTCAGGTTGATTTTTGACAGATTATCCAGTTCTTCCCAGTCACCGGCCTCTGGTTCTTCTCCTTTTTTTACCAATGCACCGTATACGGTAACATCACTGTTTTTGTTGGAATTTGCTCCACCGGTACTTGCACCGGACACCGTATCATAATTTTTCTGTCCTGTGATCGCACTGTCAAAAGTTCCTTTGATTTTTACAAACAGCTGGTAGGGATCACCCTGACCGTCATCTTCTGTCAGAGATGCTTTTCCGTCGGTATCAATGACAAGTTTCATGGTCAGATCTTCATATCCCTTAGCACTTACCGTGATCACGTCACCGCTTTTCAACACCGGAATAACCGGTGCAGTGCTGTAATCTTTTGCTGCAAATACCAGTTTGTTGTCAGATGTATTCACATAATATTTTCCACCTGCAGACGGGCTGTAAGCAGTTTTCTCCCAGTCTGTTCCGTTGACTTTCACACCTGTGACAGCTGCTGCATAACTGTCGGCATTTTTAAATGAGACCTCCCACGCATTTCCAAAATAATCAGTGGCAATCTTTACATCACTGAGTTCGATTTTCTTCGGTGCAGCCTCTTTAAATGCAGCTTTTACACTCACATTTTCTGCCGGCATAGTAAACGTATATACCGTTTCAGACTCTTTTTCCAGCGCAACGGCTGTGCCATTCTCACCTGTCACCCGGATTGTATCCAGTTCATAACCATCATCCGGTGTCAATGTTACCGTCACAATTGTGCCTTCTTTCAGATCTTTGACAGCACTTAACGCTACGACTCCATGTGCACTTGCTTCTGCCTCTGCTGTATAAGTTTTCTCAGCAGGCTGTTTATTTGCTACGACCGAAGCAGTGTAATCATATCCGTTTTTTTCTACTTTTACGGTCAGATCTTTGTAGCCGTCTGCTGTAATCGCAATCGTCAGCGGATATGTGATACCTGATGGACTGGCAATCTGAAGTGCTTTGAATGAATCATAAGCTCCGGTTGCCGTTCCGATACCCCATACATTGGTATCACTGCTAAAGGAATTAATCGTTCCTTTTGTATATGCAGTACCATTGACAGTCACGCTGTTTACTGCATTCAGCCAGGCTGTATCTTCGAATCGGAGATTGATATTGTCTGTCCAGAAACCATTATGTACACATTCTTTTACCTCCGATGGTGCGTCTTTCGCTGCATCCTTTGCCTCTGCTGCCATAACCGGTGTCACCACCATAGACAGCATGAGCAACAATGACAGGAACAGCGATGTTATTTTTTTCCAGGTCTTTTTCATATGCTCCTCCTTTTTGTTATTGCTAACACTTGTTCTTTTTGCATAATATGTGTTTCTTGTGCGTAATTTTTGTTTGTAGCAACTAACATTTTGCAATTTTAGCAGACCGAAGAATCGCTGTCAATTTGAAATCCTGATTTTTCCGCCAGTTGAATATTTTTCTCAAAAAATGCGTTTCCGCACAAAAAAAGAAAGAAGCATTTCCTCAGAAAACACTTCTTTCTTTTTTCAACATTTTTTATTAGCAGGCTTTCGCAAACTCTCTCAGTTTTTCCTTCGCTGTCTCATTCAGATTCTTCGGTACCTGAATCTGGACAACTGCATATTCATCCCCATGGATATTCTTATCTTTCATCGATACAATGCCTTTGCCCCTCAGACGAATCTTACTTCCGGACTGTGTACCCGGACGGATACTGCAGACCACGTTTCCAGTTAATGTCGGCACAACGGCCTCACCACCAAGAACTGCTGTGGTAAACGGAATTGTGATGTTGGTATACACATCCATACCTTTCCGTTCAAATCCGGCTCTGTCGCCAACCGTCACTTTCAGCAGCAGATCACCGGCTTCGCCACCGTTAAATCCCGGATTTCCCTTGCCTTTCAGACGTACGGTTTTACCGGTATCGATACCTGCCGGGATATTGACTTTCAGGGACTGTATCTGACCGTTTCCATCCTGCAGATGAATCATTTTCTCACATCCAAACGCAGCATCATCAAAACTTACGGTGACATCTGCATGAATGTCGCTTCCTTTCTGCCGGAACTGACCTCTGCCAAAACCGCCGCTGCTGCCAAAGTCTCCAAAATGGCCATCCTGTCCGAATCCGCCGGCACCCGATCCGTTGCTGTAATACTGATGAAATCCACCATTTCCATCACTGTGGAAACTGTAACTTCTTCCACCACCGTTGGATCTTCCATGGAACATATCCCCGAAGATATCACCGAACATGTCCCCCATATCTGCACCGTTAAAATGAAATTCCTGATAACCGCCATTCTGACCGGCACCGGCTCCACTGTATTGATAAGCACCGCCCTCCGGCATACTGCCGTCAAAGGCTGCATGGCCGAACTGATCGTACAGTTTCCGTTTCTCCGGATCACTCAGGATCGTATAAGCCTCTGTCACATCCTTGAACTTCTGCTCCGCAGCCGGATCTCCGGCGTTGGTATCCGGATGATACTTCTTTGCAAGTTTTCGATATGCTTTTTTTATCGCCGTGGCGTCTGCATTTTTTGCAACGCCGAGTAATTCATAATAATCCTGTTTTGCTGCCATACAAATCACCATCCATTTCTTACTGTATATACGATATGTAGCATGCAATGTTTTGCCTCTTTCCTCATAAAGCAGACATGCGCCATTGCCTTCACTGTTAAAACACTGCATTTTTCGATAGTATAAATCCCCGGGAAATTCCCGGGGATTCTTTTTCTTGTTACACTTGTAATATAACACATAGTTTTTTGGATGTCAACAGACAGATTTTAATTATATCGCATACATTGTTACCGTTCACACGCTGAGTGAACTGTACTCATAAATCCGCTCCGGATGAGAATAGATATTAAAGGTTTCATCTCTTGCAAAACCGATCAATGTGATCCCAAGCTGCTGCGCCAGCCGGCAGGAATAATTTGTCGGTGCCGACTTTGCGATCAACACAGAACAGCCCATGGCTCCCACTTTTTGCAGGATTTCCACCGGAACACGTCCGGAAAAGACCAGAATTCCATCCTTCATCGGAATTTTTCGAAGCAGGCAGTCACCAACCACCTTGTCTACAGCCACATGCCGGCTGATATCTTCTTTGTAAGATAAAAAGGTTCCATGATGGACTAATGCTGCACAATGTACACCACCGGTACGATGAAACAGTACCGAACGCTCCTCCAATTCTCTGGAATAAGTAAGCACTTCACTGACGGAAAGCCTTACATCATCCCGTTTTGGGATGACCCCCTGTTCGTTCAGCAGCACCTCATCCTCCAACAGAAGATTCCCCATATCAGTGACGTTGGTCAGATATTCACGGATCGTGATATTTGCCATTCCGTGTTCTTCATCCACATCGATGGTCCGGACATCTCCTGCGTCCGAAATATAACCACGCAGGTAAAGAAAACCCAGAAATGCTTCCTTTTTGTCCCATGGGGAACAGGTTATCTCACCTGCCCCCCTGCCATTTACAACTAACTGATAACATTCTTCCACTACCAGATCTTTTTCCCCTGAAACCAGTGCACTTCCATTGTAAGTGACCACCTCGAGGGTTACGAAATATTCATCACTGATATGTTCTGTCATAAGCTTCTTCCTTATCTATTACTTCGTATTTTCTATCTTAACCGCACAAACTTTGTACTCCGGTGTACTGGAGATAGAATCCAGCGCGTCGGATGTCAGCCAGTTTGCACCACCATCCAGGAAGTGGAACGGCATCCAGCACTCACCCGGATTCGTCTTTCCGGATACATTTGCTGTCGTCTCGATACTTCCTCGACGGGAAGATACTTTTACTCTGTCGCCGTCTTTGATACCGATACGCTCTGCATCCTCGGTATTTATCTCAATGAAGGAATGTCCGGAAATCTCGTTCAGTCCCTCGGTCTTGTCCGTCATGGCACATGCATTGTAATGATACAGGACACGGCCTGTCATCATCTTCATCGGATACGCTTCATCCGGAAGTTCCATGGACGGAATGTACTCGATCGGGTTGCAAAGACCAAGTCCCCGGGAGAACTTTCCGACATGCATGATCGGTGTACCCGGATGATCCTTAGCGGTACAAGGCCACTGCAGACCTCTTCCTGCTACTTCCTCGCTATCCAGACGTGCATGGCTGATACCTGCGAAGGAAGGTGTCACTGAAGCGACCTCATCCATAACCTGTGCAGAGGTAAGATGCGGCTGCGGATAACCCATACGGTTCATGATCTCGGTAAAGATCCAGATATCTTCTCTGGTCTCGCCTTCGATTTCAACTGCTTTGCGGATACGCTGTACACGACGCTCTGTATTGGAGAACGTTCCTTCTTTCTCCGCATAGGAACGGCCCGGAAGGACAACATCTGCCATTTTTGCAGTCTCTGTCAGGAATAATTCATCCATAACAAGGAAATCCAGGTTCTTTAATGCTTTGATCACATGTGCGGTATCCGGATCCGTGCGGACCGGATCCTCACCGAAGATAAACAGACCGCGGATCTCTTTGGTCAGCATCTTTCCGAAGCACTCCGTTGCCTTTGTTCCTTCTTTCGGGTTCAGTTTTGTGCCCCATGCTTTTTCAAATTTCTCCAGGACACCCGGTGCACTCAGTTTCTGATAACCCGGGAACTGATCCGGAGAAGCACCCATATCGCAGGCACCCTGTACGTTGTTCTGACCACGGATCGGGTTGACCCCACATCCCGGGCGTCCGAAGTTTCCGGTGATCATTGCCAGATTGGAGAGAGACATAACGCCCTCTGTACCGGTATGATGCTCTGTAACACCCAGACAGTAGATAATGGCTGCATTTTTTGCGCTTGCATACATCTTGGCAGCCTCGATCAGTTTGTCCGCATCAACGTGACAGATCTCTGCTACTTTCTCTGCCGGATATTTGTCGATGACTTTCTTCATCTCCTCAAAATTCTCCGTACGCTCATCGATAAACTTACGATCCTCGAGTTCTTCTGAAAGAATGATATTCATCATACCGTTTGCAAATGCTACGTTTGTACCCGGTGTCAGTTTCAGATGTACATCGGCGGCATGTGCCAGATCGATATCACGCGGATCTACAACAATCAGTTTGGTTCCTTTATGTACGGCGCGTCGGATCTGCATACCAAGTACCGGATGTGCATGCTCCGGATTGGAACCAACCAAAAGGATCAGGTCGGATTTCTGTGTGATATCCTCAATCGTATTTGTCATGGCTCCGGAACCAAGTGTGGTTGCCAGTCCGGCTACGGTCGGTGCATGGCAGACACGTGCACAGTTATCGGTATTGTTGGTATGAAACGCGGTTCTTACCATCTTCTGAAGCATGTAGATATCTTCGTTTGCAGAACGTGCACAGGCAAATCCTGCCAGAGAATCCCCACCGTAAGTATCTCTTAACTCAGTAAATTTCTTTGCCACATAATCCAGTGCTTCCTCCCAGGTCGCCTGCTCGAATTCACCGGTCTCTTTATTTTTGATCAGCGGATGACGTACTCTGTCCGGATGATCCACGAAATCAAAGGAACCACTGCGGCCTTTGACACAGACCATATTGTGGTTGGACGGGCCATCTGCACCCTCTACATCTACGATCTTGTTGTCTTTGACGATCAGGTCATACTGACATCCGGTTGCACAGTGCGGGCAGGTAGTACGCACACGTTTCACTTCCCACGCACGGTAATTTTTTCTTCTCTTGATGGTCAGAGCACCGGTCGGGCAGGCCTGTGCACAGTTACCGCAGGACTCACAGCGTGTCTCTTCCCAGTCCTCGCCAAACGGTGCATCAATGATTGTAAATTTACCGGTTCTGCGCAGTTTGATCGCTCTTCTTCCGGTTGCAACCCGGCAAGTCTGTACACAGCGCTGACAGTAAATACATTTGGACGGATCATAGGACAGGAACGGATGTGCATCTTTTTTCGGAACATCACATTCCAGCAGGCTTCTGGATCCAATGTAAGGAGTTGTATCGATATCATATTCATTACAATATTTCTGAAGCTGGCAGTCACCGTTTTTCTCGCAGTTAAAGCAGTCAATATTATGATTGGAAAGAAGCAGTTTTAAAACCGTCTTTCTCGCATCGATTACTTTCCGGCTGGCGGTCTGCACAACCATACCTTCTTTTACTTTTGTGTTGCAGGCTGTGGCAAGTTCGTTTTTCCCCTCTACTTCTACTACACACAGGCGACAGGATCCGATGTCACTGATGCCCTCTAAGTAGCAGAGTGTAGGGATTTCAATACCGGCAGTTTTTGCTGCTGCAAGAATTGTCATGCCCTCTGCTGCTTCCACGTTTCTTCCATCTATGGTTAAACGCATCTGTTATTACCTCCATATATAAACTTGAACATTTTCCGTATTATTTGTCGATGGCATCCTGAAGCTTACCGCATCCGAACACATCACATCTTAAGCATCTGCCGGACTCCTGCATCGCCTCTTCGTGCGTCATCGGGCATTCCACATGCTCAAAATCGTGTTTTCTCTCATAAGCCGGACGCTCGCCAATGTTGACACGGCCGGTAGGAACACGGTTGTTTTCTCTTGCTTCCGGTGCTTCCACACCACAGTTTAACGTATGGTGGTAACCAAGATATTCATCGATATTGTGTGCTGCTACTTTTCCGGCTGCGATCGCTTTGATTGCAGTTGCCGGTCCGGTCGCGCAGTCACCGCCGACAAATACCCCCGGCATACCCTCTACCGCAGTATCAAGTCCTGCCTGGAATACATGCCATTCTGCCGGCATACCAAACGCTTCGAACGGTTCACTGATAATATCCTGTCCAACGGCGATCAGTACAACATCACACGGAACACGCAGTGGTTCTTTGGATGCGGAATCGACCGGTGACGGTCTTCCTCCGCGGTATGCACCGATCATCTGCGGCTGTACCCAGAGTGCACAGCAGTCGCCGTTTTCGTCCTTCTCAATGCTCTTTGGAGCCTGAAGGAGCATCAGCTCAATTCCTTCCATAACTGCGGATTCAATCTCTGTATCCAGAGCGGTCATATCTTCCTGACGTCTTCTGTATACGATACGGACATCTTTTGCTCCACAGCGCAGGGCACTTCTTGCCGCATCCATGGCTACGTTTCCGCCGCCGATTACGGCTACGGTCTTGCCGGTATAATCCGGACGGTGGCCATGTCCGATCTCATCCAGCATCTCTACGGCTGAGAACACGTTGTTTGCATCAATATTTTCCAGACGGAGTTTTTTACCCTTCTGTGCACCGATCGCAACAAACATGGCATCATGGCTGTTTCTTACTTCCTCAACGGAAATATCCACACCTACATTTGTATTATATTTTACTTCAATATTTCCGGTGGAAAGGATGGCGTTCATATCCTCATCCATGCGGTCTTTCGGGAACCGGTAATTTGGGATTCCGTACATCAGCATACCACCGAGATGCTCTTTTGCTTCATAAACGGTTACTTTATGTCCCATCAGAGACAGAAAATATGCCGCAGTCATTCCGGCAGGCCCGCCACCGATGACGGCAACTTTTTTGCCGGTGGATACATTTGCTTTCGGAACTGCTACCTGATCCGCTGCGATCTGATCTACCGCATATTTTTTGATACCGCGGATGTTGATGGAATCATCAATCAGATTCCTGCGGCAGCGCTCCTCACACGGATGCTCACAGATCATGGCACAGGCAGTCGGTAATGGATTGTCCCGGCGGATCAGATTGATCGCCTCTGCGTAATTTCCTTCATGTACATGCGCAATGTAACCCGGAATATCAACATGGGCCGGGCAGAGCGTTACACACGGCACTTTCTGTCCCACATTCTGCGGACATTCGTGTGCCCTGATATGGCTTTCATACTCTGATGCAAACGTTTCGAGTCCTTCCAGAACTTCAATGGCAGACTGATAACCGATGGCACAATCCGCACTGTCACGGATCATGATGGCAATTTCTTTCATTTCATCCAGCATTTCCATGCTTCCAACACCATTTAATATTTTTTCCAGTAATTTTGCAAGCTGTGGAAGACCATCACGACATGGTACACATTTTCCACAGGTCTGATTCATGGAAGCGTGCAGCAGTGATAACTGTACGGTCAACGGACATGTTCCAGGCGGGTAGACTTCTACTTTTCTGGAGAATTTCTCTAACAGACCCCCGATGATCACATCACGGCTGTGCTTTCCGGCAAGATAAATCTTACTCATTTTTTTAATATCCCTCCTAACCAGTATCACAACAGGATACTGTAATGCATCTATTATAACGAAAAAATTGTGCTCTCAGCATATGCCAAAAGCACAATTTTGTATCTGAATTTGTGCAATCCATACATTTTTGTCGTTCTATTCTTAAGCATCTGCCTTATTTTTTCTGAGATAAATAAACCAGTACACACATCCGATACAGACTGCACCGCCTATGATATTTCCCAGGGAAACCGGCAGCAGATTTTTACCAAAGAAATTGCCCCAGGTCAGATTTGTCAGATCCACTCCTGCATCTGTGGCAGCCTGTACATAAGTTGCATTTGTTTTTGCAAAAAGGCCTGCACTGATGTAATACATATTTGCGATACTATGCTCAAATCCACAGAGCACAAACATCATAATCGGGAAAAACAGCCCCACGATCTTGCTGACTACTTCTTTTGCCGCAAAGGAAATCCATACAGCGGTACATACCAGAAAGTTACAGAGAATGCCTTTGATAAATGCATCACTAAATGGCATGGAACATTTACTTACTGCCGTAGATAATACCGATACGGCCATTCCATTTCCAAACAGAGACGGCTGATGGCTAAACGCAACGCCTGCACCTACCAGGATTCCGCCGATCAGGTTACCGATGTACACGATCACCCAGTTTTTCAGCATCTGGCTTACAGTGATCTCCTTCTCCAGAAGCGGGATCGTCAACAGACAGTTTCCGGTGAATAGTTCACTTCCAGCAATCAGAACCATCGTCAGTCCACCCGGGAATACACAGGCTCCGATGAATTTACCCAGAGACGGTTCTGTGATGGACACTGCCACGGTAGTTGCTCCGACACCTCCGAATCCGATAAATGCACCTGCCAGGATTGCAAGAATGATCATTTTCGGAATCGGTGTATTGACCTTACTTTTTCCGGTTGCAATGTAATTTTTGGCCACTTCGGCCGGTGTAAAAAAGTTCATGATTATACCTCCCATTTATATTCCTTATACTTTTGTATCTATATTAATACAATGCATCCCCTCTTTGTATGTCATAAAAAACAAAAATGCACTTTGAAATTATGCTGTTCACACATTTGCATATCGTGATATAATGAGTGCAAGTGTGTCAATATGCTTGCATAATTGACGAACGACGAATGTGGATCATGAACTGCTTTTGTTCATGATATAATGAGCGCATATGTTTTTTACAAAGGAGAACCACGATGCGGATACCATTAAACGTACTTTTATATCAGCTTTCTGCCAACAGCATATATGAAAACCAGAATATTGATCTGACCTGCAGCTTTGACGGTGTACAGCTTTTTGACCAGACGCAGCTTGCCGGAACTTATGAAAATGAACTCTATCTGGTTGCGGATCAGGTGCTTTTAACTGCTTTAAGCAGAACTTCAGACCAGGATTTCCAGTCAAACTGTACGTTCCTGTGTATCTGCCAGGATGAAAAACTCCATGTATCAGATTTTCCATCCGGCCTTTCCATGGTTCTTTTATATACCGATGAGTCTTTTCCGCTTGTATTCAATCGGATTTTGAAGATTTTTCATGATTTTGATGTCTGGGACAAAAACTTTCATCTGATGCTGATCCAGCAGAAATCCCTGCAGGATCTTTTGAATCTGTCCAGAGATTTTCTTGTTCACCCGATGGTGGTACTGGATCGCAATTACTCCATTCTTGGTTACCTCAAAAATCCGGACGTCAGTGATCCGATCATGGAATCCATTCTGTCTGCCGGTTATGTGACACCACAGATCATGGAGCGCCTGCGTCAGAACGGACTCATCTCCACCTCAGAACAGACGGAAAATCCGCTGATCAGCTGGTACAGCCTGACCACCCATGATTGCTACTACAGCATGATGTACCGCTTCAAAGCAAACAATCATACCGTTGGCTATGCACTGATTTTTCATTGTGCCGTTCATCCGAGAACAAATTACCTCTATCTGATGAATATCGTGGCCGAAAACCTGCAGCTGTTTTTCCAGCAGAAACGTTTTACCAACCGGTCTTCTTCTGAGATTTATGAGCCGGTCTTCCACGATATTTTAGAGCACCCGGAGATTCCGCAACAGCAGATTGAAGATCAGCTTGGTTATATTCCCGATCTGACCATGAGTGGGCGCTTTATGCTCGCGGTCATCCGCTACAACGGAGAACAGGAGCTTCCATTTTCCTTTGTCAGCTGGAATCTGCGTACTTCGATCCCGCAGTTAAAACCGTTTGTCTATCAGAATACTTTATACATACTGAAAAATAACAGTGAGAATGAATCCTATGCCACTTTTCTTGCTCCGGAAGAACAGACGATTTTCCGCAAAAACTTCCGCAACCGGCAGTTTGAATGTGGCATCAGCAACACCTTTTTCTCTCTGATGGATCTGCCTACGGCTGCTGCACAGGCCCGGGAAGCCCTTGCGCTTGGCACCTCCGGAGAGGAAGCTCCTGCCCCGTCCTTCTATTCCTTCTCAGATTATTATGCCAAGTATCTGCTGCAGGAACTGAAAAAGACCGGTGTGATAAAAATGGCTGCTTCCCCCTGTTATGAAGTACTCCGCCAGTATGATGAGACCCACAACGGCGATCTGTGTTATATTTTTATGCAATTTCTGAAAAACGGGCGAAATATCAACCAGACAGCCACCGCTATTTTCCAACACCGCAATACGGTACTGAATAAAGTAAAAAAAGCGGTTTCCATTATGCAGAACGAATGTGAAGATTACCAGGCGCACATTGCTTTTATTCTTTCTTATATAAATGATCATGAAAGTGACTTTTAAAAATGTACCTGTGGTTTTTAACGATTGGGACAAAGAAATCCCCGCTGTTGCTTATATCTTTAAGTAACAACGGGGATTTTTTTCAAGAATTCATTTTACGTAAATTTACATCCACTTGGAGCATTACATAAGCTTTGTCTCTTCCAGTTTTTCTGTAAAAGCATCATTTGCCTTGATGATCGGTTTGCGAAGCACCAGACCGACGATCAGGGAAATACCTAAGAATATTGCAAGTTTTCCAAGATCGATCCAGTAATTCATGCCATACATGCCTCCCACCGTTTCCCGCAACGCAGCCATACTGTGTGTAAACGGAAGCAACGGATAAGCCGCACGGAAGAAGGATGGTGCTACCTCTATCGGGAAGGTTCCACCGGTTCCGGCTACCTGCACAACCAACAGAATGACGCTGACCGCTTTTCCAATGTCTCCCAGAGACACCGTCAGCGTATAAATAATATTTACAAATACCAGGCTTGAGAACCAGCAGCCCAGCAGGAACAAAAACGGATGCTCACACTGAATCCCAAGATAGAGCAGATCACCTAATGCGATCAATGTACTCTGGAATAAACCAACGATCATAAATGTAATAAAACGCCCAAAATAAATCTGATGCAGCTCGACATTTTTTAATCCTTTCGTGCAATTCTCAGATACATTGACTTTCAGCATTGCCACCAGAACGATACCACCGATCCAGATCGACAATACGGAATAAAACGGAGCCATAGAAGAACCGTAATTAGCAATTTCATATATTTTGTGCGTATCCAGTGAGACAGGAGCTGCCAAAAATGTACTGATCGCAGATTTATCTCCGGAAATCAAAGCTTTCAGTTCCGAAAAATCTCCGCTCGCTTCCATCTCATCCAGCCTGGCTGTCGTATCTGCAATCCGGTCAGAAGCTTCCGTCAGCAGTTCACCGGAATCTCCCAGCACTTTCTGGATTTCTGACAGATCAGAATCTGCCGTATCCGTCAGTTTATAAATGCCGTTGGCACTCTGATCCAGCTGCGACAACAGACTGGAAATCTCCTGTTTGGAAGAAGTCAGGGACGCTGACAGTTGATTTAATGATTTCTGTACCGAAGATTTATAACTTGCAGACACACCGGACATATTTTCCCGGTTCTTTGCTGCCAGATCCTTTAACTCACTCCGTGCGGTGCCAAGATCGGTGGTGGCATCCCGCAGGCCTTTTGCACTGTCCTGTAATTTGCTTTGCAGATTTTTCTGCTGCTGAATGGAAGTATCCATCCGAACCACAATTGCATCAACAAGTGGGGATGTCTCCGGATATTTATCTGCGACTGCTGCTACAGAGTCCCGGACGGAAGTATAGGCAGTCACCACATTTCCGACCTGACCAGCCAGAGTATCCAGCGTGGATGCAATCTGCTGTGCATCCGCACTTTCATCAGAAAAGGCGCCTGAAATGACCTGATCCATCTGATCATACACATTTTCTGCAGATTTCAGTGCTGTTCCGACACTGTCTGCGGCCACATCCATGGAATCATCCAGACCGGAAAATGTTTTTGATGTCTCCTGAAATGTCTGCCTGCTCTCCTTCGTCTGCTGTTGTACGGTTTGCAGAAATTCCGTAGTAGAACTCAACAGTTTCTGCGCGGAACCTGTCATATCCGAGAAAGATTCCAGCAAACCGGCAGAAGCGGTCAGATCTCCGGCAATCTGATTCAGATTTGTATTCAGATTATCCACGATCGTCTCCGCACCACTGGCCTGTGTCATATTGGAAACTGCCTGCAGTACCGTCAGTGTTGTATCTGAAACCGTCTCGATAAATACCTCATTTACCTGACGCTGCACTGCACCGGCTCCTTTATCTGTTACCTTCGGTGCAATCGCATTTTCCTTGGCATTGGAATAATAGGTAATCTCCGGTTTTTCTACCTTTTCAGAAAAAACACTCATCATCTTGTTACTGAAATCTTTCGGAATCACGATCGCTGCATAATATTTTCCGGATTTCACTCCGCTGGTAGCTTTTTCCTCTGTGGTAAACACCCACTCCATCTGGGTATTTTCCCGCAAAGCAGACAACACTTTATCACCGATATTGATTTCAATCGGGATCAGACTTCCCTCATATCCTTCATCCGCGCTGGCCACAGCCACCTTAAGATTTCCGGTGTTGGAATACGGATCCCAGCTGGCTGCAATATTGAACCACGCATACAGGCAGGGAACGACACTGATACCAATAATGACAACCAGCGCAATGACATTATTGCGGACACGCATCATATCCCGCTGAAAGATTTTCCATACATTTTTCATCAGATGTCTCCCTCCTTAATCTTTTTTACCAGTTCTTCCGGTTCCAGTCCGCTCATCTCCAGCTGACGTACAATACGGTCATGCACATACTCCACACAGATCAGATAAACCACCAGTGCGATCAGGGAAATGATCCAGAGCACCAGAAATACAAATTTTGCCGGTAATACAAAGGACAAAATTAGAAATACAAGTGGAATCACGAGGATTCCTGCGAATCCAATGCGCACCATTTTCGGATATTTCAATTCAAACTTTCCGGACTTTTCCAAAAACCGGCGTTTTGTTAAATCATCCCGCATCAAGATTTCAAGCATCAGCTGCATCTGCGGAAGCTGTCTTTCACTGCCGGCGGTCTCACCGACCATCATTTCTGTCTCTTCCAGACGACGGTCAAACAGATGATTCAGATTCATCAACAGCGGCCGAAGCACCAGACCAGTAAAAAGCGCCAGTGCTAAAAATACAAACATCACTGCCATATTTTTCACATAAGTATTCTCGTAAAATCCTGCGATACACTCACGCATGCCACGGATGGAATACGTGAACGGCAGGAACGGATTCAGTTTTTGGAAAAAGCCCGGCATCATCTCAATCGGATACGTACCGGAGGAACCCGGAATCTGCAAGATGATCAGGAATACACCCAATGCTTTTCCAATATGCTTGAAGGTAAGTGCCATTGCAAAAATAATATTTACATAGATAAAAGAACAGAACATGCCACTTGCCACAAACAGTACCGGGTGTACACACTGCACTTTCAACAATACAATATCACCGATGCAGACGATAAATCCCTGGATCACTGCAAGTACAACAAACAACATCCATCTGCCGAAATATGCACTGGTATTGGAAAAATCAGATACTTCTGCATCCTTATCCACTTCCTGTTTCAGAATTGATACCAGAATAAGACCGCCTACCCAAAGTGCAAGGTTTGTATAAAACGGTGTCATACCGGTTCCATAATTTTTCACATCATACAACACTTCAGAATTAATAGACACCGGAGATGCCATAAACTCGGAAATAGCCTCGGCATCAATGCCTTCCAGTTCTAAAATTTCCTGATAAGCCTCAGAACTTTGCATTGCCTTAATATCCGTCTGTACCGTTTCCAGCTGCGCATCGACCTTCTCCAGTGCAGAACCGGTTTTGGTCAGAGCATTCACGCTGTCATCCAGACTGGTCTGCAGTTGCTGCAGCATCGTGCTCAGCTGATCCACCATCGGTGTGATTCCTGATAATGTTGCAGACATTTCTCCACTGACCGCTGCCAGTCCGTCCAGAGACTGACTGATCTGCGGAACGGTAGACTGCGTCAGAGTACTACGGTAATTTTTCAGATCATCCCGGCTGTTTCCCATAATCTGTTCCAGATTCTGTCTGGTATTTTGCGAAGTAGTTACCATATCTGCGATGGCTGAATTGCTTTTATCCATGGAATCAAGCACCTGGCCAATCTCCTGATTCTGCTTTTGCAGATTTGCGATCTGCTCTGTGATCGCTGCAGAAATCTGTGAATCGTTTGCAATACTTCCCTGCAATCTTGCAAGTTCATCCAGAATCTGCTGATTTTTCTGATTTAAATCTGTCACTGAATCGAGGCCACCACCCACAGACGTATTCACCTGTGTCACTTTCGATTCCAGATTTCCCAGTTTGATCGATGCAGTAATATATGCATCATTCAAAAACAGATCCCCACTCGTCAGACTGTCAGAAAATACCGACGAAAAATCAGAAACTGCCTTACGGCTCTCACCCAGCAGATCTGTGCTCTGATCCAGAGTATCAGATACAGATGCTGCTGATTTCTTCAGCTTTTCCAACGAAGACAGCGTATCCCGGATCAACACATCTGAACTTCCTACTGTTTCCCGGAAATGATCCAGCACATTCTGATAACCGGCCAGATTCTCCCGCACAGCAGAAATAGAACTGAGCAATTCCGAATTGGTATTGTCCACATCCACTGTCAAGTTTCCGGCAGATGTACTGACCATCTCTGAAATTGCTTCAGAAGCCACGGACGAAAAAGTATCGTTGATCTGCTGCTGCAATGTCGTGGCACCCGTATCTGTGATTTTCGGTGCAATGGCATTTTTCTTTTCATTAATGTAGTAATCCAGCTGTGGCTTCTTAACGTCTCCGGATAAAATACTCAGCAGTGAATCACTGAAATCCTCAGGAATAACAATGGCTGCATAGTAAGCACCTGATTTTACTCCCTCAATGGCTTCCTCCTCATCCACAAAAGTCCAGCCAAGTTTCTTATTTTCTTTCAGGTTATCCATGATGCTGGCTCCCGCATTCAACGACATCTGCGCGGTGTCGGCACCTTCATCACAATTTGCCACAGCAACCTTAATGCCTTGTGTATTTCCATAGGGATCCATATTTGCTGCAATATTAAACCATGCATACAACGACGGTAACAGACATACGCCGCCCAGTACCAGCACTGCCGCACGATTTCGGAGCAGCCGCTTCAAATCTCTTCGAAATATCTTCAGTACGTTTTTCATATTTGTTCTGCACACTCCTGTTTTATGCTCCATACATTTTCAGTTAATTAATTTATTTCGAATAACTATTATACGAAAGGGCAAAAACAGAGTCAACCACTCAAATTACGACTTTCGTCTAAAAAGCAACGCTTTTTTGAAATCGTTGGTTTTTGGAAGAAACAAATGTTAAAGCAGAAAATCAGAGTTTTTCTCCTAATGCAGTGCCTTGGGGCTCAGGTTTTCGTGTATTCATCCTGCAAAATTATTGTAAACATTTACTACGAAATAGCACAACTTTCTTTTTTCGGTATATATCTACAATTTTCTCTTTCCCTTTACAGTAAAAAACAGTCTGCCTTGACGAAAATTACTTCAATCAAAACAAACTGTTTTTCCTCTTTAGATTACAGTGTCAAAAGATCTGAGTCCACCTGTGTTTGCACAAGGGTAGATGAATGACCTTGGGCACGCCCCGCTATTCGCATAAAAGTGGAATCTTTATCCCATTTCATTATCCTGATCGTGGCTATACCAAATCGCTTCTCTTTTATGCTGAAGATTTTCAACATCCTGAATAAGAGTATAACAAGTCCTTTCAAAATGCGGTTTTAAAATTGTATATTCTGATACAGGTCTAAATTTCAAATTATTAATATAATATGAAACTAATTTTTTCACATCTGCTTCAGATGATGTTTCTTTATCAAGAATATCTTCTTCCAAACCCATATCATAATCTTTACTATATTTTACAGTATTCTCCATTTGTACATCTGTTTTTGGAAGTTCAGAATTGTCTGCCGCAAATAAATATACATATTTACACCCTACTAATTCGGATATTTTCAATATATGAGGAACAATTATTTCCCTAAAAACATATACCCCAAATTTAAATTCTATTTCAATATCGGGCTTATAATTTGCATCCTTGCACAAAAATTTAATATCAATAGCAGGATAGGTTTCTTGAACATTTTTTACAAACTCACTATCGCCAGCTTGATTTGACGCTTCTTCACGTTCTTTTTTTATTTCCGCCTGCTCTTGTGCATATGTAATTAGTACTGTTGCTCTGTCTGAATCTTCAATCTTCTCATCAAACAACGCATATGCATCCCCCAACAGTCCGTATGCCGCATCTTGCTCTTCCTTGCTTAATCCTTCTAAATTACTCTGTTTTATCGCTTTTACTAATTTTTCTACACATTCACGTTCTACAAACGACATTTCTATAGTATTTAATTCTTTATATAAGATTGCACAATTAAGAGCATAGTAATATGCAATCTTTCGTGTTTTCTTATCTCTAACTAAAAAAACTTTTGTATTATTATTGCTATCATCATTCCATGCTTCATTATTAAGATATTTTGCAAGTATGCTGCCACTTTTTGCTTGTAAAAATTCTTTAATATCTTGCTTATTTGATCCATACATTCTTAGATTTTCCACAATCAAATTTTCAGAAAGATACTTTTTTTGTTTACTGATCGAATCCATATAACATTCTCCAAAAAAGTCACAGGTAATGGTACCTGTGACTTTAAACTCCTAAATCAAGCTAAAACTACGCCTTTTCTTCTAAGCATTTCTCGTTTTGCATCTACTCTCATAGCACGCAAACTTAATTTTTGAGATCCATTCTCATTAGGTGCAAGTCCTTCCCTTGCCTGCTTCCAAGAAAACTCCTCATGAGATAAAGAACTTAAGTCCCATGCATCAAATGAATCATATCGTTCAAATACAGACTCTACTAACTCCTTTTCTTCCTCAGTAAGAGTTTCATTAACAGACTCAAACATATGATTACGTCTATACTCGTTCCTTACGCTTCTAAGAACAGGGCCAAATTTCCAAGCTTCAAATAAATCTCCAAACAGAGGATTATTTGTGTTCATCAACGACTCCCTCTGCGAAAAATACATCATTTTGTGCATTTTCATTTCATCCATATTACATCCATGTCTTTCAACATTCAGTTCATTCAAATATTTTGCAACAGCTAAAGTCTTGCTCATATATAACCCTCCTTTCTTTTACAACATTATACTTCTTTTTTTCTAATTTGACCATATACATTTTGTTGATTTTCTTACTTTTAATACTATACT
>SKEB01000660.1_pt1 | contig 23766 bp, 21 predicted proteins | sample 4826561 | NCBI WGS metagenome assembly SKEB01 (sample SAMN11008820, study PRJNA524170) | human gut metagenome | biome: Human fecal sample; material: Feces; isolation source: fecal sample from pouch patient p17 | host: Homo sapiens | place: Israel: Tel-Aviv | collected 2016-03-29
TTTTACGCTAGTGTAGAATGCGCAGAACGTGGGTTAGATCCGTTGAAAACGATGTTGGTAGTGATGAGTAATGCCGAAAATGCGGGGGGATTAGTTTTATCAGCATCGCCAATGGCAAAAAAAGTTTTAGGTGTTTCAAATGTTACGCGTAAAAATCAAGTGCCCGCTCATCCTGATTTATATGTGGTTCCGCCACGAATGAATTTGTACATGAAAAAAAATCAAGAAATCAATAATTTATATAAAAAGTTTGTCGCAGATGAAGATCACTCTGTGTTTAGTGTAGATGAATCATTTCTTGATGTAACTGCTTCTTTAAGTTATTTTCATTGTGAAACCGCCTATAAGATGGCTCGGATTATCCAAAGAGTCGTTTATAATCATGTGGGTATTTATGTGACCGTTGGGATAGGGGACAATCCGTTACTGGCTAAATTGGCGTTGGACAATGGCGCCAAACATTCGCCAGATTTTATTGCAGAATGGCGGTATGATCGTGTACCAGATACTGTCTGGCAGTTGCCTTCTTTGACAGATTTTTGTGGGATTGGTCGCAGAATGGCTAAACGACTGAATCGTTTAGGAATTGATTCTGTATATGAGTTAGCGCAAGCGAATCCGCATCTTTTACAAGAAACATTTGGCGTGATGGGGCTTCAATTGTATGCTCATTCATGGGGGATTGATCGTACCTTTTTAGGGAAAAAAGCACCACATAAAGCTGAAAAATCATTTGGGAATAGTCAGATTTTACCGAGAGATTATGCGCGAAGAGATCAGATTGAACTAGTCTTAAAGGAACTGACAGAACAAGTGGCTGCTCGTTTAAGAAAAGCGCATTGTCAAACGGAATGTATCACAGTCTACGTTGGTTATTCCAAAGGACAAATTGACCGTGAAGGACGAACTGGTTGGCGAAAACAACAAACGATTCCTGCAACAAACAATACAAAAGTTTTGATTACCTATGTATTAGCCCTTTTTAGAGAACATTATCTAGCGGGAACCGATGTCCGGCAATTAGGGCTTTCTTATGGAAAATTAGTTTGGAATGAATCTTTACAATTAGATTTATTTTCGGAACCAGAAGAGCAAATTAGTGAAATGGAGTTAAACTATCTGATTGATAAAATCCGACAAAAATTTGGCTTTCAAGCTTTAATCCACGCCTCTTCTTTGTTGGAAGGCGCGACGGCAATTCATCGTTCAGGATTAGTCGGTGGACATGCTGGAGGAAATGTCGGTTTAGGAGGATAACATCATGAAACGAACAAAAAAAGAATTTACACCTTATAATGAGTACCATGATCGGCCCTTTGAACTGAAATGGGCGACCGCTTTTGCATTGGGGGAGTTACAAGAAGGAATCGAAGCTTCTGACGAATATTCTAAGAGAGCGTTTGAACGCTTACCGCAACAGACAACAGAAGAAATTGAAGAATACTTAGAGCAGTCTTTAAAAAATAACCAGGTTTTAGAAATCCAATTGAATACATTGGATGATTATGGCCGTGTTCAACCGCCAATTGTTGGTGTTTTTGAAGGGATGAGTTCAATGGAGTATGCAAAAGTTGGAAATACACATATTTTATTTGAAGAGATTCGTCATATTAAAAGTCATGAGTTTACCAAGTGGTCGAGCCTTGATTAAAAAACTATTGTTATACGTGCGTTTTGTGAAAACATATGAGATAATGTTCATAGGTAATAGAAATAAAAATTATGGAGGTGGCTAGGATGGGACATCATTTAAAAGGACACCATGGCAAAAAAACAAATGCAAATGGCGGCTTTTTAACAAAGTTATTGGCTGGTGGTGCCTTAGTGGGCGTAGGAAAAAAGTTATACGACAATCGTGAAAAAATTAAAGAGCTGTTAAGTGACGACAAAGAAAAAAGCAACGACACTGAAAACAAATAAAGGACTGGATTGACGGAATGGTAAAAGATGCAGCGTATATTATTGAAGAGATTACCACGATTTTAGAGGGAACCTATTTTGTGATAACCAAGAAAGCGAATAAGCGCCGCATGTGTTTACATGTTTCGGATACCGCGAAAGAATTTTTACGTTGTCGACTGGAGTATGAAACATTCTTAGAGCAACAGTTTGATTATGCCACAAGGTTTTTAGAAACATGTACGGAAGATGTTTCTGTTGAAATTCAAACGGGACTACTTGAAGAAACAAATTATCAAGCATTAACCGTGGAAAAATTACAACAGATAGCCACTAAAATGTAACACAGCTGTTGTGTTAGTTTTGATTCTTAATTTGGTTAAGGAGGCGGATAAAATGTCAGTATATCAACATATTTTGGTTGCTCTTGATGGCTCAGATCAATCTGAAAAAGCTTTTCATGAAGCTGTCAGGATTGCCAAAGAGGAACAAGCTACTCTTTATTTAGCTACAATTATTAATGATGCTGAATTTACGACGAGTCCATTTTCTTTTGAAGAATTGTATGATTTAGAAAAATACAAGTCAGAAGAGATGCTCACTGAAAAGGCAAAACAAGCGAGTGAAATTGGTGTAAAAACAGTCAAAAAAATTGTTGAGCTTGGAAGCCCAAAACGTTATCTTGCCAACACGATTTCTGAAAATTATGCCATAGATTTAATTGTGCTAGGTGCCACGGGAAGAGGTGCTATTCAACGAACCTTGATTGGTTCTACTACAGATTATGTGGTTAACCATGCTTTGTGCAATGTCTTAGTCGTTCGCTAATTGTGAGTAAATAATCAAGGGAACAATGTTTTATCGGGACGTTTTTTTAAATTAAACGAGAGGTGAGTTTATGAAAACAAAAATCGGAAAAACAGTTATCTTGTCAGCGTTTTTATTCACAAGTTTCCTTTTACTGAGTGGTTGTACCTCGGCTGGCGAAGAGATGGAAAAAACAATTGATCGACAGAAAGAAAAAGTCGATAAAACGGTCGATAAGCAGAAACATAAAAATGAAAATTCCATGGAAAGTTACGACGAAAAAGTTGACCGTTCTTTAGATAGTCAAGAAGACAAAATCGATACTACTGAGTAACGGGAAAGCTTTCAACTATCGGCTAGTAAATAAATAATATACAAAAGGGAGCATCCACTGCAATTATTTCTCACAGCGGATCCTCTCTTTTGTGGTTAAAAAGAAAAAGTTAACTGCTCCCCAACAGTTAACTTTTAGTCATGTTGCACATAGTTAAAACACTCTATATATCATTTATATCATTTGAAACGGGTAGTGTAAAAAGAAATCTCTTGAAAAGAGTCTCCATTTATAGGGAAGATTTCCCATAAAAAAGAGAAACGTATAATCACAGAGAGTTAGAGAAAGCAAAGGGAAATAAGTATGTTAAAATAAGAAGCAAGAAAGAATACAAGTATGCAGAAAATAACAACTAATTAGGTGAAAACAATGGAAATACATTTTGAAAAAGTAACAAGCGATAATCGTAAAGCAGTGGAAAACCTACAAGTTTTCGCTGAACAACAAACCTTCATTGAATCAATGGCAGAAAATCTAAAAGAATCAGACCAATTTCCAGAATGGGAATCGGCAGGTATTTATGACGGCAATCAATTAATCGGCTATGCCATGTATGGACGTTGGCAAGATGGGCGCGTTTGGCTAGACCGCTTTTTAATTGATCAACGGTTCCAAGGACAAGGTTATGGGAAAGCAGCCTGTCGACTTTTAATGTTAAAGCTAATAGAAAAATACCAAACAAACAAGCTATACTTGAGTGTTTATGATACGAACAGCTCAGCAATTCGGTTGTATCAGCAACTCGGTTTTGTATTTAATGGTGAATTAGATACGAATGGTGAGCGGGTAATGGAATGGACACATCAGAATAAGTAGATAGAACAGGTGAGACAAAAGCCATAGCGCATTTTGTTTCATCTTTTTCTTTTAATTGGCTTCATTTGTTTACTTTTAGTAAGTAAAATGGTAAATTTAGTTCAATCTGTTTTGAAAAAAGAGTTACTGGAGGGTAAGGATGAAAATAGAATTTTTCCATGATGTTATTTGTAGTTTTTGTTTTCCAATGTCTGACCGCATGCATGAGATTCAACAAGAATTTCCTGAAATTGAATTGATTCATCGGTCGTTTGCGTTAGGATGGTCAGCAAACGATTTTGAAACAATGTTTGGCTCACGAGCAGCAGTAAAAGAAGAAGTTTTGACGCATTGGGTGCATGCCAATCAAAACGATTCAAAGCATCGTTTTAATATTGAAGGGATGAGGAAGCAACGATTTGATTTTCCAACATCAAAGAATGCATTATTAGCAGCAAAAGCAGCTGGATACATTGGCAACCAAGACACCTATTGGTTACTGTTTGATAAGTTACAAGAAGGTTTATTTGTGAGAAGTTTAAATATTGAAGAGCCAGAAGTAATTGAGGAGCTAGTAAAAGAGACAACGATTGATTTTGCTTTATGGAAAGAAGCTGTTGCTTCCGAGGCTGTTTGGACGGCGGTTCAAGAAGATTTTGCGCTAGCTTCTGCTTATGGTTTACAAGGAGTTCCCGCACTAATCATTAATCAAAAATATCTAATTAATGGTGCAGTACCGAAACAGCAAATCAGCCAAACTATTCAAAAAATTCTCGCAGAAGAAAAACAACAGCAACCGTTAGTTTCATTAACTCCTTCTTCTGAAGAGTCAGCTTCGTGTGAGTTTAAGGAAGGCACATGGACGTGTCATTAAACAGCATAAAATAACGTTATTCTTTGACAAAACGAAAGACTTCTGTAATAGTTAATGCGGGGGTGATAATATGTTTAACGCGTATAGAGAATACTGGAATAATATTACAACAATGAATGCGTCAGCAACACGAGCACAATATTGGTGGCCACAATTAATTAATTATTTGGTGTTAGGGATTTATTCAGCAATTACGGGCGTTTACAGATATATTGAAGTAACACCCAATGATGGAACAATCATTAAAGAATGGAATACTGTGACCATTATCTTTTTCTTGCTGACTGCTTTAATTTGGTTGGCAAACTTTACTGTTCGAGCAAGAAGATTGCATGATCGCGACCACAGTAACTGGTGGATTTTATTCTATTTACTTCCTTTTATCGGTACTTTAGTGATCTTCATTACATTAATTTTGCCAAGTAAAAGTCACACAAGATGGCCAGTGAATCAATCAGAAATTTAATTTGCTGGTTTCGTTTAGCTGATTATCTTAAGAGTGAAAATAGGACATAAGTCGGAATGACTTATGTCCTATTTTCTTTTTTATTTCAGAAAAATAAAAATATCTTCTGTATGATGGCACCTCACATTACGCGGTTCTTGCTAAAAGGGCTATCTTTTTGGTAGATAGGGAAAACCATTAAGACGTTAAAAGTTTAATAAATCGAGCAATTCTCTTTTGTTAGAAAATAAGATAGCATCATTAATTAAAATACTTGGAACACTGGTTTCAATAATTGGTTGATTGGTAATAATCAAGTCAAATTCTTCGAGTCGATGGTCACCTAATTGTTCTTCCGTAATTGCTAACGTATTTGAACGAATCCGATGCAAAGCTAAAATATCGTGGACATAGTTTCCAATATATTGACTATGATTCAGGCCCATGTCGCTAATAATCAAAATCTTTTTTGAGTCGAAACTCTGGTTAATTTCTGGAAAAGTATTAAGCAACCAAAAAATATAAGAAGATGAATAGTTTAATAGATTTGTTTCTAAAAGAGCGGAAAAGAAATGCAATTCTGCTTTTAATCGTGCATATAAGTGAAGCTGAGTAAAATGAATTTGTCGAGTGAAAAAGGTGGCCCTTTGTGTCAATTCGGAGGTGTCAAAAGGCACTAATTGAGAAAACAAATAAAGACAGGTTAACAAGTGAACAGCGAAGTCGACGACTTCTTCTGTTAATTGTTCAATCTGTGAAAAAGCATTAAATTTTAAATTTTCACGTATTCTTTGACTGATGACTTCTTGGTCTTCGGAGTAGTATTGCTGAAAAGCGCCTCTTTGAAAATACCGGAGAACTTCCCGATAGGTTTCACGGCTGAGCCCAGTAAAATGACGACTGAGTAAAAGATAATCTTCCATTTTGATTGGACTCTTTTTATCTGTTTTTTTCTGGAAACGTTGCTGAAAGCCTTGATGCTCTCTTAATAAATCAACAATAAAATACATAATAAAGAAATCGTGTTCATAACTGTTATCCATACTAATAATATTTAATTGGCATTGATTACGGCGCATTAATTGTTTGATTTCCTGCTTATCTAATTGATAAGGCAATTCATAATGACCATAATACATTAAAAAGAAAAAGGTTGTAAAAATACGTAAAGGCAATTCTTCTGTTTGGCTAGTTAATTGATAGCCTTGATCAACGATAACGCGAAGAGAGTAAGTTTCCAAGACCTGATTACACTGCTTCAATTTTCGAGCAAAAGAAGAGCGACTAATATTGATGGTATCGCAATAATATTCGATGGTTTTGCCAGGATTTTGGATAAACTCATGGAGCAATTGGGTGGTCGTTGACGTTTTTGCCATATCCGTCAGCACGTTTAAATATAAGGACACATTAAAGTTTTCTAAACGATAGCCTAATTTATGCGATGTTTTAATGGTTAAACTTTCGCCCCAACGCTGTTTAATCTCCTCAATATAACGAATAAAAGTAGACTCAGAACTACCAATATATTTTGCAAGTTCTTTTTTAGTCATCCATTTATCAGAAATGGATAAGACACGAATGATTTCTTCCATTTTCCGATAATTTTTTTCTAAAAACCTAATCATATTGTTTCCTCCCAAGTCCTTTACTTTAATGAAACAATCATCGAAACAATAACGCAATTTCAGAAATGAAACCGCTTGGTATGAAAGCTGGTGTGATTTAATGAGCTCCTTCTCTGTATAATAATTATCAGATTAGAATAATGAAATTTTACGTGCTAGGCAATTCTAATTTAACTGTTAATTCATAAAAGAAAGGAGAGAACAGACATTAAATTACTAAAGAAATTTGGGGTTTTCGGCGTAGTCTTTTTACTTGTCTCATCCTATTTCATACCGCTCATTGGCTATGCAGAAACAGCCAAAGAAGTTGAAATTACATCCGCTCAAATGATAACAGATGAGAATGATAAAACGAATATTAATATCGAGTTAAATCTTCTCAACCAAACAGAGCAGCCATTACAACGAGAAATTCAATTGAAAAATGCACAGTTCATGGATACTGCTGTAATTGAAAAAGACGGATATTCTTACCAAGTGACTAATGGTACGCTTTATCTGACTTTGGACGCACAAGTAAAAAAGCCGGTACAGCTTTCGTTAGCTGTTGAGCAAAGTTCGCTTCAAACAGCTCAGCCACCTAAGTTATTGTATGAAAACAACGAATATGATGTTTCAGTTACTTCTGAAAAAATAACAGTAGAGGATTCTGCTAAAGAATCAACTGAACCAGAAAAAATAACTGTACCAGAAAATACGAAAGAAACTAACAAAAATGATTCGGCTCCAGAAAAAACAGAACAGCCGACCGCAACAGAAGAGGTAACCAATCCATTTGCAGAAGCAAGAATGGCGCCAGCTACTTTGAGAGCGAATCTGGCACTGCCTTTAATTGCACCACAATACACGACGGATAATTCTGGGACTTATCCGACAGCTAATTGGCAGCCCACAGGCAATCAAAATGTGTTAAACCATCAAGGGAATAAAGACGGTAGTGCACAATGGGACGGCCAAACGAGTTGGAATGGGGACCCTACTAATCGCACAAATTCTTATATTGAGTATGGCGGTACAGGAGACCAAGCCGATTATGCCATCCGAAAATATGCTAGAGAAACAACAACACCAGGGCTTTTTGATGTATATCTTAATGTGCGTGGGAATGTTCAGAAAGAAATCACGCCATTGGATTTGGTCTTAGTCGTTGACTGGTCCGGTAGTATGAATGAAAACAATCGGATTGGTGAAGTTCAAAAAGGAGTGAACCGTTTTGTTGATACATTGGCAGATAGCGGTATTACCAATAACATCAACATGGGCTATGTTGGCTACTCAAGTGACGGTTATAATAACAACGCCATTCAAATGGGGCCGTTTGATACAGTCAAAAATCCAATTAAAAATATTACGCCAAGTAGCACTAGAGGAGGAACTTTCACTCAAAAAGCATTAAGAGATGCTGGTGATATGTTAGCAACGCCAAATGGACATAAGAAAGTCATTGTACTTTTAACGGATGGCGTCCCAACCTTCTCTTATAAAGTGAGTCGAGTTCAAACAGAGGCGGATGGTCGCTTTTACGGGACACAATTTACGAATCGACAAGATCAACCAGGTAGCACTTCTTATATCTCTGGTAGCTATAATGCGCCAGATCAAAACAATATCAATAAACGGATTAACAGTACGTTTATCGCCACGATAGGTGAGGCAATGGCCTTAAAACAACGTGGGATTGAAATACATGGATTGGGCATTCAATTGCAAAGCGATCCACGAGCTAATTTATCTAAACAACAAGTTGAAGATAAAATGCGTGAGATGGTGTCAGCCGATGAAAATGGAGACCTTTATTATGAATCCGCGGATTATGCACCAGACATTTCTGATTATTTAGCGAAAAAAGCCGTTCAGATTTCAGGAACGGTTGTAAACGGAAAAGTAGTTGATCCAATTGCTGAACCTTTTAAATACGAGCCAAATACATTATCAATGAAAAGTGTGGGTCCTGTTCAGGTTCAAACATTACCAGAAGTGTCGCTAACAGGCGCTACAATTAATAGTAATGAGATTTATTTGGGTAAAGGGCAAGAAATTCAAATTCATTATCAAGTACGTATTCAAACAGAGTCAGAAAACTTCAAACCTGATTTTTGGTATCAAATGAATGGTCGGACAACGTTTCAGCCATTAGCCACGGCCCCTGAAAAAGTTGATTTTGGGGTTCCTTCGGGAAAAGCACCTGGCGTGAAGTTAAACGTGAAAAAAATCTGGGAAGAGTATGATCAAGACCCGACAAGTCGGCCAGATAATGTGATTTATGAAATTAGTAGAAAGCAAGTAACTGACACAGCCAACTGGCAAACTGGGTATATTAAATTATCAAAACCAGAAAATGATACCAGCAATAGTTGGGAGCGCAAAAATGTAACCCAACTTTCCAAAACCGCGGATGAAAGCTATCAAGAAGTTCTTGGGCTTCCCCAATACAACAATCAAGGACAAGCTTTCAATTATCAAACAACCCGTGAATTAGCAGTTCCTGGTTACAGTCAAGAAAAAATCGACGATACTACTTGGAAAAACACGAAGCAGTTCAAGCCATTAGATTTAAAAGTAATCAAAAATTCTTCCTCAGGTGAGAAAAACTTAGTGGGAGCCGTCTTTGAATTGAGTGGTAAAAATGTTCAAACAACATTAGTGGACAATAAAGATGGTAGCTATTCCTTGCCAAAAGATGTGCGCCTACAAAAAGGGGAACGCTATACATTAACTGAAGTAAAAGCACCTGCAGGACATGAGTTAGGCAAGAAAACGACTTGGCAAATTGAGGTGAGTGAGCAAGGCAAAGTAAGCATCGATGGACAAGAAGTGACCACCACAAATCAAGTTATTCCATTGGAAATTGAAAATAAATTTTCTTCTTTGCCAATCAGAATTAGAAAATACACCATGCAAAATGGCAAACAAGTGAACTTAGCAGAGGCGACTTTTGCGTTGCAAAGAAAAAATGCTCAAGGAAGTTACCAAACTGTGGCAACTCAAAAAACAGATACTACAGGATTGAGCTATTTTAAAATTAGTGAACCTGGTGAGTATCGAATGGTGGAACAATCAGGACCATTAGGCTACGACACTCTTGCTGGAAATTATGAATTTACTGTTGATAAATATGGGAAAATTCACTATGTAGGCAAAAATATTGAAGAAAATGCGCCAGAATGGACACTGACACATCAAAATAATTTGAAACCTTTTGACTTAACAGTTCATAAAAAAGCCGATAATCAGACGCCACTTAAAGGAGCGAAATTCCGTTTAACAGGACCAGATACGGATATTGAATTACCAAAAGATGGCAAAGAAACGGATACTTTTGTTTTTGAAAACTTAAAACCAGGGAAATATGTTCTAACAGAAACCTTTACGCCAGAAGGATATCAGGGGTTAAAAGAACCAATCGAATTAATAATTCGTGAAGATGGTTCAGTCACGATAGATGGGGAAAAAGTAGCAGATGTTTTAATTTCTGGAGAGAAGAATAATCAAATTACTTTAGACGTTACGAACCAAGCAAAGGTTCCTTTACCTGAAACTGGTGGCATAGGACGCTTGTGGTTTTACTTGATAGCGATTAGTACATTCGTGATAGCGGGTGTTTATCTCTTTATTAGACGACCAGAAGGGAGTGTGTAATCAATGAAAAACGCACGTTGGTTAAGTATTTGCGTCATGCTACTCGCTCTTTTCGGGTTTTCACAGCAAGCATTAGCAGAGGCATCGCAAGCAAGCGTTCAAGTTACGTTGCACAAATTATTGTTCCCTGATGGTCAATTACCAGAACAGCAGCAAAACACAGGGGAAGAGGGAACGCTGCTTCAAAATTATCGGGGCTTAAATGACGTCACTTATCAAGTCTATGATGTGACGGATCCGTTTTATCAGCTTCGTTCTGAAGGAAAAACGGTCCAAGAGGCACAGCGTCAATTAGCAGAAACCGGTGCAATGAATAGAAAACCGATTGCAGAAGATAAAACACAGACAATAAATGGAGAAGATGGAGTGGTTTCTTTTTCATTAGCTAGCAAAGATTCGCAGCAACGAGATAAAGCCTATTTATTTGTTGAAGCGGAAGCACCGGAAGTGGTAAAGGAAAAAGCTAGCAACCTAGTAGTGATTTTGCCTGTTCAAGATCCACAAGGGCAATCGTTAACGCATATTCATTTATATCCAAAAAATGAAGAAAATGCCTATGACTTACCACCACTTGAAAAAACGGTACTCGATAAGCAACAAGGCTTTAATCAAGGAGAGCACATTAACTATCAGTTAACGACTCAGATTCCAGCGAATATTTTAGGATATCAGGAATTCCGTTTGTCAGATAAGGCGGATACAACGTTGACACTTTTACCAGAATCAATTGTGGTAAAAGTGGCTGGAAAAACAGTTACTACAGGTTACACATTGACGACGCAAAAGCATGGATTTACGCTTGATTTTTCAATTAAAGACTTACAAAACTTTGCAAATCAAACAATGACTGTGTCGTATCAAATGCGTTTAGAAAAGACCGCTGAACCAGACACTGCGATTAACAACGAAGGACAATTAGTCACGGACAAGCATACCTTGACTAAAAGAGCCGCAGTTCGTACAGGCGGCAAGTCTTTTGTCAAAGTTGATAGTGAAAATGCGAAAATCACCTTGCCAGAGGCTGCTTTTATCGTCAAAAATCAAGCGGGGGAATACCTCAATGAAACAGCAAACGGGTATCGTTGGCAAAAAGAAAAAGCATTAGCTAAAAAATTCACGTCTAATCAAGCCGGTGAATTTTCAGTTAAAGGCTTAAAAGATGGCCAGTACTTCTTGGAAGAAATCTCTGCACCAAAAGGTTATCTTCTGAATCAAACAGAAATTCCTTTTACGGTGGAAAAAAATTCTTATGCAACGAACGGACAACGAACAGCACCGTTACATGTAATCAATAAAAAAGTAAAAGAGTCAGGCTTCTTACCAAAAACAAATGAAGAACGTTCTATTTGGTTGACGATTGCAGGCCTGCTAATCATTGGGCTGGTAGTCATTTGGCTATTTTATCAAAAACAAAAAAGAGGAGAGAGAAAATGAAGCAATTAAAAAAAGTTTGGTACACCGTTAGTACCTTGTTACTAATTTTGCCACTTTTCACGAGTGTATTAGGGACAACAACTGCATTTGCAGAAGAAAATGGGGAGAGCGCACAGCTCGTGATTCACAAAAAGAAAATGACGGATTTACCAGATCCGCTTATTCAAAATAGCGGGAAAGAAATGAGCGAGTTTGATAAATATCAAGGACTGGCAGATGTGACGTTTAGTATTTATAACGTGACGAGCGAATTTTACGAGCAACGAGCGGCAGGCGCAAGCGTTGATGCAGCTAAACAAGCTGTCCAAAGTTTAACTCCTGGGAAACCTGTTGCTCAAGGAACCACCGATGCAAATGGGAATGTCACTGTTCAGTTACCTAAAAAACAAAATGGTAAAGATGCAGTGTATACCATTAAAGAAGAACCAAAAGAGGGTGTAGTTGCTGCTACGAATATGGTGGTGGCGTTCCCAGTTTACGAAATGATCAAGCAAGCAGATGGTTCCTATAAATATGGAACAGAAGAATTAGCGATTGTTCATATTTATCCTAAAAATGTGGTAGCCAATGATGGTAGTTTACATGTGAAAAAAGTAGGAACTGCTGAAAATGAAGGATTAAATGGTGCAGAATTTGTTATTTCCAAAAGCGAAGGCTCACCAGGCACAGTAAAATATATCCAAGGAGTCAAAGATGGATTATATACATGGACAACGGATAAAGAACAAGCAAAACGCTTTATTACTGGGAAAAGTTATGAAATTGGCGAAAATGATTTTACAGAAGCAGAGAATGGAACGGGAGAATTAACAGTTAAAAATCTTGAGGTTGGTTCGTATATTTTAGAAGAAGTAAAAGCTCCAAATAATGCAGAATTAATTGAAAATCAAACAAAAACACCATTTACAATTGAAGCAAACAATCAAACACCTGTTGAAAAAACAGTCAAAAATGATACCTCTAAAGTTGATAAAACAACACCAAACTTAGATGGTAAAGATGTGGCAATTGGCGAAAAAATTAAATATCAAATTTCTGTAAATATTCCATTGGGGATTGCAGACAAAGAAGGCGACGCTAATAAATACGTCAAATTCAATTTAGTTGATAAACATGATGCAGCCTTAACTTTTGATAACGTGACTTCTGGAGAGTATGCCTATGCGTTATATGATGGGGATACAATGATCGCTCCTGAAAATTATCAAGTGACTGAACAAGCAAATGGCTTCACTGTCGCCGTTAATCCAGCGTATATTCCTACGCTAACACCAGGCGGCACACTAAAATTCGTTTACTTTATGCATTTAAATGAAAAAGCAGATCCTACGAAAGGCTTTAAAAATGAGGCGAATGTTGATAACGGTCATACCGACGACCAAACACCACCAACTGTTGAAGTGGTGACAGGTGGGAAACGTTTCATTAAAGTCGATGGCGATGTGACAGCGACACAAGCCTTGGCGGGAGCTTCCTTTGTCGTCCGTGATCAAAACAGCGACACAGCAAATTATTTGAAAATCGATGAAACAACGAAAGCAGCAACTTGGGTGAAAACAAAAGCTGAAGCAACTACTTTTACAACAACGGCTGATGGATTAGTTGATATCACAGGGCTTAAATACGGTACCTATTATTTAGAAGAAACTGTAGCTCCTGATGATTATGTCTTGTTAACAAATCGGATTGAATTTGTGGTCAATGAACAATCATATGGCACAACAGAAAACCTAGTTTCACCAGAAAAAGTACCAAACAAACACAAAGGTACCTTACCTTCAACAGGTGGCAAAGGAATCTACGTTTACTTAGGAAGTGGCGCAGTCTTGCTACTTATTGCAGGAGTCTACTTTGCTAGACGTAGAAAAGAAAATGCTTAATTTCTAGCATCACCGAAGAAATTTTTAGAAAAACAAAGAGCCTGGGCCAATCACTGTCCCAGGCTTTCATGCTTTATTTTTAAGGAGGAAGCAATGAAGTCAAAAAAGAAACGTCGTATCATTGATGGTTTTATGATTCTTTTACTGATTATTGGAATAGGTGCATTTGCGTATCCTTTTGTTAGCGATGCATTAAATAACTATCTGGATCAACAAATTATCGCTCATTATCAAGCAAAAGCAAGCCAAGAAAACACCAAAGAAATGGCTGAACTTCAAGAAAAAATGGAAAAGAAAAACCAAGAATTAGCGAAAAAAGGCAGCAATCCTGGATTAGATCCTTTTTCTGAAACGCAAAAAACAACGAAAAAACCAGACAAATCCTATTTTGAAAGTCATACGATTGGTGTTTTAACCATTCCAAAAATAAATGTCCGTTTACCAATTTTTGATAAAACGAATGCATTGCTATTGGAAAAAGGAAGCTCCTTGTTAGAAGGAACCTCCTATCCTACAGGTGGTGCGAATACACATGCGGTCATTTCAGGACATCGTGGTCTCCCTCAAGCCAAATTATTTACAGATTTGCCAGAATTAAAAAAAGGCGATGAATTTTATATCGAAGTTAATGGGAAGACGCTCGCTTATCAAGTAGATCAAATAAAAACCGTTGAACCAACTGATACAAAAGATTTACACATTGAGTCTGGCCAAGATCTCGTCACTTTATTAACTTGCACACCGTATATGATAAACAGTCATCGGTTATTAGTTCGAGGACATCGTATCCCATATCAACCAGAAAAAGCAGCAGCGGGGATGAAAAAAGTGGCACAACAACAAAATTTACTATTATGGATATTACTTTTAATTGCCTGTGCGTTAATTATTAGCGGCTTCATTATCTGGTACAAGCGACGGAAAAAGACGACCAGAAAACCAAAGTAGTATGACGAAAAGGCTAAACATACTAAAAAAAAGAGTAAAAAAATAGCTTTTCAATTTTTAATCCTCCTTATCGTGCATAATTGAACCAGAGAAACAGAAGTATTAACGAAATAACTAAAAGAGCAAGCCCTGAATAAAAAGCGACAAAGGGCCAATCAATCGACTGTTTAAATTCCTGCCAAGTTTGGATTTTTCTGTTTTTTTTCGCGCTATCCTCAAGCGTGAGTAAATAATTCAATAGTAAGAGGAGTAGCAACACCGTGAAATCATTTGTGGTAAAAAGCACATGTAAAAATAGAATGACAAAGACAACACGGGATAACACTCGATTCCGCAAAATTAAAAATAACTTAGCACGCATAATAAACCACCATTTCTTATCAGAGATAATGAATCTGTTTTTGTCTACTCTTTAGTTATATCATAAAATTCTTAATAATGAAAAAATGATTCAAGAAAATAATTGAAAAAAGTTTTTTTCCTGAATCATTATTTTCGTAAATAAAGAATAAACGTGTTACTCTTGGCTTATCAAATTTGGAAGGAGTGTTAAAAATGAAATATCTGGATATTATTGCTTTAATTTTATTGATTGTCGGAGGTTTAAACTGGTTATTAGTTGGTGCATTTAATTTTGATTTAGTTGCAACAATTAGTGGCGGTGCAACCACACCATTAGCAAAAATTATCTATATTATTGTCGGAATTTGTGCGATTTATTCTATTAAGTTTTTAGCTCCTTTGTTCCGCGAACCATAGGATTGATTTAAAAGATTTAGATAACGTGAAGTTATTTTGACTTAGCAATTGAGAGTTTCCTTGAGAAAGGGGACTCTTTTTTTATTTTCTATATTCGTTTCAGAAGGTTTAGACAAGCTCAAAAAATATTTCAAGAGAGCTGCGTTGTTTTCAAAATAGAACCTAGCATTACCTCGAACGTACCTCAAATAACCTGTGTCTTTTTTTGAATCATTAGTTCAAATTGATGTGATCACTAGTGAGAAAAATCAGCTCTAGGATATATAGGAAAATATAAGCATCAAATAGGGATTTTGATGATAAATTATCTTTTTCCTTGTTATGATTATAACAAGGAAAAAGAAAGTAGGGATTTATTTATGGAATTACAGGTGACAAAAAAGGCTAAATTTTTTTGTTTGGCGATGGCATTACTAATGACATTAGGTATTTTTATCAGCGCTGGTACAAGTGTTTATGCATCTGACCAGCTAGAGGATTCAGAAGTTGAGGCTGTAGCAAAAGGACTGGAAGAAATGTATGCGAATGGAGTGACGGAAGATAACTTTAAAAACTATGTCAAAAATAATTTTGCTCAGCAAGAGATTTCTTCAGTTGAGGAAGAGTTAAATGTAAATATTTCTGATGCTTCAACAGTAGTTCAAGCACGTTTTAATTGGAATGCATTAGGAAGTTGCGTTGCTAACAAAATCAAAGATGAGTTTTTTGCAATGATTAGTATCAGCGCAATTGTAAAAGCTGCACAAAAGAAAGCCTGGAAAGAATTAGCAGTGACTGTATTACGCTTCGCTAAAGCCAATGGGTTAAAGACGAATGCTATTATTGTAGCTGGACAACTAGCTTTATGGGCAGTTCAATGTGGGCTAAGCTAATGAATTTAAAAGATCATGTTACGGAAATAGTAATTACTTTTATCATCGCTTTTGTGTATACTTGGATAGATTCAGGAGAAATTGAAATCTTAAAAACTCTTTTGATAACAATAATATTTTTAGCCATGTTCTATGCAATACCCAAAATCACCAATAGAAAAAGAAAATGAAGTGGTTTTAGAAAGATAATGTGATAGGAAGTGTAAGAGGAGGTAACGAGCCTTCTCTTGCTTATAGAAAAAAAGAGCTAAAACCTTTATTTTATAAGGTTTTAGCTCTTTTTTGTTTTTCTCTACTTTTCTAAAAATGGAGACGGCGGGAGTCGAACCCGCGTCCAAACATATTGCCACTTAAATCTCTACGTTCATAGACACTCATTTAAAGGTTCGCTTTACAGCGTGCCGAGTGACAGGCATTCTGTATTGCTAGTCTGGTAAGCTCCTCTAAATTTTACAGACGGAAAAATTTAGCGTATCCCACTTCGATTAGGACCCTGACCCGAGCACATGGGCGATGCCGGGAGGATCTTCGCTAGCTGGTTTTTAGGCAGCTAAAGCGAAAGAATTGTTTTCGTTTTTAGCAGTTATATTTAACTGTAACGTTTTAACGTAGCCGTAACCTACGAAACGCAATTCAAGCTCAACTATGCCTGTCGAATCCGTAACGCCCCCGAAATAACATAAGTATCCCTTGATACTTATCAAAGTATAGCATAAATTCCTTGTTTTTTCAAAGAGTAGGATAACACTCTGTTAGATATTCATAAAAAGAGGAAGGATGGACCGTAACTCAGTTCATCCTTCCTCTTTTTATGAAAGTGTGTGGGTATGTTTTGTAATCCATTGTTGCAAACGGATATTCAACCAAAAACCATAAATTCCTAAAGTAATTATAGTTAATAAAAGCCATTTAATCCAATGACCGAATAATTGCATAGCTGTACCGTCAAAATAAAGGCGTTTACCATCAATAACGGTATGCTTGATTTTCCAGTTGTACATCATACAAATTCCCCAAGGTGCGCAAATGCCTAATGTAAAGACAGTAATCAAGGTTGCTAAAATTGAAGTCCCGATATACGTGGCTAAATCACCGTCAAAATATGAATTTTTCATTCTTTTCCTTCTTATCTCATAACTTTTATTATAACAAGAATAAATGGCCTGGGAAACAAAATGAGGATGAAATAAGTATTTTTATTCATTATTGATGTGAAATATGTTATTTATGCAACTCAAACTTGGCAGCATTAGATATTTTGTAACAAATGTTATCTAATGTAACTACCATAATAAAACGTTTTCCTTAGGAAGTGAATTAGAAATTTAAAAAAAAGGCTACTTAAATGAGCATTAATATTGTACGAGACATATCTTTTTGCTATTGTCAACTTCTGAAAAAGACCACTAAGTGGAAAAAATAAGAGAAAAGAAGGGTGAATAATTTTTTATGACAAAAAGTGTAAAATTTTTAGTGTTACTGTTGGTAATGATTCTACCAATTGCGGGGGCGTTATTGATTGGTCCAATTTCGTTTGGCGCCGAATTGAGCAAAAGTTCAATCGTTGACAAAGTAGAATTAGATCACACTACTTTATATCAAGGAGAGATGACCTCAATTAAAGTATCTTTTAGTGACAAAGAAAATCAGAAAATAAAACCTGGCGATACTATTACTTTAACTTTACCAAATGCATTAGTTGGAATGACCGAGAACGATGGCTCACCACGAAAAATCAATTTAAATGGTTTAGGGGAAGTTTTTATCTATAAAGATCATGTTGTAGCAACATTTAATGAAAAAGTTGAATCTTTACATAATGTGAATGGGCATTTTTCTTTCGGGATTAAAACGCTTATCACCAATAGTTCGCAACCGAATGTGATAGAAACGGATTTCGGAACAGCAACGGCGACTCAACGTTTGACGATTGAAGGAGTGACCAACACAGAGACTGGCCAAATTGAGCGAGACTATCCGTTTTTTTATAAAGTAGGCGATTTGGCTGGAGAGTCAAATCAAGTACGTTGGTTTTTAAATGTGAACCTCAATAAATCCGATGTCACAGAAGATATTTCAATTGCGGATCGACAAGGAAGTGGTCAACAATTAAATAAAGAGAGTTTTACATTTGATATTGTGAATGACAAAGAAACTAAATATATTTCACTTGCCGAGTTTGAGCAACAAGGTTATGGCAAAATTGACTTCGTAACAGATAATGACTTTAATTTACGTTTTTATCGGGATAAAGCACGCTTTACTTCCTTTATCGTCCGTTACACTTCGACAATCACGGAAGCAGGCCAACATCAAGCAACATTTGAAAATAGTTATGACATCAATTATCAACTAAACAATCAAGACGCAACGAATGAAAAAAATACATCACAGGTTAAAAATGTTTTTGTAGAAGGCGAGGCAAGCGGCAATCAAAATGTGGAAATGCCAACAGAAGAAAGTCTAGACATTCCTTTAGAGACAATAGAAGAATGGGAACCAAAGATACCTACTTCGGAACAGGCAACAGAAACAACTGAAGAGAATGGCGCAACAGAAACTGCAGAAAGCAGCCAACCAGAAGTTCATGTCTCACCAACAGAAGAAGAAAATCCAGATGAAAGTGAAACGTTAGGTACAATTGCACCAATCATACCTGAAAAACCAAGTGTGACAACTGAAGAGAATGGCACAACAGAAACTGCAGAAAGCAGCCAATCAGAAGTTCATGTCTCACCAACAAAAGAAATTACTATAACTGAGAAAAAACAGCCATCCACAGAAACAACTGTGGAGACAAATAAAAATGTTACATCAAAAAATCAACCACAAATACTAAACGCTCCATTAAATACATTGAAAAATGAAGGAAGCCCACAGTTGGCTCCCCAACTGCTTAGTGAACCAATTCAAAAATTAAATGAAGCAAACGGGCAACGAGAACTTCCCAAAACAGGCACAACAAAAACACCGTTTATGTTAATAGCAGGAATACTGGCAAGTACATTTGCCGTTTTAGGTGTAAGTTATCTACAAATCAGAAAGAATTAACAATAGAAAAGCCATCCAGCTTTCGCTGGGGGGCTTTTCTATTATCTGGAGATAAATTGCTGATAGGCGCCAATCAAAAACTATGCTACAGTAAGGTATATAATGCTCGAAAAGGAGGGAGTAAATGACTAAAAAAATATGGTCGCACTTTCAGAAAAGCTTCACTTGGTACATTTTGATTGGTGTGATTGTTTCATTATGTAGTGCTTTAGCAATTTATTTTTTTCAACAGTTGTTAGATCATTATCAAAAAAGTTTCCAACTAGGGTTGTTAGTAGCGTATGGAACGACAATTATTTTAATTCCGCTATTGTCTTACTGTGAACAGAAACCGAAAGCTTACTTAACTAATGGCATCTATTTCTATTTGAAGAAATTAAGTTTAATAAAAATGAGCAAGATTTCCTATGAAGAATATCTAAAACTGGGAGCGGGTGCTTTACTACAAAAAGTAGAAGTTGGTGCAGCAGCTGGGAGAAATATCCACTTGAATTTTTATGGGCGCTTATTTCGAGAGTTAATTCCAGAGACGTTATTTAATTTATTTTTCATAGCATTGATTGATAAAAAATTATTACCAGCAATTCTAATTGGTTATGTGATTGTATTTATTTTAACCAAAATACTTTTGAAAACGCTACAAAAAATGAAAGAAAAAACACTTATTTCTGAAGAAGCAATGAATGCTACTTTGATACGAGGGATGACCGAACTAGTAACTTTTAGAATTAATCGAAAATATAAAAAAGAGATTGAAAATTACGCGTTAATGGCAGAGGAAAATAGTCAAAATATAACAAAAATGACTATGATCCATGAATTTTTCTTTGGCTTTTTTGCCTTGTTAGTTGCACTTATCAAAGTAAGTATTGTCGTACTTAGTTTTACTAACGTCGTGACGCTAAGTTTAGGTGGACTTGTAGCGATAGTGATGTATATCGATCGAATTTATACGCCGATAGCCATATTTAATGTTTTATTTGTTCAATATAATTTGGATAAAGTAGCCTATCAGCGCTTGGAAGATTTTTATAAAAAAGAAGATGATCCTGACTTAGCGGTTTCCGGCAAAGCGTTACCTGAAATTCAAACAATTTCATTAAAAGATGTGTGTTTTAGCGTAGATAGTCAAACGATTATGTCCCAACAAAATCGACAATTTTCAATGAATAAAACCTATGGCTTGATTGGAAAAAGTGGGACAGGTAAATCTACCCTGATTAAATTGATTTTAGGATTATTGAAGCCGATAGAGGGGACAGTTTATGTGAATCAATTTCCTCTAACACAATTTAATTTGGAAGATTATTATGAAAAAGTTTTTTATTTATCTCAAGATGTGCCAATATTTCAAGGAACGTTGAAAGAAAATATTGTATTTAATCAAGAAATTTCTGATGAACAAGTAATTGAAGCTATGTATCGTTTTCAGTTGGGGGAACTTTATGAACGGTTACCGGAAGGTTTAAACACTATTGTGAGTGAAAAAGGAATGAATTTTTCTGGTGGTGAAAAACAACGGATTGCTTTTACACGCTTAGCATTTACACAAGCAGAGATCCTTATTTTAGATGAGGCGACTTCTGCATTGGACGAAAAGACCGAAGAAAAAGTGTTACAAGAAGTACAAAAATTTACCCACAATAAGTTGACTATTTTGGTTACTCATCGACCTAAAACCCTGCGATTTGTAGATGAAATTATTGATTTAAATGAGTGAACTTGTTAGCTCTTTGGCGCTTCTTTTGCTACACTTTTTATAAGAATTGAGAGAAAGGGGCAACTGTTGATGAATAATAATGAGCAAGAATTAGCGGAATTTTGGGATGAATTTGCAGAAGAATATGAAGAAGTTCAACAAGAATCGCCATTTCCAATTGCCCGAGAATTACGTGATTTCTTGGTCCAAGAAGGTCTTTTTCCGTGTCAGACATTTCTGGATATCGCAGGTGGGACAGGACGATACTTACCTTTTTTTCAAGAGCAAGTCACGGAGTATACGCTAGCCGATATTTCTCAGAGAATGTTGGAGATTGCGGAAGCAAAAGCACAAAGCAACGTTGTTTTTCTTCACCAAAGCCAAGAAAGACTGATTGAGACTGGGAAAAAATTTCAAGTCGTTTTTTCAGCGATGAATCCTGCTTTGGATACGCCGGAAAAAGTTAAGGCATTGTGCCAATTAAGTGAGGAATGGTGTCTTATATTTCGGCTAGTGGAAGAGCAAGATTCGTTATTTTCTCCTTTTGAGCAAGAGAGCAACCCGCAGTTAAATTGGATGGCAAAATACAAAGCATTTCTAAAAAAAGAACAGCGACCTTTTTTCACAAAAAAATTTTTCTTTGAAGCATCAGAAGCTATTTCAAAAGACTTTTTCCGCAACTATTTTGAAGAACAATGGTCAGTTCCAATTTTAGAACAACGCATACAAGAAATTTTTGGTTCTCATGAAATTAAGCAAAATCAGCGTACCATTATTTATGAATTAATTGTTATTCCATGTAAAAAAACAACCAGCGATGACTAATTATCGCTGGTTGTTTTTCGGTTATTTAATTGTGCGAAAGCTTTTTCTGGAATCTCTTTTTTATCAATTTTGACAGGAGATTGGATGATTCTTTTTTTACTAATGGTTGCTTCTATGTAAGCATTTGGTTCCAAAGGTTGAGGATTTTTGTCTGTCCGTTCGTAGTCCATGACTTGTGTTTTTCCATTACTTTTAACAAAAGTTAGTCGATAGTGTAAAGAATATTGGCCATCTATGCTTTTTTGATTGTCATCTACTGTTTGTTTTCGTTCAGGAATTTCTAGAGGAACTTGTGCATAGGCTTTTTCACCCTTATATGTATCTGCATAATAACGATAGCCTGTATAACCACCAACAATGAATAAGCCAATAAATAAAATAGCGCCGATTTTTTTCATTTTTTCTCCTCCTAACAATTTACAAAAATAGCATAGCAAAAGAAGAAGGAGATGGAACATCGAAAAAACGAACAGTTGTCTTACAAAACTGTTCGTTTTTTTTGGTCTATTTAGCTTTCATCAGAGAGTAGAAAGGAATCATTTTTCTTACGATAACTAAAGAAAATAACAAAGTACAGTAGGCCTGTTAAAAGAGTGACGCCTAACGAATTTGTAAATAAGATGCCAATAAAGATGAGACCTAAAATGATTAAAGCAAGGAGATTAATACTTTTTTCAAAGAGAGACCCTCGTTTTAAAGAAAGAACAAACGCCGCAGCGCTAATTAAAATCCAAATTAGCAAGACAGTGTAAGAGAGAGAACCGGCTAAGTAACCAAATAATTCATCGCCAACAAAATAAGAAAGAATAACGCCCAGATATAAAACACTGGCGCAGAAGAAAACTGAACGTTGAGGTACTTGGTGCTTGTTTAAAACCGCAAGTTTACTCATGGGTCCTTTTTTATCTTTTAAGCGAAAATATAAAAGGCGAGAAGAGGCGTATACCCCAGAATTAATAGAAGAAAACAAGGCTAAAATAATCACAAAATTTACGATGTCAGCAGCAAAAGGAATATTCATTTTTTCAAAAACCATAACAAATGGACTCACCGTTGTGCCTGCTAATGTATTCCAAGGGAAAATAATCAAAAGTAAGAATAATGGAATGATATAGAAGGAAATAATCCGTCCCATCACACCACGAATCGCCTTAGGAATGGCTTTTTTAGGATCATCTGCTTCACTGACAGTGATCGCGATTAATTCTGAACCGCCATAAGAATAAATAACTACTAATAAAGAATTAACAATACCTTTCATGCCATGTGGGGCGAAGCCACCATGATCGGTGATACTTTGTAAAGTAGGGAAGACACCACTGCCTAGCATTTGTTGTCCCACCAGATAAACACCAAAAATAATTAACAAAATGATGACACTAATTTTAGCAAACGCCAACCAATATTCTGTTTCTGCAAATAAACGAACCGAGTAAAGATTAATGAGCGTCGTTAAAATAGCTAAAATAAAAACAAAAAACCAAGCAGGAATATTAGGAAACCAAAGTTGTAAAAAGGAAGCTGCGGCAACCGCTTCTGCGATAATATTAATTGTCCACATGGAATAATAAACCCAATCAATAAAGTCAGCAGAATGTGCACCTAAAAATGGTCGAACTAAGCCAGACAAACCATGATGTGTGTCTCCGCCATCTAAAACGAGTTTTCCTAAACCACTCATGACGATGAAGAGAACAGCACCGCCAATTAGAAAGGCGATTAAAACAGAAGGACCAGCAATACCAATTGCTTCGCCACTTCCTTTAAAAAGACCTGCGCCAATCGCTCCCCCTAAGGCTAACATCGTAATGTGGCGCGAGCTTAATTGTTTTTTTAAGGTTGTTTGTTGTGTTTCACTCATAGGATTCTCCTTTAAT
>SKEB01000669.1_pt1 | contig 23670 bp, 21 predicted proteins | sample 4826561 | NCBI WGS metagenome assembly SKEB01 (sample SAMN11008820, study PRJNA524170) | human gut metagenome | biome: Human fecal sample; material: Feces; isolation source: fecal sample from pouch patient p17 | host: Homo sapiens | place: Israel: Tel-Aviv | collected 2016-03-29
GAATGAAGAGAACCCGCATCAGCTGCAGCAGCTTATCCGGCTGCCGGGGCAGCAGTATGATGAGGAGTCCGGCCTGTATTACAACCGCCACCGCTATTATGACCCGCTGCAGGGGCGGTATATCACTCAGGATCCGATTGGACTGAAGGGGGGATGGAACCTGTATGGATATCAATTGAATCCGATATCAGACATCGACCCCCTGGGTTTATCTATGTGGGAGGATGCAAAATCGGGGGCATGTACTAATGGTCTTTGCGGCACACTATCCGCTATGATAGGTCCAGATAAATTTGATTCTATAGATAGCACCGCATATGACGCCTTAAATAAAATAAATAGCCAATCTATTTGCGAAGATAAAGAGTTCGCTGGTTTAATATGTAAGGATAATAGTGGCAGATATTTCTCAACAGCACCTAACCGAGGAGAAAGAAAAGGATCATATCCATTCAATAGCCCTTGCCCTAATGGTACTGAGAAAGTATCAGCTTATCATACTCATGGTGCAGATAGTCATGGAGAATATTGGGACGAAATATTTTCAGGTAAAGATGAGAAAATAGTTAAAAGTAAAGATAACAATATCAAGTCATTTTATTTAGGTACGCCCAGTGGTAATTTTAAAGCAATAGATAACCACGGGAAGGAAATAACAAACAGAAAAGGATTACCTAATGTCTGCAGAGTTCATGGTAATATGTAAAAAAATATTGTTTAGGAACTGTGTCATTGTATCTTTGTTTGTTTTTACATACAACACATGGGCGCAGTGTAATAATAATATTAAAATAATGCGCAAGTATGAAAGTGAAGGTAAATATACCGTTAGAAATTTGGTTAAAAATAAAGCTATAGCATTGGAATTAGCTGAGATATATGTTAAGAATCGTTATGGACAGGATGCCGCAGAAGAAGAAAAACCATACTAAATCACTGAGTTAACAACGAGTTGGGTTGTTGAAGGTACCATTCACTCAGACCAAATTGCTGGTGGGGTTTTTATTATAGAAATAGGCAAAAATGATGGGAGAATTCTGAATTTTGGCCACGGAAAATAAGTATGTAAGGATAATCAAACATCGTGTGCGCTGATGGCAGAGTAGGTGGAGGACTCCAGACAGTCAAACGATAGAAAAAGATAGCCTTTATGGAGGTTCCTGCAATGTCAAATACATACCAGAAAAGAAAGGCAAGTAAAGAGTATGGTTTATATAATAAATGTAAGAAACTAAATGATGATGAATTATTTCGCTTACTTGATGATCGCAATTCCTTGAAAAGGATTTCATCTGCCAGAGTATTACAGTTAAGAGGGGGGCAAGACGCTGTTAGATTGGCAATTGAATTCTGCACTGACAAAAATTATATCCGTAGAGATATCGGAGCATTTATACTCGGGCAAATATAAATTTGCAAAAAATGCGAAGATAATGTTTTTAATATTTTGAACAATATGGCATTGAATGATAAGAGTGCTTGCGTTCGAGCTACGGCAATCGAGTCAACGGCCAGGGAAAGATCATCAAAAGTTCACTTTTTGCACTAAATAATTCGCATTTTATGTTTAAAAATTGAGATATTCCTTATTACCTGAAGCTGTTTTTTATTGCTTATACATGATCAAATACTCCTTACCTAATTAAGGAGAACAAAATGGAACTTAAAAAATTGATGGAACATATTTCTATTATCCCCGATTACAGACAAGCCTGGAAAGTGGAACATAAGTTATCGGATATTCTACTGTTGACTATTTGTGCCGTTATTTCTGGTGCAGAAGGCTGGGAAGATATAGAGGATTTTGGGGAAACACATCCCGATTTTTTGAAGCAATATGGTGATTTTGAAAATGGTATTCCTGTTCACGACACCATTGCCAGAGTTGTATCCTGTATCAGTCCTGCAAAATTTCACGAGTGCTTTATTAACTGGATGCGTGACTGCCATTCTTCAGATGATAAAGACGTCATTGCAATTGATGGAAAAACGCTCCGGCACTCTTATGACAAGAGTCGCCGCAGGGGAGCGATTCATGTCATTAGTGCGTTCTCAACAATGCACAGTCTGGTCATCGGACAGATCAAGACGGATGAGAAATCTAATGAGATTACAGCTATCCCAGAACTTCTTAACATGCTGGATATTAAAGGAAAAATCATCACAACTGATGCGATGGGTTGCCAGAAAGATATTGCAGAGAAGATACAAAAACAGGGAGGTGATTATTTATTCGCGGTAAAAGGAAACCAGGGGCGGCTAAATAAAGCCTTTGAGGAAAAATTTCCGCTGAAAGAATTAAATAATCCAGCGCATGACAGTTACGCAATGAGTGAAAAGAGTCACGGCAGAGAAGAAATCCGTCTTCATATTGTTTGCGATGTCCCTGATGAACTTATTGATTTCACGTTTGAATGGAAAGGGCTGAAGAAATTATGCGTGGCAGTCTCCTTTCGGTCCATAATAGCAGAACAAAAGAAAGAGCTCGAAATGACGGTCAGATATTATATCAGTTCTGCTGATTTAACCGCAGAGAAGTTCGCCACAGCAATCCGAAACCACTGGCATGTGGAGAATAAGCTGCACTGGCGTCTGGACGTGGTAATGAATGAAGACGACTGCAAAATAAGAAGAGGAAATGCAGCAGAATTATTTTCAGGGATACGGCACATTGCTATTAATATTTTGACGAATGATAAGGTATTCAAGGCAGGGTTAAGACGTAAGATGCGAAAAGCAGCCATGGACAGAAACTACCTGGCGTCAGTCCTTACGGGGAGCGGGCTTTCGTAATCTTGCCCTGGGCATTATTGTCGTATAAACGCTTTACCGGACACATGACATTCACAATGTGTGTTAATTTTACTGACATCTTTCAAAAGGAGCGTAATCATGCCGCACATCGACATTAAATGTTTTCCGCGTGAACTGGACGAACAACAAAAAGCAGCACTTGCTGCAGATATTACCGACGTTATTATTCGTCATCTGAACAGTAAAGACAGTTCGATAAGCATTGCTCTACAGCAGATTCAACCAGAATCTTGGCAAGCTATCTGGGATGCCGAAATCGCGCCCCAAATGGAGGCTTTGATAAAGAAACCTGGTTATAGCATGAATGCTTAACCCGCCGTAACACGCTTGCCGCTGGTAACAAACGTCCCAGCACCTAAATGATGCAACGTATTGAGCTTATCATCATCAAACTGCCAGCGGCCTTCGACAAATACCCGTGCGTCTGCCGCTGCTGATACTACTTCGCCAAACAGCGTGTCGTATTCTTCTTGCGCAGAAGTCGCAGGTAGCAATCGACACTCCATCCACGCCAGACATTTTTCCTCGACCAGAGGCAAACCAAATACCGGGCCTCTCACAACCGGAATGCCATAGCAATTAAATTTATCTTCATCACGCCCCGACACACTTCCCACCGCCCACGTCCAGTTAGTTGCTGCAACGCCCGGGATAACGATGCCAAATTTACCGTTATGTTCAATCAACTCCCTGGTCCATGTCGATTTATCTACCACAATCGCCACGCGTGGAGGTTCAAACTCCACCGGCATTGACCAGGCTGCAGCCATAATGTTACGCCGCTGGGATTGCTCATCGAAACTGGTGATCAAGACCGTTGGGCCATGATTTAACAGACGGCTGGCATGGTGTAATTCTATGGGGATGAATCGGCTCATGGTATCGCCTCGCGAAGAAGGTTTTTTTAAGCGTAGTCCGTAACGCAATAAGTAACGAAATTAACGGGATTGGCGATTTGCGAACGTGATGCATGTCCGCGATCGCACAAAATAGCCGGTGCGGCGTCTATTCCAGGTTATAAGTTGAGAAAACCACTAAGGGAAACGCCTGATGACGCCCATTCTGAATCACTATTTTGCCCGTATTAACTGGTCGGGAGCTGCTGCGGTCAATATTGATACGCTTCGTGCATTGCACCTGAAACACAATTGCACCATTCCGTTTGAAAACCTCGACGTTTTGCTGCCGAGGGAAATACAGCTTGATAATCAATCGCCGGAAGAGAAACTGGTGATAGCCCGTCGTGGCGGTTACTGTTTTGAGCAGAATGGCGTGTTTGAGCGGGTGTTACGCGAGCTGGGGTTTAACGTTCGCAGCTTGTTAGGGCGCGTAGTGTTATCAAATCCGCCAGCATTACCGCCGCGCACCCATCGTTTGCTGTTGGTGGAACTGGAAGAGGAAAAATGGATTGCTGATGTCGGTTTCGGTGGGCAGACGCTAACCGCGCCGATTCGTTTAGTTTCCGATCTCGTGCAGACCACGCCACACGGAGAGTATCGGTTGTTGCAGGAGGGTGATGATTGGGTGTTGCAGTTTAATCATCATCAGCATTGGCAGTCGATGTACCGTTTTGATCTCTGCGAGCAGCAACAAAGCGATTATGTGATGGGCAATTTCTGGTCGGCGCACTGGCCGCAGTCGCATTTTCGCCATCATTTGCTGATGTGCCGCCATTTGCCGGCCGGCGGCAAGCTGACACTGACCAATTTTCATTTTACCCATTATGAAAATGGGCACGCGGTGGAGCAGCGAAATCTACCGGATGTGGCGTCATTATATGCTGTGATGCAAGAACAGTTTGGTCTGGGCGTGGATGATGCGAAACATGGCTTTACCGTGGATGAGTTAGCGCTGGTGATGGCGGCGTTTGATACGCACCCGGAGGCGGGAAAATAATTTATGTCAGGTTGCCGGATGCGGCGTAAACGCCTTATCCGGCATACATTAGCCCGGTTGTAGACCTGACAGGCGAAGCGCATCAGACAACGGTTTCAGAGTTCAATTGCCCATTCGGCATGAAACAAAATCACCGCTGTGCCTGAAATGGTGACTTTTTCCGGTTGGTTATCACGAATTGTCACCGTCACTTCAATCATACCGTCACGCCCCAATGCGCGCCCCTGATGGCCTTTAACACGCAACACGTTGCCATCGTGGGGCAATACGTTGTGATGTACCAACCATGCACCCATCGGGCCATTGGCATTGCCAGTCACCGGATCTTCCACAATACCAATCGCAGGCGAGAACATGCGACCATCGGTTTCGTTTTTGCCTGGGCGGATCTGGAACGGGAAGAAACCATTGCAGCCAATCTTTTTGCTGATAGCGGTCAGCGCATTAAGGTCAGGCGAAAGGGCGTCGATATCCACTTCCGGTTTCAGTGGGATCATCACTTTTGAGTGTCCTGTTGTTGCCACCTGAATTGGCAAGCCTGGCAGAATATCGTCCTCAGTGAGATGAAGCGCGTTGATAATCGCCGCACGTGTTTCACCTTCCAGCGGTGGCTCAAAGCCCGGCGTACCTTGTTCCAGCGAAATACGATAATCATCGTTGTGCTTTTCGATAGTCACGCGATGTTTTCCTGCCAGCGATGTTTGCCAGATCGTGCAATTTCCTAAACCTAACACCTTCGCACGTACATAGTGCGCAGCTACTGTCGCGTGACCGCAAATCGGCACTTCAACCGTTGGCGTAAAGTAGCGGATGCGCACATCGCTGTCGTCGCTGTGCAGCAGAAAAGCAGTTTCCGAATGGCCTAACTCGCGGGCGATAAGCTGCATTTGCGCTTCGCTAAGATTATCGGCGGGGAAAACAACACCGGCAGAATTGCCGCGAAACGGTTGTGAGGTAAAAGCATCGACGTGGTACACCTGCGGTTTCATTAACGTTCTCCTGTGACTGGAGAACTATCATAGCCTGCAAGTGGCCGGAGAGCGAAGGGCTATCCGGCCAGGGTGAAATTATCGCCGCGAACGCACAATTTGATATCGACGAGTAAAGTACTCAAACGGCGCGCTCCACACATGCACCAGTCGGGTGAACGGGAAGAGCAGGAAGATGGTCATTCCCAACACCAGATGCAGGCGGAAGACGAACGCTACGCCGTTGAGCATCTCTGACGATCCACCACGGAAAGTGACAATGCTTTGCGCCCAACCCACCAGCTTCATCATTTCGCTACCATCAGGATACTGTGCTGAAAACGGTATGGTACTTAGCCCCAACAGACACTGGATCAGCAAAATGCTCATGATGATGATATCCGGCGTAGTGGAAGTGGCACGCACGCGCTGATTTGTCAGCCTGCGCCACAGCAGTCCTGCGCCGCCAATCAACGTCAACACACCGCAAATACCGCCGAGCACCATCGCCATGAGTTGTTTCGCTGCCACTGGCAAAAACCACGCGTACATCCAGTGCGGCGTTAACATGCCGAACAAGTGCCCGAAGAAAATCCCCAAAATGCCGATATGGAACAGATTCGACCATATCACCATCCCGCGTTTATCGAGCATTTGACTTGAGGAGGCGCGCCAGGTGTACTGCCCGTAGTCGTAGCGCAGCCAGCTGCCGAGGAAAAACACCGTCGCACAAATGTACGGGTAGATATCGTAAAAAAAGACGTTCAGATACTGAATCATTTCCCACCTCCCGCACTGATGTCGACATATTGCGGCGCGACATCCTGGCTAAAGCGTCGCTGATATTGATTAAGCGGCGAGCTGTCACACGCCGTGGCGTTATCTTCAATAAACTTCACCTGTTCCTCTTCCCACACTGCATCAAGCGCCTGGCGGGTGTCATCGCGCTCTTCGCTGTTTACTTGTTTTGTGACACTGTCACTTGAAAGGGAGCTTCCCGCCAGTTGCAGCAGAGCATCAAACAACGCGTACCACGGTGCCTCGCGTTGTTTTAAGCGACCGCCAAGCAGGGCGAGGATCGGCGCAACATTGAGCAATCCTTCTTTCGCCTGATCGTCAGGCAGTACGCTTAAATACTCCAGATACAGCGGTAGATAATCGGGCAGTTCCCGACAATCCAGCTGCAGGCCGACCTTTTCATACTCCGCCAGCAGGTCCACCATTGCCTGGCCGCGATCGCGGGACTCGGCATGAACATGTTCGAACAGCAGCAGCGACGTGGTGCGCCCGCGGTCAAACACTTCGCACCATTCGGCCTGTTTATCCAGCAGCGGCGCGTTAAGCAGGTTGTGGGTGAAATCCGTAAGCATCGGCGCGTCGCGGCGGATCAACGCCAGCGCGTCCTCCTTGCATTCCCACAACAGCTCGTCCGGATACTCCATCAACAGGCCGATCACTTTGAGGATCTGCATTATTCGCCCTCCGCTTTGTCGCGCACTTCGGTGATGTTGATGGCATCGATACGGCTACTGTTGAACAGGTTGAATTTACTGTCCGAACCGTGGCAACCGTCGCCAAAGGTAAAACCGCAGCCGTTGCGTTCTGCGAAGGCATCGCCCGCCATTTCCCGATGGCTGGTCGGGATAACAAAACGATCTTCATAGTTGGCAATGGCGAGATAGCGATACATCTCTTCGACCTGGGCGACGCTCAGGCCTACTTCGTCGATGGCACGAGTATCAGTAACGCCTTCCACGGTTTGTGAACGCATATAGTGGCGCATCGCCATCATCCGTTTCAGCGCCCGCAGTACCGGACCGGTATCGCCGGCACTCAACATATTGGCGAGATATTGCACCGGAATACGCAGGCTTTCGATGGCGGGCAGCACGCCTTCGCTTTTCGGCAAACCGCCCGCATCTGCGTAGGACTGAATCGGTGACAGCGGAGGAACGTACCAGACCATCGGCAGGGTGCGGTATTCAGGGTGCAACGGTAGTGCCAGTTTCCAGTCCATCGCCATTTTGTAGACTGGCGAACGCTGGGCAGCGTCAATCACATTTTGTGGAATACCTTGTTTCAGGGCTTCCTCGATCACTGAGGGATCGTGTGGATCGAGGAACACTTCGCACTGGCGTTCATAGAGGTCAACTTCGCGCTCGGTGCTCGCCGCTTCCTCGATGCGGTCGGCGTCGTAAAGCAGCACGCCCAGATACCGGATGCGACCCACGCAGGTTTCTGAGCACACGGTCGGTTGACCGGACTCAATTCGTGGGTAACAGAAGATGCATTTTTCTGACTTGCCGCTTTTCCAGTTGAAGTAGATTTTTTTGTACGGACAACCGCTTATGCACAAACGCCAGCCACGGCATTTATCCTGATCAATCAGCACAATGCCGTCTTCTTCGCGTTTGTAGATAGCGCCGCTTGGGCAGGTCGCCACGCAGCTGGGATTGAGGCAGTGTTCGCACAGGCGCGGCAGGTACATCATGAAGGTGTTTTCAAACTGCCCGTACATCTCCTTTTGCATGGCCTCGAAGTTGCGGTCGCGGGCACGTTTTTCGAACTCACCGCCCAGCAGTTCTTCCCAGTTTGGCCCCCAGATCACTTTGTCCATCCGTTTGCCGTCAATCAGTGAACGCGGGCGAGCAGTAGGAATATGTTTGCCTTCCGGTGCGCTATGCAAATGTTCGTAGTCGAAGGTGAAAGGTTCGTAGTAATCATCAATCTGCGGCACCACCGGGTTGGCGAAGATTTTGGTTATTACGCCCATCTTGTTGCCCAGACGCGGGCGTATCTTGCCATTCACATCACGCACCCAGCCGCCTTGCCACTCTTCCTGATCTTCCCAGTTTTTCGGATAACCAATGCCCGGTTTGGTTTCGACGTTGTTAAACCATGCGTACTCCATGCCTTCGCGCCCGGTCCAGACGTTTTTACAGGTCACCGAACAGGTATGGCAGCCGATACATTTGTCGAGGTTAAGCACCATGCCGACTTGTGAACGGATTTTCATTTTTTCGCCTCCTGTACCTGATCGCGACCTTCATCATCCAGCCAGTTAACGTTCTTCATCTTGCGGATCATGATGAACTCATCGCGGTTCGATCCGACGGTGCCGTAGTAGTTAAAGCCCCAGGCCAGCTGCGCGTAACCGCCAATCATATGCGTTGGTTTCGGGCAAACGCGGGTAACCGAGTTATGAATGCCGCCGCGCATGCCAGTTACTTCCGAACCAGGAATATTCATAATGCGTTCCTGGGCGTGATACATCATGGTCATGCCCGGCGGTACACGTTGGCTGACCACCGCGCGGGCAGTCAGCGCGCCGTTGGCGTTGAATACTTCCACCCAGTCGTTATCGACAATGGTCAGTTCTCGGGCATCTGTTTCGCTGATCCAGACAATCGGTCCACCGCGAGAGAGCGTCAGCATTAGCAGGTTTTCACTGTAGGTTGAGTGAATGCCCCATTTCTGGTGCGGCGTCAGGAAGTTAAGTGCTTTTTCCGGGAAGCCGTTTGGCGGTATCTGGCGCATCTCACTGACGCTACGGGTGTCGATAGGCGGGCGATAAGCCACCAGGCTTTCACCAAAAGCACGCATCCACGGATGATCCTGATAGAGCTACTGGCGTCCCGACAGCGTGCGCCACGGAATTAACTCATGAACGTTGGTGTATCCCGCGTTATAGGAGACGTGATCGCTTTCCAGACCGGACCAGGTGGGGCTGGAGATAATTTTACGCGGCTGCGCCTGAATATCGCGAAAGCGAATCTTCTCGTCCTCTTTGTGCAGCGCCAGATGGGTATGTTCGCGCCCGGTGATCTCGCCCAGCGCCTGCCACGCTTTGACTGCAACATGACCGTTGGTTTCCGGTGCCAGTGCCAGAATCACTTCTGAAGCGTCAATGGCGGTGTCAATCAGCGGACGCCCCTGTGCCGGGCCATCACGCTTGGTGTAATTGAGTTTGCCGAGGAAATCGATTTCATCCTGGGTATTCCACGAAATCCCTTTACCGCCATTGCCAAGTTTGTCCATCAATGGCCCGAGCGAGGTAAAGCGTTCATACGTAGCAGGGTAGTCGCGCTCCACCGCCACAATATTCGGCGCGGTTTTGCCTGGAATCAGATCGCATTCGCCTTTGCGCCAGTCGAGCACTTCACACGGCTGTGAGAGCTCTGCCGGAGAGTCATGCAGTAGGGGTTGTAATACCACGTCGGTTTCTTTGCCAAGATGACCCACGCACACTTGCGAAAATGCTTTGGCGATACCTTTGTAGATTTCCCAGTCGCTGCGTGATTCCCACGCCGGATCGACCGCCGCAGAAAGCGGATGAATAAACGGATGCATATCCGAGGTGTTCATATCGTCTTTTTCGTACCAGGTGGCGGTGGGCAGAACGATATCGGAGAACAGGCAGGTACTGGACATGCGGAAGTCGAGCGTCACCAGCAGGTCGAGCTTGCCTTCAATCGCTGCAGTTTGCCACTCGACTTCTTCCGGTTTGATCCCGTCGCTGGCACCGAGTTCCTCGCCCTGAATCCCGCTTTCGGTCCCCAGCAGATACTTCTGCATATACTCGTGGCCTTTGCCGGAGGAGCCAAGCAGGTTAGAGCGCCAGACAAACAAATTACGCGGATGATTGCTGCTGCTATCTGGTTGTTCGCAGGCCATACGTAAATCGCCCGATTTCAGCGCCTGGGCGGTAAATTCTGTGGGGGATAATCCGGCCTTGTCGGCTTCAGCTTTAATCCCGAGCGGGTTACGCCCCAGCTGCGGCGCAGAAGGTAGCCAGCCCATACGTTCGGCGCGAACGTTGAAATCAATCAGATGACCGCTGTACTTACTGGCATCGGCGAGCGGTGAAAGTAACTCCTGAGCAGAGACTTTTTCATAGCGCCATTGGCTGGAATGATTGTAGAAAAACGAGGTGCTGTTCATTTGGCGCGGTGGTCGGTTCCAGTCGAGCGCAAAGGCCAGTGGCAACCAGCCGGTTTGTGGGCGCAGTTTTTCCTGGCCGACATAGTGTGCCCAGCCGCCACCGCTTTGCCCGACACAACCGCAGAAGATCAGCATATTGATCATCCCGCGGTAGTTCATGTCCATGTGATACCAGTGGTTAACACCTGCGCCGAGGATAATCATCGAGCGCCCATGCGTTTTATGGGCGGTATCGGCAAATTCACGGGCGATGGTTTCAATATACTGGCGCGGCACGCCGGTAATTTGCTCACCCCAGGCTGGGGTGTACGGTTTGATTTCAGCGTAATCTTTCGCACTGTTTTCATCTTCCAGCCCGCGATCGAGGCCGTAATTCGCCAGTACCAAATCATAAACGCTGACCACCGGACAGGTGTTGCCATCGACTAACGTCAGGTTTTTAACGGGCAATTGGCGCACCAGCACCGGATTGTGTTTTACGCTGCGAAAATGCGGATTTTCAATGCCGCCAAAGTAGGGGAAGGCCACGCCTGCAACAGCGTCATGTTGACCGAGCAGGGTTAACGACAATTCGGTTTCCGTACCGGCGGCAATGGATTCCAGATTCCATTTGCCTTTTTCTCCCCAGCGGAAACCAATCGAACCGTTCGGCACTACCAATTCACCTGCGGTATTAACTGCTACGGTTTTCCACTGCGGATTGTTGCTTTCGCCCAGTCCATCCACCAGGTCAGATGCGCGGATCATGCGCCCGGGAACGTAGCTACCATCGTCGCGAGGCTCCAGCATTACCAGCATCGGCATGTCGCTGTAGCGGCGGCAGTAGTTGATAAAGTAGTCGCTGGGATTATCGAGATGAAACTCTTTTAAAATCACATGGCCCATTGCCATCGCCAGGGCGCTATCAGTGCCTTGTTTCGGTGCCAGCCACTGGTCGCACAATTTGGCCACTTCAGAGTAGTCAGGGGTAATGGCGATGGTTTTAGTGCCTTTGTAGCGTACTTCGGTAAAGAAGTGGGCGTCCGGCGTACGTGTCTGCGGTACGTTAGACCCCCAGGCGATGATGTAGCTGGAGTTATACCAGTCGGCAGATTCCGGTACGTCGGTTTGCTCGCCCCAGGTCATCGGCGAGGCGGGCGGCAGGTCGCAATACCAGTCGTAGAAACTTAAACAGGTGCCGCCAAGCAGCGACAGATAACGCGTTCCGGCGGCGTAAGAAACCATCGACATCGCCGGGATCGGCGAGAAACCGGCAACGCGATCCGGGCCGTAGGTTTTGATGGTCCAGACGTTAGCGGCGGCAATCAGCTGGTTTAGTTCCTGCCAGTTGGAGCGGATAAACCCGCCGCGCCCACGCACTTGTTTGTAGCTCAGGCACTTTTGCGGATCGTTCATAATCGATGCCCACGCCAGTACCGGATCGCTGTGTTGCTTGAGGGCTTCGCGCCACAGTTCAATCAGTCGTTTACGAATGAGCGGGTATTTCAGGCGGTTAGCGCTGTAAAGATACCAGGAGTAACTTGCGCCACGCGGGCAGCCGCGAGGTTCATGATTGGGCAGGTCAGGGCGAGTGCGCGGGTAGTCGGTCTGTTGGATTTCCCAGGTCACCAGACCATTTTTAACGTAGATTTTCCAGCTACAGGAGCCTGTACAGTTAACACCGTGGGTGGAACGCACGATTTTGTCGAACTGCCAACGCTGGCGATAGCTGTCCTCCCAGTCGCGGTTGCTATGCATCACCTGTCCGTGACCATCGGCAAAGGTTTCGCCCTTTTGTTTGAAGTAGCGAAAGCGATCCAAAAGTTTACTCATGACATGACTCCTGCTCCAGGAATGAATTGGGATCTGATGCCTTGTCGGATGCGACACGGTTGTACATCAGGCATCGATCTCTTATTTTTGGCTGAACTTCCGCCGACCATAAACCAGCCAGGTCAGCAGCACACAAACGATGTAGAAGATTAAAAACACTTTCATCGCGCCGACCGGAGAGCCGGTCATATTGAGCGACATGCCAAACGCCTGCGGAATAAAAAAGCCGCCCACTGCGCCAATGGCTGAGATAAAGCCCAGAGCCGCCGCCGTTTCGGTGACGGCTTCTTTATGAGCTTGCTCATCACTACCGCCTTTCATCTTTACCCGATAAATGGTTATCTGGCGAAAGATGACGGCGATCATCTGGAAAGTAGAACCACTTCCCAGACCCGCAGTCAGAAACAGCCCCATAAATACGGCGTAAAAGGCGATGAAATTACCGGAGCCTGTGCCCGGTAAGGTAAGGAACAGCAGGGCACTGAAAATCGCCATAAAAATAAAGTTGATCAACGTCACCCGCACGCCGCCGAACTTATCGGAAATAGCACCACCAACCGACCGCGCGATGGCACCGATAAATGGGCCAAAGAACGCCAGGCGCAGAATATTCACATCCGGGAACTGGGTTTTTGCCAGCATGGCAAAACCCGCAGAAAAACCGATAAACGAACCGAAGGTGGCAAGGTAAAGCAGGCTCAGCAGCCAGAGATGCAGGCGTTGTAAGACAGGGAGCTGGTCGGCAATTGAGGCGCGTGAACTGGCGATATCATTCATCCCTGACCATGCGGCGATCGTGGCAATCGCCAGTAGCGGTACCCAAATCCATGCGGCATTCGCCAGCGACATCACCGAACCGTCGGCCTGCGGTACGCCATTGACGCCGAGAAAGGCAAATACAGGTACAAAAATGACCAGCGGTGCAACCAGCTGCATTACACTTACACCTAAGTTTCCTAATCCGCCATTAATCCCAAGAGCGCTCCCTTGTTTGGCTTTTGGAAAGAAGAAACTGATATTGCCCATGCTCGAAGCAAAGTTTGCACCTGCAAAACCGCATAGCAAAGCGATAACGATAAATATCCCAAAAGGAGTATTCGGATTTTGCACGGCAATTCCGAGCCAGACGCAAGGAATAATCAGGATTGCAGTACTAAAAACCGTCCATCGGCGTCCACCGAATATAGGCACCATAAAGGAGTAGGGAACACGCAATAATGCGCCAGAAACGGAGGGTAATGCGGTTAATAAAAAGAGTTGATCGGTAGTAAAATTAAAACCGATTTTATTGAGATTAACGGTAACTGCGCTAAATAGCATCCAGACACAGAAGGCAAGAAGTAGACAACTGACTGATATCCAGAGATTTCTTCGAGCAATATGTTTTCCTTTATTTTCCCAGAAGGCCGGATTTTCTGGTTTCCAGTCGCGCAAAAGATAACGACTATTTTTCTCATTTTGCAGTGCCATATTGTTCCTCACATGCACACATTGGTAATGAAAAAAAGACAAAACACGAGGTAAGGCGCAATAGCCAGTTATTAGAATTAAGGATGAATTGGGTGAAGTGCTGATTGAAAGAATAGATAAGAAAGCGTAACCGCGGGGGCAGAATGGGGATTAAGTAGCCAGATATGTGTTACTAAATGTAACTAACAAGCTAACCTTCAAACGGGGTTAATCTTTGAACGTATGTCATGTTTCAACCCTTCAGATCGTGAATCTAAAGGGTTACATATTAACTATATTATCAACAAGACCAGACACTTATAGAATTAGTGATGATTTATTCACTAAAAAGGCCATGAACTGGAGGAAAACGATCTGTCCAGAAGGTCTATCGGTTCCTCTCTTATTGCCTGATTGTAATAATCGTTATTACAGTAAGTATTGTTTATTTCATCTAAGGTCATGTTTTTAACTTTTATATTCCTCTGGTTTACAACTTCCTCTGTCTTGTAAGTGTGTATATTATATGGGGTATATGCTTTTTTAATAGGATAGTGAAACAATTCGTTATCCACATCTATTCCGTCAGAGTGAACTTCAAATGCACCAGGCGAAAGAATTGCCAGGCCAGTATTAAGCTTAAGTGCTGGGGAAAACAAATTAAATAACATGAGCTGCATAGTAGGGCAATTGTTCTTCCCAGAAACATTTAAAAAATTTAAGTTTTGCTCTGTTTTATTATGGGGAATAAAGTTCCAATATCGGATGTATTATTAGTATCAATGTGGGTTATTTTATTATTGTCCAGTCTTAAACTTTTGATAGATGGAAGATAAGTCAGGAAATCAAGATTTATATATTTCAACTGGTTGTTAGCAGCGTTTAATGTCTGAACATTGCAGAAGTTGCTATAGAATATTTTAATTTCAGAAAGCAAATTGTTGTTAATAAGTAACGTATTCAAGTTGGGAAATAAGTCATTGTGTAAACTTGTTAGTTTATTATGGGATAGATCCAGCAGTAAGAGTTCATTTTTATTACCTGCAACAATATCAGTTAATTGATTATGGTGAGATTCAGGTATTGCAGCCATTCGCAAGATTCTAATTGCACAAACTCTAGTTGATTATGTGCCGCACTAAAATAAGTAACTGATGAAAACCTATCTATATCAATATTTCTGAGAGCATTATTATTCATAGATATATGTGTAATACTTACATTTCTGCCTTGAGGAAAATTTATTGACTCAAGAGCATTACTATTCAGACTTAGCTTTACGAGTCTATCGTAGTTGGTTGCATCAAAATGTGTGAGTTGGTTATTATCAAGATTGATAGATGTGAAGTTTTGCAGCCCTGGTGGTTGAGTGGTTAAATTAAGTCCTGATAAATCAATGGTCACTTCATTAGTGTCATCAATTATATTTCTTACTGCAGTCCAGTACTGCATTTGTGCAAGTGGATCATTGTTGATGCCGTTAACTAATACATGCCAAAGATGTTTTGATGATATTAGTTGATCAATGTCATTGGTTGGCAGTAAATTGTTATTGCTTAAGTTTAAATATTCCAGTTTTGTAGTGTTTTTGGCGTTTAAATGTGCAATATGGTTGTCGTTTAAAGTGATTGTTTTCATCCTGGGATGATTGTGTAATATAAGGTCAGTGATCATATTGTGATGGGCACTTAACTCAATCAGAGATTCTTGCCGCGCGAGCCGTTGGCTTCATCGTTATAGCCTTTAAAATCATATTCCCAGTGACCAAAACCAATCATTTGATCATTGATTTGCGTTTCTCCTTTAAAGCCGAGACGGGCATAAGTTTTATCACCATCGTCACGCTTATCATCAGTAAAATAACGTAGAGCGGTAACCTTGCCATAAAGGTCGAGTTTATTACCATCCTTGTTATAGACTTCGGCAGCGTGTGCTACGTTCGCAGCTAACAAACCAGTTACAACCACCGCAACTATTTTTAATTTCATTTAACAGAATCCTTTTAATTATCGTTAAACGTATTTTCTAAACGAATTTTAAACGGCGTCATTTATAAATGACATACTGTTTTTAAAATAGAATGGTGATTAAAAACAATGAGAAAAATAGATGAAATAATATTATTTATCGATATGTGATCGAAGTCGAAATGAGATATAAGGTGAATTACTGGTATTTGAAATTTATTTTTTTAATATTGTCGGAATTTATCTGATTAACTACCGGGCCGTAGACCCGGCAGTTATTTTAACCACGACGTGTCGCCAGCCAGCAGAGCAGGGAACCGCCGCAGACCATCAGCGCGCCTTGCCAGAACGAGAACGACAGCGGGGCGCTGAGCAGCACGGCTGCAAGCGCTGAGGAAAGTACAGGCGTAAAATACGAACCTACCGCCATAATGGTGACATTGCCATGCAATATACCGACATTCCATGCAGCATAAGCAAATCCTAAGGTAAATGCCGCAGAGATGAGTTTAATCATGACGGGCGTGCTAAATATCATTTCTGGTTGTGGCGTAAGAAAATAGTAAACCCACAGACTTGCTCCCGTTAGCAGGACAAAAACGGTAATTCCATTAAATCCGCGTGCGTATTTATTCGTTACTGTGCAATAGGCTGCCCAGATAAACGCACCAATGAACGCCAGGAAATAACTCAATGGGCTGGTGGTGATATTATTGATGATTTCATCATAATGTAACCCATTGTCACCGCCTAACACCCAACAGACGCCGACGAGGGCTAATAATAATCCAGGTACAATCAACCAGTTGGTTTTCTGACCATTAAACAGAATGGCAAAGAGAATTGTCAGGCTGGGCCACAGATAGTTCACCATACCCACTTCAATCGCCTGATGATGGGTCGCCGCATACCCTAAGGAAAGCGCCAGACAGATTTCATAGCTGACGAATAACAGACTCCCGGCGAGTAAATAGCCTTTCGGGATTTGCCGAATACGCGGAAATCCAACCGTGAAGATTAACAGCAGCCCGCTTAATGAATAGATAGCAGCTGCGCCGCCGACCGGGCCGAGCCCCTCACTGACACCGCGAATCAATCCTACCATCGTGCTCCACAGGACGATCGCTATCAGCCCTATGAGCGTTGCTTTTTGTCGTGTCATGCTCGCTGTTTTGTCTCTCTTGCCGTTAAAAATTAAGCTGAATTTTATAGCATTTTTTTAACTGGCCTGTCAGGCAGTGGTGCGTTTTTCTACCGCTATTGAGGTAGGTCAATTTGCGAAGGCGGATTATTTTGTGGCAAACAGATGTTCTTTTTGATTTCGCGCAAAAAGATTCAGAATTTTACTGTTAGTTTCCTCGCGCAGTAATACCCCTGAAAAAAGAGGAAAGCAATGGACGTCAGTCGCAGACAATTTTTTAAAATCTGCGCGGGCGGTATGGCTGGAACAACAGTAGCGGCATTGGGCTTTGCCCCGAAGCAAGCACTGGCTCAGGCGCGAAACTACAAATTATTACGCGCTAAAGAGATCCGTAACACCTGCACATACTGTTCCGTAGGTTGCGGGCTATTGATGTATAGCCTGGGTGATGGCGCAAAAAACGCCAGAGAAGCGATTTATCACATTGAAGGTGACCCGGATCATCCGGTAAGCCGTGGTGCGCTGTGCCCGAAAGGGGCCGGTTTGCTGGATTACGTCAACAGTGAAAACCGTCTGCGCTACCCGGAATATCGTGCGCCAGGTTCTGACAAATGGCAGCGCATTAGCTGGGAAGAAGCATTCTCCCGTATTGCGAAGCTGATGAAAGCTGACCGTGACGCTAACTTTATTGAAAAGAACGAGCAGGGCGTAACGGTAAACCGTTGGCTTTCTACCGGTATGCTGTGTGCCTCCGGTGCCAGCAACGAAACCGGGATGCTGACCCAGAAATTTGCCCGCTCCCTCGGGATGCTGGCGGTAGACAACCAGGCGCGCGTCTGACACGGACCAACGGTAGCAAGTCTTGCTCCAACATTTGGTCGCGGTGCGATGACCAACCACTGGGTGGATATCAAAAACGCTAACGTCGTGATGGTGATGGGCGGTAACGCTGCTGAAGCGCATCCCGTCGGTTTCCGCTGGGCGATGGAAGCGAAAAACAACAACGACGCAACCTTGATCGTTGTCGATCCCCGTTTTACGCGTACCGCTTCTGTGGCGGATATTTACGCGCCTATTCGTTCCGGTACGGACATTACGTTCCTGTCTGGCGTTTTGCGCTACCTGATCGAAAACAACAAAATCAACGCCGAATACGTTAAGCATTACACCAACGCCAGCCTGCTGGTGCGTGATGATTTTGCTTTCGAAGACGGTCTGTTCAGCGGCTACGACGCTGAAAAACGTCAATACGATAAATCGTCCTGGAACTATCAGTTCGATGAAAACGGCTATGCGAAACGCGATGAAACACTGACTCATCCGCGCTGTGTGTGGAACCTGCTGAAAGAGCACGTTTCCCGCTACACGCCGGACGTCGTTGAAAACATCTGCGGTACGCCAAAAGCCGACTTCCTGAAAGTGTGTGAAGTGCTGGCCTCCACCAGCGCACCGGATCGCACAACCACCTTCCTGTACGCGCTGGGCTGGACGCAGCACACTGTGGGTGCGCAGAACATCCGTACTATGGCGATGATCCAGTTGCTGCTCGGTAACATGGGTATGGCCGGTGGCGGCGTGAACGCATTGCGTGGTCACTCCAACATTCAGGGCTTGACTGACTTAGGCCTGCTCTCTACCAGCCTGCCAGGTTATCTGACGCTGCCGTCAGAAAAACAGGTTGATTTGCAGTCGTATCTGGAAGCGAACACGCCGAAAGCGACGCTGGCTGATCAGGTGAACTACTGGAGCAACTATCCGAAGTTCTTCGTTAGCCTGATGAAATCTTTCTATGGCGATGCCGCGCAGAAAGAGAACAACTGGGGCTATGACTGGCTGCCGAAGTGGGACCAGACCTACGACGTCATCAAGTATTTCAACATGATGGATGAAGGCAAAGTCACCGGTTATTTCTGCCAGGGCTTTAACCCGGTTGCGTCCTTCCCGGACAAAAACAAAGTGGTGAGCTGCCTGAGCAAGCTGAAGTACATGGTGGTTATCGATCCGCTGGTGACTGAAACCTCTACCTTCTGGCAGAACCACGGTGAGTCGAACGATGTCGATCCGGCGTCTATTCAGACTGAAGTATTCCGTCTGCCTTCGACCTGCTTTGCTGAAGAAGATGGTTCTATCGCTAACTCCGGTCGCTGGTTGCAGTGGCACTGGAAAGGTCAGGACGCGCCGGGCGAAGCGCGTAACGACGGTGAAATTCTGGCGGGTATCTACCATCATCTGCGCGAGCTGTACCAGTCCGAAGGTGGTAAAGGCGTAGAACCGCTGATGAAGATGAGCTGGAACTACAAGCAGCCGCACGAACCGCAATCTGACGAAGTGGCTAAAGAGAACAACGGCTACGCGCTGGAAGATCTCTATGACGCTAATGGCGTGCTTATTGCGAAGAAAGGTCAGTTGCTGAGTAGCTTTGCGCATCTGCGTGATGACGGTACAACCGCATCTTCTTGCTGGATCTACACCGGTAGCTGGACAGAGCAGGGCAACCAGATGGCTAACCGCGATAACTCCGACCCGTCCGGTCTGGGGAATACGCTGGGATGGGCCTGGGCGTGGCCGCTCAACCGTCGCGTGCTGTACAACCGTGCTTCGGCGGATATCAACGGTAAACCGTGGGATCCGAAACGGATGCTGATCCAGTGGAACGGCAGCAAGTGGACGGGTAACGATATTCCTGACTTCGGCAATGCCGCACCGGGTACGCCAACCGGGCCGTTTATCATGCAGCCGGAAGGGATGGGACGCCTGTTTGCCATCAACAAAATGGCGGAAGGTCCGTTCCCGGAACACTACGAGCCGATTGAAACGCCGCTGGGCACTAACCCGCTGCATCCGAACGTGGTGTCTAACCCGGTTGTTCGTCTGTATGAACAAGACGCGCTGCGGATGGGTAAAAAAGAGCAGTTCCCGTATGTGGGTACAACCTATCGTCTGACCGAGCACTTCCACACCTGGACCAAGCACGCATTGCTCAACGCAATTGCTCAGCCGGAACAGTTTGTGGAAATCAGCGAAACGCTGGCGGCGGCGAAAGGCATTAATAATGGCGATCGTGTCACTGTCTCCAGCAAGCGTGGCTTTATCCGCGCGGTGGCTGTGGTAACGCGTCGTCTGAAACCGCTGAATGTAAATGGTCAGCAGGTTGAAACGGTGGGTATTCCAATCCACTGGGGCTTTGAGGGTGTCGCGCGTAAAGGTTATATCGCTAACACTCTGACGCCGAATGTCGGTGATGCAAACTCGCAAACGCCGGAATATAAAGCGTTCTTAGTCAACATCGAGAAGGCGTAAGGGGGCGAACAGATGGCTATGGAAACGCAGGACATTATCAAAAGGTCCGCAACTAACTCCATCACGCCGCCTTCTCAGGTGCGTGATTACAAAGCAGAAGTCGCAAAACTTATCGACGTTTCCACCTGTATCGGCTGTAAAGCCTGTCAGGTGGCGTGTTCGGAGTGGAACGACATCCGTGATGAAGTGGGGCACTGCGTCGGGGTTTACGATAACCCCGCCGATCTGAGCGCCAAGTCCTGGACGGTGATGCGCTTTAGCGAAACCGAACAGAACGGCAAGCTGGAGTGGCTGATCCGTAAAGACGGCTGTATGCACTGTGAAGATCCCGGCTGCCTGAAGGCGTGCCCGTCTGCTGGTGCAATCATTCAGTACGCTAACGGGATTGTCGATTTCCAGTCGGAAAACTGCATCGGCTGTGGTTACTGCATTGCCGGGTGTCCGTTTAATATTCCGCGCCTCAACAAAGAGGATAACCGGGTATATAAATGCACGCTCTGCGTCGATCGCGTCAGCGTCGGCCAGGAACCGGCTTGTGTGAAAACCTGTCCGACCGGGGCTATCCACTTCGGCACCAAGAAGGAGATGCTGGAGCTGGCGGAACAGCGCGTGGCGAAACTGAAAGCGCGTGGTTACGAACATGCTGGCGTCTACAACCCGGAAGGGGTCGGTGGTACGCACGTTATGTACGTGCTGCATCACGCCGATCAGCCGGAGCTGTATCACGGTCTGCCGAAAGATCCGAAGATCGACACCTCGGTAAGCCTGTGGAAAGGCGCGTTGAAACCGCTGGCAGCGGCTGGCTTTATTGCCACTTTTGCCGGGTTGATTTTCCACTACATCGGTATTGGCCCGAATAAGGAAGTGGACGATGACGAGGAGGATCATCATGAGTAAGTCGAAAATGATTGTGCGCACCAAATTTATTGATCGCGCCTGTCACTGGACCGTGGTGATTTGCTTCTTCCTGGTGGCGCTGTCCGGGATTTCGTTCTTCTTCCCGACGCTGCAATGGCTGACGCAAACCTTCGGTACGCCGCAGATGGGACGCATTTTGCACCCGTTCTTCGGCATTGCGATTTTCGTCGCACTGATGTTTATGTTTGTGCGTTTTGTGCATCACAACATCCCGGATAAGAAAGATATTCCGTGGCTGTTGAACATTGTCGAAGTATTGAAAGGCAATGAGCATAAAGTGGCGGATGTCGGTAAGTACAACGCCGGGCAAAAGATGATGTTCTGGTCGATCATGAGCATGATTTTCGTGCTGCTGGTGACCGGGGTGATTATCTGGCGTCCGTACTTTGCGCAGTACTTCCCGATGCAGGTTGTTCGCTACAGCCTGCTGATCCACGCGGCTGCGGGTATCATCCTGATCCACGCCATCCTGATCCATATGTATATGGCATTTTGGGTGAAAGGATCGATTAAAGGGATGATCGAAGGGAAGGTAAGTCGTCGCTGGGCGAAGAAACACCATCCGCGCTGGTATCGTGAAATCGAGAAGGCAGAAGCGAAAAAAGAGAGTGAAGAAGGGATATAATCTCTTTTGAACTTTAAGCTGAAAATGGCGCTGTAAAAGGCGCCATTTTCATATTGTAGACAACGTAGGCTTTGTTCATGCCGGATGCGGCGTGAACGCCTTATCCGGCATGAAAACCCTTCAAATCCAATAGATTGCAGTGAACGTGTAGGCCTGATAAGCGTAGCGCATCAGGCAATGTTGCGTTTGTCATCAGTTTCAAATGGCGCTTTATAAAGTGCCATTTTTTTATTGCGTAACCAGACGGCGTAATCGCGACACATCCACTGTTTTTTCTGCCTCTGCCAGACTCCAGGCGTTTTGCAGATTCAGCCACATTTGCGGCGAACTGCCGATCACCACGGAAAGTTTAATCGCCATTTCTGGCGTCAAAGCTGCTTTTCCTGTCAGCAATCGGCTTGCCGTTGAGGGAGCAATTTCCATTGCTCTGGCAAACTCGCGCAGGCTGACATTAAGTTCGTCCAGTGATTCCTGAATAATGTCCCCCGGGCGGGGATGATTGGCCATTTTCATTAGTGTCTTTACTCTCAGTAGCGTTCCTTCACTGGGAACACTATCATTATTGTTCCTTCCTACGCAACAATAATCCATTTAGCCATTTCATGTTGGAGAGTGTGCGATGCTGCGACCCGAACATGGCAGTCGCAGCAAAGGCCTCTTAGTGACGGAAATCAATCACCATGCGGCCACGGATTTTGCCTTCTTCCATCTCAGTAAAGATGGTGTTGATGTCCGCTAACGGACGCAGGGCGACTTTCGGCACCACTTTACCTTCGGCGGCAAACTGGAAGGCTTCAGTTAAATCCTGGCGCGTGCCGACCAGCGAACCGACCACTTCAATACCATCCAGCACAAGACGTGGGATATCCAGGCTCATAGACTCCGGCGGTAGACCGACAGCCACAACACGACCGCCTGCACGGACAGCATCAACTGCCGAGTTAAACGCAGCTTTAGCTACCGCTGTTACCACCGCAGCGTGAGCGCCACCAGTTTTCTCCTGCACAATTTTGGCGGCGTCTTCGGTGTGTGAGTTAATCGCTAAATCTGCGCCCATTTCGGTTGCCAGTTTTAACTGCTCATCATTGACATCAATGGCGATCACTTTGGCGTTAAAGACATTCTTCGCGTATTGCAGGGCGAGGTTACCCAGACCGCCAAGACCGTAGATAGCAATCCACTGCCCTGGACGAATTTTTGACAGCTTAACGGCTTTGTAGGTGGTGACTCCCGCACAGGTAATGCTGCTGGCCGCCGCCGAGTCCAGACCATCTGGCACTTTTACCGCGTAATCGGCGACCACGATGCACTCTTCCGCCATCCCGCCATCAACGCTGTATCCGGCATTTTTAACTGAACGGCAGAGCGTTTCGTTACCACTGTTACAGTATTCGCAATGACCGCATCCTTCGTAGAACCACGCCACGCTGGCACGATCGCCTGGTTTTAATGAGGTGACACCTGGACCCACTTCTGCCACCACACCGATGCCTTCATGGCCCAGAATTACGCCGGTTTTGTCACCAAAATCGCCATTCTTAACATGAAGATCGGTATGACATACACCACAACACTCCATTTTCAGCAGGGCTTCGCCATGTTTCAGTGAGCGCAGTGTTTTATACGTAACGCTGAGAGATCCCCTCATAATTTCCCCAAAGCGTAACCATGTGTGAATAAATTTTGAGCTAGTAGGGTTGCAGCCACGAGTAAGTCTTCCCTTGTTATTGTGTAGCCAGAATGCCGCAAAACTTCCATGCCTAAGCGAACTGTTGAGAGTACGTTTCGATTTCTGACTGTGTTAGCCTGGAAGTGCTTGTCCCAACCTTGTTTCTGAGC
>SKEB01000670.1_pt1 | contig 23651 bp, 26 predicted proteins | sample 4826561 | NCBI WGS metagenome assembly SKEB01 (sample SAMN11008820, study PRJNA524170) | human gut metagenome | biome: Human fecal sample; material: Feces; isolation source: fecal sample from pouch patient p17 | host: Homo sapiens | place: Israel: Tel-Aviv | collected 2016-03-29
TCTGCGAAGCGCAATCACCTTCTCGGAAACCCTCGCGAAATTTCGCAGTCGCGACGCCAGAGACCGAGGGTTAGATCATGCCTAGCATTCACCTTCCGGCCGCCCGCTAAATATCTCCTTTTGGGTTGTTAATAAAACATCCAATAAGTTGACTGTGCGTGAAAAAGAAAGTTTTGTGTGATGGCGTTGAAGATCGCACCGTTAAGCTCTTATGTGGGATGGTGCAGAGCTCGACGACTACCGATAAAACGCAACCGCCGCAAACAGACAAGAAAAAGCCCCAACTGATAACAGTTGGGGCTTCAGTATTGTGATTGGTGGAGCAATAGCACCCTGAACCCAAAACCTTCTCGCTCAACCGGTAGTGGCTGATAACAACTCGTGAGGGCTATTGCGGGTTAAGCATTTAGCGATGTCTAGGGCCAGACTGGACGTCTGAACGCAAGCCGCTGATACTGTACATAACCACAGTATCAGCGGAGGATACCCATGTCGCTGGCAAGGAACGCCACGGCGAGTCAATCGCCCACTCAAACAAACGGTTACGAACGCCACCAACCCGACCAGACGCTGCTCTACCAGCTGGTTGAGCAGCACTACCCAGCCTTCAAAGCCTCACTCGAAGCCCAAGGTCAACACCTGCCTCGCTACATCCAACAAGAATTCAACGACCTCCTCCAATGTGGCCGTCTGGAGTATGGTTTCATGCGGGTTCGCTGCGAGGATTGTCATCACGAGCGTCTGGTCGCCTTCAGCTGTAAACGACGCGGCTTTTGCCCTAGCTGCGGTGCCCGCCGGATGGCCGAGAGTGCGGCGCTGCTGATAGACGAAGTCTTCCCCAAGGAGCCCATTCGCCAGTGGGTGCTCAGCTTTCCTTTCCAGCTACGCTTTTTGCTGGCTCGCCATCCCCAGCTGATGGGCCAGGTCTTGAGTATCGTCTATCGTACACTCTCAACTCATCTGATCAAAAAAGCCGGTTACACCAAAGCCTCTGCACAAACTGGCTCAGTGACTCTTATCCAACGCTTTGGCTCCGCGCTAAATCTCAATGTCCACTACCACATGCTGTTTCTCGATGGTGTCTATGCCGAAGATGACTATGGCAAGCAACGCTTCCATCGTGTCAAGGCACCCACTTACGATGAGCTGAATACGCTCGCTCACACCCTCAGCCATCGCATCGCTCGCTGCATGGAAAAGCGTGGGATTTTGGAGCGTGATGCCGAGAATACGTGGTTGACACTGGAAGAGGGCGAAGACGATACGCTGACTCAATTACATGGTGCTTCGGTTACGTATCGCATTGCCGTCGGCCCCCAGCAAGGGCGCAAAGTCTTCACCCTGCAAACCTTGCCAGGGCGTGAGGATAAAGCCGACTCAAGCAGTCGAGTAGCCAACCATGCTGGTTTCTCGCTACACGCCGGTGTGATGGCCGAAGCGCATCAGCGGGATAAGCTTGAGCGCTTGTGTCGCTACATTAGTCGGCCAGCGGTTTCAGAAAAACGTCTGGCATTAACCGCCAATGGGCAGGTGCGTTACGAGCTCAAAACTCCGTACCGCAATGGCACCACCCATGTGATCTTCGAGCCGCTGGACTTCATCGCCAAACTCGCTGCGTTGGTACCTAAGCCGCGAGTCAACCTCACACGCTTCCACGGCGTCTTTGCACCGAACAGCAAACACCGAGTTCAAGTAACACCCGCCAAGCGGGGCAAGAAGCCCGACAAATCGGAAGGTCTCGATACTAACTGGCGTGACAAGAGTCCTGCAGAGCGCCACCGCGCCATGACCTGGATGCAACGCCTCAAGCGAGTCTTCAATATTGATATTGAAGTCTGCGAACACTGCGGCGGTCACGTCAAAGTGATTGCCAGCATCGAAGATCCGAAGGTCATTGAGCAGATTCTCAAGCATCTGAAACAGAAAACAGCCAAGGCGAATGCCGCCAAGCAGCGTGAGCTGCCACCAGAACGAGCGCCGCCACTGACTCCCAGCCTGTTCGATCCATCACAGAGTCGTCTCTTTGACTGACGACCCCAAATCCAACACTGCTCAACACTGCCAACTTTTAAACGGGGCGGTGGGGCAGTTTGTATCTCTCGAGCTATCAGGCTAGAGATTTTACCGCCAAATCGAACCTTATTAGAGCGGTTTAGGCTGGACCGGCAGTTAAAATTGGGGCTTGAGCGGTAAACGAGTGAGGGAATTTCAGGTAAGATACTTCGGATGAGGAGCAAAAAGGTGGTTTATACTTCCTATACCCAAGCCACCACAATAATCGCCAGCAACAGTGAAGGGATCGACAGCAGGGTGTCCAGAATGTGATTCAGCACCGCGGAGCGCAAACCGTGTGTTGCCCCGGCAACCACGCCAAGCAATAAGCCACACAACGTGGCGGCAAGGGTGACGACAAACGCACCGCCCACGGTCGGGGCCGCACCGCTAAGCAGGCGGCTTAAAACATCACGCCCCAGGTCATCAGTCCCGAGGAAGAAAGAGACTTCGCCATAGCGTGACCATGACGGCGGCAAAAGCTGGTAGCCAAGAAACTGCTGGTCGATGCCATAAGGCGCGAACCAACCACCAAAAATACACAGAATTGCCAGTCCAGCACAGCCATACAGGCCGATCATTGCGGTTGCATCGCCGTAAAAATTGCGCCATGCGGTGCGCAGCGTACCAGGCGGGCGCTTTTCGCTGTAGACGCTATCGTAAGGCATACCATTCCTTATGTTTCAGAGGGTTAGCCATAGCACCCAAAATATCAGAGATCACGTTAACAATGATAACCAGTGAGCCAATCACCATCACACCCGCCGAAATCGCCGCGTAATCCTGCTGGCGAATCGCGTTAATCAGCCAACGGCCAAGACCTGGCCAGCTAAAGACCATCTCGGTGATCATCGCCAGCGTCAGCATGGTGGAAAACTGTAACCCCAGGCGCGGGATAACCGGTGGGAGAGCGTTGTGCAGTACGTGACGGCGTAAAATCGTTAACCGTGACAGACCACGAGTCGCCGCCGCTTTGACATAGTTTTGATCAAAGACCTCAATAGTGCTGATACGCATCAGACGAATAACTTCCGTCGTCGGTGCCACGGAGAGCGTTAACACCGGAAGCACCATATGGCGGATGGCACTGACCAGCATTTCATCGCGCCAGGGCGAGTCGGAGATCCAGGCGTCAATAATGGCAAACCCGGTTACGGGTTTTACTTCATAAAGCAGATCAAAACGCCCTGATACGGGTAACCAGCCGAGGGTTAGTGAGAATAGCAACGTCAGCAGCAGCGCCAGCCAAAAAACCGGAATAGAGAAGCCCATCAGAGCCAATGCGCTGATGCAACGATCCTGCCATTTATTACGCGTTATGCCCGCCAACATGCCGATGGGGATCCCGACCATTAGTGCAAAACCAAATGCCAGAATGCACAGTTCCATTGTTGCCGGGAACACCTCTTTCAGTTGTTCTGAGATCAACTGGCCGTTAATACTGGACACACCAAAATCCCAGTGAATCAGGCCATTGAACCAGAATACCCAAGCGTTCCACAGCGATGCGCCCTGTAACGGCGCATGGGGGGTGAAATAACTCAGACTGAAGCCAATAAAGGTCAGGAAGAACAAAGTGACCAGCAATAATAAAAATCGGCGTAGGGTGAAGATAATCATGGTTTTTTCACCTCGTCAGCCTTTTCCCTGGAAACCCCGGCAAAAGAAGCGTTGCCGAACGGACTGAGCACCAGCCCTTTGATGTCATAGCGGTAAGCCTGCAAACGGAGCGAAGAGGCCAGAGGCAGGATCGGCAACTCGCGCGCAAGAATATTTTGCGCTTCGTCGTAGGCATCAATTCGCGAGGAGAGTTGTTGCGAAGAGAGGGCTTTGCGCAAAATGCTGTCAAACTCGGGATTGCACCAGTGGGCAAAATTGGTCTGCGAGTTAATGGCGGCACAGCTAAGCATCGGTCGGAAAAAGCTGTCAGGATCGTTACTGTCAGTTGCCCAACCGGACAACGTCAGATCATGGTTCATATCCATTAATCGCGCCTCCTGAAAACGGCCCTCTACCGGGATGATCTTCACTTTCACACCCACCTGAGCCATATCAGCCTGAATCAGCTCTGCGGTTTTCAGCGGACTGGGGTTCCAGGCCTGAGAGCTGGTAGGTACCCAGAGTTGTAACGTCAGGTTTTCCAGCCCCAGCGCTTTTAACTGCTCGCGCGATTTTGCCGGGTTGTACTCGGTAATTTTAGCTTCGTTGTCATAAGCCCACGAGGCGCGAGGCAAAATAGATGCCGCGGTTTCCGCCGTACCGTAGTAAATAGATTGCATTAACCGTTGGTTGTTAATGGCCAGCGCTAGCGCATGTCGTACGGCAGGGTTGTTCAACGGCGGTTTATCCGTGTTGAACGCCAGATAGGCGATATTCATCCCCGGACGCAGCGTCAGGCGCAGCCGCGGGTCATCACGCAGTATGCTGAGCTGGCTGGCGGCAGGCCATGCCAGGACGTCGCACTCGCCGGTCAGTAATTTCGATAAGCGTCCGGTCCCGCCAGAGCCGAGATCCACCACGACCTGCGGCATCAAGGGGGTACCACGCCAGAATTTTTCATGCCGTTGTAGGCGAATATATTGGCCTGCACGATTTTCTGAAAGTTGGTACGGGCCTGTGCCGACGGGTTGTCTGTCGAGTAATTCCTGGCGATCCTGTTTTGCTAATTTGGCGGCATATTCGGCCGACATCACAGAGGCATAATGTGTGGCAAGGTGCCACAAGAAGGAGGCGTCGGGTTGATTTAAGCGAAATTCAACGGTGTTGTTGTCCAGTTTACGCACGCTTTGGACGTTATCGGCGAACTGCAGGCTATCAAAATAAGGAAAACTGCTACCATTGACATTATGCCACGGATGCTGGCGATCAAAGATGCGCTCGAAGGTAAATACCACATCGTCCGCATTTAGTTTGCGGGTGGGCGTGAACCAGGCAGTCTTTTGAAACGGAACATCGCGTCGTAAATGGAAGCGGTAGGTTGCGCCGTTATCTAATACTTCCCAGCTTTCAGCCAGTTCTGGCACCAGGCGATAGGTGTAGGGATCGACATCAAGCAGTCGGTCATACAATTGGGCCGCTAATGTGTCTACGATGAGACCGCTGCTTGCTTTTTGTGGATTGAACGTATTGACCTGCCCGCTAACGCAATAGACAAAGCCACTGTCACGAATATCAGCGTACGAGGCCTGCTCAGGCGCAGCTGCAGCCTGACCACTCAGAAATCCAGCCATCACGATCAGAGATGATAAAACCAGGCGCATAATTTTAAAGGGTTATATATAAAGAAGCTATCTTACTAATACTTAATGACATTTGCCATTACCGTTTGTTTTTGGGGCAGTGGGGTTGATAACCGCGAATTCGACATCGCGTACTGGTCAAAATTCATACCCGCTATCCACTTTGCATATACTCTTGTAGCTATCTTAGCATTTTCATGGCCCCTCTGACTCGCTTAAACGCTGGATTTGCTGCCAGAGAGATTATGTGAGGTGTCTGACGGGGAAAATGAATCTGTTGTGTGGGAGGCGGGAAGAGTGAATTTCTTCCCGGCTGAGGTATTACTTCTGGATTTTATTAACGCGCACCACCGGCGGTTGCATTTTAGCGTCAAGGCTACCGTTAATGCTGATCATTTGATCGGGTTTTATCGTTCGGCCATCAAAGACCGCAAGCGGGATTAGCGTATTGATACTGCCGGTTTTGTCACGGAAGATAAACTTATCTCCTCCCTGATCCTCAATGAGATTACCTCGTAAAGAGATGGTCGCACCGTCATGCATGGTTTTAGCTTGTTCGACGGTCATGATTCTTGCATTTTCAGTGCCGCGATAGCCTTCATCCAGTGCATGGGCAGGTGGCGGGGCGGTATCTTTTTTCAATCCGCCATTATCATCGGCAAACGCTGATGGCAATAAAAAACAGAACAGTAAGGGGGCGAACGATATTTTCATAGAGCCTCCATTGAAATTGATTTGACTTATTAAGTTTGGTAGCTATTTATTAATCTGGCGAGTGGGATAAGTCTCAAATTGTAATTTTTCAATAAAACAACGGCTTGGTGTTATATAAGCGAGGCGGGGAGATGAACAGAGAGAAAACCCATTTTCAAGGAGTAAAAGAGAGCCTGCGTTTTCTGAATTTTGAATCTGGCTTTCACAAGATTGGTTTTATCTGTTTGCTCTGCATTGTTTTTCTTGCTTCGGTGGGAGCGTTTTCCGGCGGATATTTAAGTGAGGTGACGAGAAAAAACACCTTAAAGACAACAGGGTTACAGTACGAAAGGTTTGGGCGCTTGCAAACGGAATTTAAATTTAAAATCTCTGCACAAAAGTATGATTCTGTGAACAAGACGTTGCGCATTGGCGGCGATTTCAACAAATTTTATGAAATGGAAAATATTTGGCCGCAGCCAGACAGCATGTACAGCAAGGGGAACGATCTTTACCTCGTCTACAATGATTCTGAAGCAATGCAGAACTTTACTATCTGGCTGCGGGTTACGCCCGTGAAGCCAGGAAGCGTAAAGAGTTTTCTCCAGCTAAATGGCGAACCTGAAATCCGCTTCAGACAATTTATTTATCCCTAGGAGGTGAGTATGGAGATGGTCTTCCGGGCATCCGCCATTTACCTTATTTTGCTGGTGGTTTTCAAAATAGCAGGTCGCCGGGCATTATTACAAATGACCAGCTTCGATCTGATTTTATTACTGATTATCAGTGAAGCAACTCAACAAGCCTTGTTGGGTAATGATTTTTCGATAACCGGCGCCATGATCACGATTGTCACTCTGGTTACTATTGATATTCTGTTCGGTTTCATTAAAAAAAAGGTGGGTGGGGCCGAATCCGTGCTGGATGGTTCCCCGGTTATCCTGCTTGATCACGGGATCCCTTTATTAGATAAAATGAAGAAAGTGGATGTCTCTCTTGAAGATATATTAGTCGCTGCGCGACAAAATCAGGGGATTACCGAATCAAGTAAAATCAAGTATGCCATTCTGGAACGCAACGGACATATTTCTGTCATTCCTGAAGAGAATTAGCGAGGCGGTAATGAATACGGAGTACAATGACGCAAAAACAGTCAATGAACTGACAAAACGGCTTGCAAACACGCTCATTGATAGCGATTTAACGTTGACCACCGCAGAATCCTGTACAGGAGGAAAGCTGGCCGCGGCGCTTTGCGCACAGGCGGATACCGCAGAATTTTATGATATCGGCGTTATAACCTTTAGCGATCGCGCCAAGCAGAAAATGCTCGACGTGCGGGCCAGTACGCTGAAGAAATATAGCGCCGTTAGTGAGCAAACGGTCAGTGAGATGTCTGTAGGAATACGTCAGCAAGCCGAAACCGATATCAGTATAGCCATCAGCGGATATGCAGGGCCGGAGGGTGGGGAGGATGGTACTCCCGCAGGAACCGTGTGGTTTGCGTGGAATTTCCGCGGACAGATAATAACAAAACGTGAGTGTTTTTCCGGGGATTGCCAGGACGTCATTGAAAAGGCGGTACGTTTTAGCCTGGCGGTATTGATTGAAGAAGTGTCAGCCTGGAAGAACAAATAAATAAACCAGGACTTATCCTAGGAAATATTTCAATGCTATGTGAAGTTATCGTCGTGAGAGCCAGGTTAATATTAGGAGAAAATTAAGTGGTAGGTAAATTATAAAGACCATGTCATTCATTTTGTTCTACGCTTATTAGTCTTTGCGATGAATGATGACTCACGAGAGGTGATTGAATGACTGACCTAAATAAAGGAAAACAGACCACCAATAAAACTAATTCAGAGCGTTTTCCGCAGCCGCCTTTTCCACATCAAAAACAACCTTTTCCGGGGCTCGCCGGAAAAATGCAACCGCGCCCCGATCATGGCGAACAAAGCTATCAGGGAAGCGGCAGGTTAAATGGTCGCAAGGTATTAATTACCGGTGGTGATTCAGGTATTGGGCGTGCTGTTGCCATTGCCTATGCCCGCGAAGGCGCCGATGTCGCGATTAATTATTTACCTGAAGAAGAGGACGATGCTCGTGAGGTTGTTGAGTTGATAAAAAAAGCTGGGAGAAAAGTTGCGGCGATTCCCGGCGATATTCGTGACGAAACTTTTTGTAACCATCTGGTAAAACAGGCGGTAGACGCGCTGGGAGGGTTGGATATCCTGGTGAATAACGCAGGCCGTCAGCAATTTTGTGAATCGATCGAAGACCTCACCACAGAAGAATTTGATGCGACATTCAAGACCAATGTCTACGCCATGTTTTGGATCACCAAGGCGGCTATTCCCCATTTCTCCCGAGACAGCGTGATTATTAACACCTCATCGGTACAGGCTTATGAGCCGAGTGAGATCCTGCTTGATTATGCTCAGACCAAGGCGGCGATAGTGGCATTTACTAAATCGCTGGCGAAGCAACTGGCCCCTAAAGGGATCCGTGTAAATGCTGTCGCGCCTGGGCCGTACTGGACGGTATTGCAGTGCTGCGGCGGCCAACCACAGGAAAAAATTGAGAAATTTGGTGCAAATGCGCCGCTTGGTCGCCCTGGCCAACCGGTAGAAATTGCTCCGCTGTATGTCACTTTAGCGGCTGAAGAGAACAGCTATACATCCGGTCAGGTATGGTGTTCTGACGGGGGGACCGGAACCCTCTGACGTTTATGCCCCCGAAGTCGAAACGTCTGAGGGGGAAAGCCAGCCCGGACAATATTGTATAAGGGCAGGGGGCGGCATATACCGCTCCCTGAACATTAACCCATGACAGCGATACCAAGACGTTCCAGGAGCAACGATGCCTGGTAGCTGTCCAGTTTGACGCCTTGCAAATCAACCCCGCGGATATCTAAATCGCCCAGTTCCGAATTGGTCAAATCACAGTGCGTAACGTTTGCTGCTCGCCAGTCGAAGGATGAAAACTCGCCGCCAGAGAGGTCTGATCCACTGAACGTTGCGCCCAGCACCTGAGTACCCATCCAGCGGTTTTCCCACAGCTCGCACTTTTCCAGTACGACTTTTGAAAAGTTGGCGTAGCTTAAGTTGGTATTGGTGATATAGGCGCTACAAAACCAGGTGCGGGTGGTGATCATATTCATAAAACTTGCGCCGCGAAAATCTGACCCTTGTGCCCGGCAGTGGCGAATTTCGATTCCCAGCGCATTGATATTCCTGAAATCAGCCATGGAGAGATCACAACTTTTGAAAATGGCATCTTTCAGGTTAGCGCGACTAAAATTACATCCTTTCTGACTTTCTCGATCATAAAACTGGCAGCCAATAAATTCAGTGCCGCTAAGGTCGGCACCCGAAAAATCACAGTTGAAAAATGTGCTATTTTCAACTTTTTCACCGGTGAACCTGTTTCTGTCAATTTTTTCGCCAACTAACGCCAGAGTCATCATGATTAACCTGTTTTTTTATACAGTGATTGCAACATGGTAAACTGTTTTAACTCTCGCGTCCAACGTCTGCCCCTGCACGCTAAATTTGGTGTTTCTTCAGTAATGCGCGGAGTTGATGGTAGGTCAGACCTAATAATTCAGCGGCTTTTTTCTGATTAAATTTCGCCTGCTGTAAGCTGGTTTGCAAAAATTCCTTCTCCTGCTGCTGTTGGAATTCACGCAGATCCAGCGGTAGGGTTACTGATGTATGTCTGGTTTCTTGCGCCAGCGGCGGTGCGGCGTGACGCCTGAACGGGTCAATCACAATCTCATTCAGTGGGTAATCGCTGGTCCCGTGTCGGTATACCGAACGCTCCACGACGTTTTTCAGTTCACGAATATTGCCCGGCCAACGGTAGTGGAGGAGCGTTTCTTTGGCCTCATCGGTGAACCCAGGAAACAACGGTAACCCGATCTCACGGCACATCTGAATGGCAAAATGTTCAGCCATTAACATGATATCGCTTTGACGTTCGCGTAACGGGGGAAGTTGCACCACGTCAAAGGCCAGACGATCCAGCAGGTCGGCGCGGAACGTGCCTTCACTCACCATGCGTGGCAGGTCGGCGTTGGTTGCGCAAACCAGTCTTACATTGACCTGCAGAGGTTGGCTACCGCCTACGCGTTCCAGCTCTCCGTACTCAATAACGCGCAGCAGTTTTTCCTGTACCAGCATCGGGGCGGTTGCCAGTTCATCAAGAAACAGTGTGCCGCCATCGGCGCGCTCGAACCGACCTGGGTGACGTTTCTGCGCGCCGGTAAAGGCGCCCGCTTCGTGCCCAAAGAGTTCGGAATCAAGTAAATTTTCGTTGAGCGCGGCGCAGTTAAGTGAAATAAACGGGCCTTGCCAACGGGTTGAGAGGTAGTGCAGGCGGTTGGCGATAAGCTCTTTCCCTGTTCCTCGTTCCCCAATGACCAGCACAGGTTTATCCAGCGGCGCGAGACGAGAAACCTGCTCCAGCACTTCAATAAAGCTGTTCGCTTCGCCCAGCAGATTATCTTTGTATCCTGCCATGATGAAATTCACCATTTGTTAGTGTTATTCACCAATTTACCCTATTTATCCCGACAGGTAAAATTAGTTATTTTCAAATATTTCAATGAATTAAAAAGTTGGCATGCGAAGTGCATTAGAACAGCAGCAGGGCATTGCCCGATATCAGAACAGTAAGTGAGGATTACATTATGGGTATTTTTTCTCGTTTTGCCGACATCGTGAACGCCAACATTAATGCGTTGCTGGAAAAGGCTGAAGATCCGCAGAAGCTGGTGCGGTTGATGATCCAGGAAATGGAAGACACGCTGGTTGAGGTGCGCTCCAACTCCGCACGCGCGCTGGCAGAAAAGAAACAGTTATCGCGTCGTATTGAACAGGCCAGCGCCCAACAGGCAGAGTGGCAGGAAAAAGCAGAGCTGGCGCTGCGTAAAGAAAAAGAAGATTTGGCGCGTTCTGCGTTAATCGAAAAGCAGAAACTGACTGACCTGATTGCCTCCCTGGAGCATGAGGTGACGCTGGTTGACGATACGCTGGCGCGTATGAAAAAAGAGATCGGTGAACTGGAAAACAAACTCAGTGAAACCCGTGCTCGTCAGCAGGCATTGATGTTGCGCCATCAGGCGGCGAGTTCTTCCCGTGATGTTCGTCGTCAACTGGACAGCGGCAAACTGGATGAAGCGATGGCTCGCTTTGAATCTTTTGAGCGTCGTATCGATCAAATGGAAGCTGAAGCTGAAAGCCATAACTTCGGTAAGCAGAAGTCTTTGGATCAGCAATTTGCTGACCTGAAAGCAGATGATGAAATCAGCGAGCAGTTGGCGCAATTGAAAGCCAAAATGCAGCAAGACAAGCAATAATAATATCTGGCGGTGCCCGAACGCGCCGCCGCTCATCACCTGTAAGGAGTACTCATGAGCGCGCTATTTCTGGCCATCCCGTTAACCATCTTTGTGCTGTTCGTCTTACCGATTTGGCTCTGGCTGCATTACAGCAATCGTTCCAGTCGCGGCGAGCTGGCGCAAAGTGAACAACAGCGTCTGGTAGAACTTAACCAGGACGCACAGCGGATGCGTGAGCGCATTCAAGCGCTGGAAGACATCCTTGATGCTGAACATCCAAACTGGAGGGACCGCTAATGGGGGGCGTTAATCTGAATAAAAAACTGTGGCGTATACCGCAGCAGGGCATGGTGAAAGGGGTTTGCGCGGGTATTGCGCATTATCTCGATGTTCCTGTGAAACTGGTGCGGATCCTGGTGGTGCTGTCCATCTTTTTTGGTCTGGCCTTTTTCACCTTTGTCGCCTACATCGTACTGACGTTTGTGTTGGATCCGATGCCAGACAACGTGGTTTCCGGAGAACAGCAGCCATCAAGCGGTGAGCTATTGGATGCTGTCGATCGTGAACTGGCTGCAAGTGAAAAGCGTTTGCGTGAGATGGAGCGTTATGTAACGTCTGATACTTTTACATTACGCAGCCGCTTCCGCCAATTGTGAGGTTAGAAATGAATAATCGCTGGCAACGTGCCGGGCAAAGGGTTAAGCCGGGCATTAAAATAGCAGGTAAGCTGGTGCTACTGACTGCGCTGCGCTATGGCCCGGCTGGGGTAGCAGGGTGGGCGGTGAAGTCCGTGGCCCGACGTCCGCTAAAAATGTTGCTGGCGTTAGTATTGGAACCTTTGTTGAGCCGGGCAGCGACAAAATTGTCGAAACGCTATTCAGGTAATCAACCCTGATATCCGAAACAACAAAAGCAAGCAACATTTAGTCAACATTCCCCCAGTTAATTTGCGGCAGAGTAGTCTCTTGTGTCATGGGATCGCTACCAATAGAAATGAAGGTGAAAGCGACAGACTCCATTATGCAGGTATCGGTGTGAATTACGCATTCTAAAATGCACTGGGGCATTGTTATGCCCCAGTTTTTATACCAGTGAGTCGGCTAACGATATTTGTGTACCCACGGTGATATTTTGTAAACCTTTCTCACCGGCAATCAGGCTAAATAATAAATTACAGCTTTGTTCGCCGAGCTGCTGGGTTGGGACATCAATGCCTCCCGGCACGGGCGTCAGCATAAATGACAACAGTTCATTACAGTGACGGTATACGGCACCGGCTTGCCGTCACGGGTCATAGACAGACGCGATTCCAGATTTTTGACATCAGCGGGGGCATTGAAGGTCAGGCCGATAATGGCGTGTTTTTTCATCGGATCTTGCGGATCCTGATAGAACTCCGCCCGGCCGCCGCGATAATAAAACTCAGGGGTGGTAAAGGTTTTTTGTTTCTCTGTTAACGCCACCTGCGGAGCCAGCAGTGTTTTGGCATCCATATCGACGGTGTAGGTTTTCCCCATCGGGAAGGTTTTTTTCGCCGTGAATACCAGCTTACGGTCATTACGCCACTGCCACTCACCTTCCATTGCGGGGGTCAGGGTAATACCGGCGGTGACCGGTTTACCGATCAGCGTTACCGGTGCGGCAGAGCGGGAGAATGTCACCACCACAATCTGCGCTGAATTATCATCACGGTTATAATTAACCGCCGAAGGGCGCTGCACAGACGCGGAAATATCCTGCACCACCAGCGGCGCAACATCCACCGGCTTCGGTTTGTTCTGATACCAGTGCCAGGTGTAATAACTGCCCGCTGCCACCGCAGCAGTCAGTAATAATAAGGCAGATATGGTTTTCGGATAGCGGTTGCCCCTCCGCTCCAGCCGGGCAAGCTGATTACCGGCAAAGGTCACCCAGCCCGGCACCGCCCAGCGGATCCGTCCGGTGAACGGGCGCAGCAGAAAACCCAGCAGAGTAAAGAGATAAACAAGACTGCGAGCCGCCAGACGCAGCAAAATAAAAGGTAAGCGGAGGATAAAACGCAGAACGTCCATGACAACATTTTCCTCTGTGTGTTGAGACTGACATCAGTTTGCCGCAGCACACAGTGAAATCCGGTTCAGCCGGAAGCTGTCAGTGCCCGATACTCTCATCCTCCATAAAACAGCCCATAAAGCAAATTATTGCATAAGGAATAATCTTAAATTACGGCCCCGGCGTATCCGCAGGGGCCTGTTCAGGAAAAAAATTATTCCAGTGCACTCAAAATAGCCTGTGCAGCTTTGACTCTTTCGGTATTCGGGTAGTTTTTATTCGCCAGAATCACAATCGCCACCTGTTTTTCCGGAATAAAGGCGACATAGGCGCCGAAACCAGTTGTTGCGCCCGTTTTATGCACCCAGGAAGCACGGTTATACGGCTGAACCTGGTTGTCTGTTACCGGATGCGGCTGCAATGCGACCTCGTTGGTCACACCGTTAATGATCATATCTTTCTGCTGCGGCCAGTCATACATTTCCCAGCCCAGCCCCTGGTTAATCGCGGCGGTTTTATAGTAGCGGGTCTGGGCGAGATACATTGCCATTTCCAGATCCGCATTACCGGCCCGTGACGGCTCCATATTCATTTCCGCCCAGCGCAGCATATCTTTTGAGGCGGATTTCACGCCGTAAGATTCCGCATCAAGCTGTCCCGGCGACACGCGGACCGGTTTTTTGTTTTTATAACCGTACGCATACTGGCTTTGCGCACTTTCCGGCACAGTAATAAAGGTGTGAGATAACCCCAGCGGTGCCAGGATCCGTGCAGTCAGCAACTGCTCATACGGCATCCCCGCCGCGTTTGCGGTCAGAGCACCAAACAGGCCGATACTGCTGTTTGCATACAGACGCATATCGCCCGGTTTCCGGGACGGCTGCCACTGCTGATAGAAATTCAGCAGATCCGCACGGCTTTTTACCGCATCCGGCACCTGTAACGGCAGTCCGCCTGCGGTATAGGTAGCCAGATCCAGCAATGTGATCCCCTTCCACTGCGGCAGAGCCAGCTCCGGCTGGTATTTTGCCGCCGGATCATTCAGCGCCATCTCTTTTTTCGCCACAGAAACCGCACCCAGCACACCTGTGAAAGTTTTACTTACAGATCCGAGCTCAAATAGTGTATTTTCAGTGACCGGCTGTTTTGCCTGAATATCGGCAAAACCATAATTGAAATAATAGGGCTTACCCTTTACGGAGACGGCAACCGCCATCCCGGGAATATCCTGCTGTGCCATCAGCGGTTTAATGGTGCTGTCCACCACCGCCGCGACATTATCAGCGGCAGAAAACCCCGGGGCGGAAAACGCCAGCAGAGCGGAAATCAGTGTTGCAGATAACGATTTTTTCATCAGAATTAACCTTCCGTGTGTGAGTAACGGCGGCAAGTATCGTCAGATTCACCGGACAGAACAAACGGTTATTTATAACAAGAGCCTAAAGAAAAACTTACAGGTGGATTATGGTCAGACGTTATCTCCCCCTTAACCCGCTGCGCGCCTTTGAGGCCGCCGCCCGTCATCTCAGTTTTACCCGCGCGGCGATTGAGCTGAATGTCACCCATGCCGCCGTCAGCCAGCAGGTCAGGGCGCTGGAAGAACAACTCGGCTGTGTGCTGTTTACCCGCGTCTCGCGCGGGCTGGTGCTGACCCATGAAGGTGAGGGATTACTGCCGGTGCTCAATGAGGCGTTTGACCGGATTGCGGATACTCTGGAGTGTTTTTCTCACGGGCAGTTCCGTGAGCGGGTGAAAGTCGGTGCGGTGGGAACATTTGCCGCAGGCTGGCTGCTGCCGCGTCTGGCCGGATTCTATGACAGCCATCCGCATATTGATCTGCATATCTCCACCCATAACAATCATGTGGACCCGGCGGCGGAAGGGCATGATTATACGATCCGTTTCGGTAACGGCGCGTGGCATGAGTCAGATGCGGAACTGATTTTCAGTGCACCACACGCTCCGCTGTGCTCACCGGCCATTGCAGAACAGTTACAGCAGCCGGATGATGTTCACCGCTTTACCCTGCTGCGCTCATTCCGCCGGGATGAATGGAGCCGCTGGCTGGATTGTGCGGGCGGCACACCGCCTTCCCCGTCACAGCCGGTAATGGTGTTCGATACCTCACTGGCCATGGCCGAGGCGGCACAACTGGGTGCCGGGGTAGCGATCGCACCGGTATGTATGTTCAGCCGCCTGTTACAGTCAGGCGCACTGGTACAGCCGTTTGCCGCAGAAATCACCCTCGGCGGCTACTGGCTGACGCGGTTACAGTCCCGTACGGAAACCCCGGCCATGCAGCAATTCGCCCGCTGGCTGCTGAATACGGCGGCGGCGTAAAACTCACTCACCTTCCAGGCTTTTTACCCGCAAATCATCACCTTCACTGATGCGCAGCCGTTCACTGCCGCAGTGCGGACAGCATCCGGCGTGCTGCATGATTTCGGCCTCACGGCTGCAATCCCAGCACCATGCCTGTGCCGGGATAACATCAATATGCAGTGTGCAGCCCTGCGCCACGGTATCACGGCAGGCGATATCAAAACAGAAATGCAGTGCACTCTCCTCAACATCCGCCAGTGCGCCGACTTCCAGCCAGACATCCGTTACCCGCGCAATGCCGTGCTGTTCAGCCTGTTCGCGGATAATGTCCGCCGCACCGAGGGCTTTACTAAGCTTGCCCCTTCCGCCGTTGTCATAATCGGTTATGGCATCGCATTTTATTTTCTTTCTCTGGTTCTGAAATCCATCCCTGTCGGTGTTGCTTATGCAGTCTGGTCGGGACTCGGCGTCGTCATAATTACAGCCATTGCCTGGTTGCTTCATGGGCAAAAGCTTGATGCGTGGGGCTTTGTAGGTATGGGGCTCATAATTGCTGCCTTTTTGCTCGCCCGATCCCCATCGTGGAAGTCGCTGCGGAGGCCGACGCCATGGTGACGGTGTTCGGCATTCTGAATCTCACCGAGGACTCCTTCTTCGATGAGAGCCGGCGGCTAGACCCCGCCGGCGCTGTCACCGCGGCGATCGAAATGCTGCGAGTCGGATCAGACGTCGTGGATGTCGGACCGGCCGCCAGCCATCCGGACGCGAGGCCTGTATCGCCGGCCGATGAGATCAGACGTATTGCGCCGCTCTTAGACGCCCTGTCCGATCAGATGCACCGTGTTTCAATCGACAGCTTCCAACCGGAAACCCAGCGCTATGCGCTCAAGCGCGGCGTGGGCTACCTGAACGATATCCAAGGATTTCCTGACCCTGCGCTCTATCCCGATATTGCTGAGGCGGACTGCAGGCTGGTGGTTATGCACTCAGCGCAGCGGGATGGCATCGCCACCCGCACCGGTCACCTTCGACCCGAAGACGCGCTCGACGAGATTGTGCGGTTCTTCGAGGCGCGGGTTTCCGCCTTGCGACGGAGCGGGGTCGCTGCCGACCGGCTCATCCTCGATCCGGGGATGGGATTTTTCTTGAGCCCCGCACCGGAAACATCGCTGCACGTGCTGTCGAACCTTCAAAAGCTGAAGTCGGCGTTGGGGCTTCCGCTATTGGTCTCGGTGTCGCGGAAATCCTTCTTGGGCGCCACCGTTGGCCTTCCTGTAAAGGATCTGGGTCCAGCGAGCCTTGCGGCGGAACTTCACGCGATCGGCAATGGCGCTGACTACGTCCGCACCCACGCGCCTGGAGATCTGCGAAGCGCAATCACCTTCTCGGAAACCCTCGCGAAATTTCGCAGTCGCGACGCCAGAGACCGAGGGTTAGATCATGCCTAGCATTCACCTTCCGGCCGCCCGCTAGCGGACCCTGGTCAGGTTCCGCGAAGGTGGGCGCAGACATGCTGGGCTCGTCAGGATCAAACTGCACTATGAGGCGGCGGTTCATACCGCGCCAGGGGAGCGAATGGACAGCGAGGAGCCTCCGAACGTTCGGGTCGCCTGCTCGGGTGATATCGACGAGGTTGTGCGGCTGATGCACGACGCTGCGGCGTGGATGTCCGCCAAGGGAACGCCCGCCTGGGACGTCGCGCGGATCGACCGGACATTCGCGGAGACCTTCGTCCTGAGATCCGAGCTCCTAGTCGCGAGTTGCAGCGACGGCATCGTCGGCTGTTGCACCTTGTCGGCCGAGGATCCCGAGTTCTGGCCCGACGCCCTCAAGGGGGAGGCCGCATATCTGCACAAGCTCGCGGTGCGACGGACACATGCGGGCCGGGGTGTCAGCTCCGCGCTGATCGAGGCTTGCCGCCATGCCGCGCGAACGCAGGGGTGCGCCAAGCTGCGGCTCGACTGCCACCCGAACCTGCGTGGCCTATACGAGCGGCTCGGATTCACCCACGTCGACACTTTCAATCCCGGCTGGGATCCAACCTTCATCGCAGAACGCCTAGAACTCGAAATCTAACGTCCGTTCGGGCATCGAGGTCCATGTCGGGGTGGGACGGGCCCGTGGCTTCAAGATCACTTGCAGTCCGACCGCGATGTCTTGGTTGCGCGAGAGGTTGTCGATATCCTCCACTTCCATCATCAACCCTGGATAATGCCGCCGCCGTCATCGCCGCCGACGCCCGTGCCGGGCTTTTCGGGCCTGTCAGGCTTGCTCGGCCTTCAGCCTGCCTGGGCGAGATCTCCGGCGGACGGATTAACGGCGGAGCTTCGCCGCCTTTCGTGCGTGTGAAGGCCGAAGATAGTTCTCTCAAAAACATCCGTTTATGAGAGATACCAAAGCCGACAGTCTGCCGAAGGTTGAAGGTCTCTCAAAACTGCCTCTCGCTTCCGATCTCTCACCGATCTACTGTTGATTTGCACCCAAATTTGACCCGGGATTTGCATTGAATTTTGACCCACCCCTTGTTGTCAGAATTATGTCTCGATTTTCAGTTTGCGGGTCTGTTTTTCCTCCTGCTTATTCTGAGTTGAACTGTGTTTGAAGCGGTAACTTTCATTGCCGGTTTCCAGGATGTGGCAGTGGTGGGTTAGTCGGTCCAACAACGCTGTTGTCATCTTTTCATCGCCAAACACTCGGCTCCATTCCGAGAAGCTCAAGTTGGTGGTCAGTATCACGCTGGTTTTTTCGTACAGCTTTGAGAGCAGGTGAAACAGCAGTGCCCCACCGGTTTGGCTAAAAGGCAAATATCCCAGCTCATCCAGAATCACCAAATCGGCATACAACAGACGGTTTGCGATTTGTCCCTGACGCCCAGATGATTTCTCTTGCTCCAGTGCATTGACCAAATCCACGGTGGAGAAGAAACGCACCCGTCGGTTCAAGTGCATCACTGCTTGTGTACCAATGGCTGTGGCCAGGTGAGTCTTGCCTGTGCCTGGCCCACCAATCAGCACCACGTTCTGGGCTTGTTCCATGAAGTCGCACCGGTGCAATTGTTTGACCGTGGCCTCATTAACTAGGCTTTGACTGAAGTCAAAGCCCACCAAGTCCCGATACACGGGGAACTTGGCCACCCGCAATTGATAGTTCACCGAACGTACTTCACGCTCTGCCACTTCAGCTTTAATCAAGCTGTCCAGCATGGGCAAGGCTTGATTAAATGCTGGTGAATTCTGATTGCCCAACTCCTCAATGGCGTGTGCCATGCCAAAGAGTTTCAAGGATTTGAGGATTCTCACATGGCCTTCATGCTGCATCATGGGCTCTCCTTAAACTGTCATAGCGGTTCACGTTGGCCTGTGGTTCCAATGTCAGCCTTAACCCCTTGGGAATTGGAATCGGTTTGGGTGGAGGTTCTTCGGTCAAACGTCCCAACAGATTAAGCACATGCTCCTTCGATGGCTTGCCACACTCCAATGCCAATTCCACAGCACTGAGTACCGCACCTTCATCGTGGTGCAATACAAGGGCCAGAATTTCCACCATGTCACGGTCACCGCCGGGGCGTTGCAGCAAGATGGATTGAAGCTTCTTGAACGCGGGTGGCAATTCAGCAAATGGCGCACCATTGCGCAACGCCCCAGGTTTCTTCTGAAGCACAGACAAGTAATGGTGCCAGTCGTATTGTGTGTGGCCACGCCGAGCGTGGCCACTGCCAAACAATCTTGGATGCTCGGCAATGTGTTGGCCTTCGGCAGCCATCACCAGCTTGTCTGCATAAATCCGAAGGCTGATGGCCCTGTTGGCGTAACTGGCAGGAACGCTGTAGCGATTGCCCTCGTGGTGAACAAGGCAGGTTGAAGTGACTCGCTTGGTTTGCTCCACGAATGCATCAAAGGCATTGGGTAGCGCCATCAACTCGCCTTGTTCATCGGCAAAGGCCTCTTGCACGGTTTGGTCCAATTCGGGGTGGCGCAGCTCAGACCACAGCGCTTTGCAGCGATGCTCAAGCCACACATTCAAATCAGCAAGGCTTTGAAAGTCTGGTGCCCCTTGCCACAGGCGTTGGCGGGAATCCTGCACGTTCTTCTCAATCTGGCCTTTCTCCCAACCCGATGCTGGATTACAGAACTGCGCATCAAACAGGTAGTGGCTGACCATGGCAGTGAACCGCTGATTGACCCTGCGCTCTTTGCCACGCCCCACCGAATCCACAGCGGTCTTCATGTTGTCGTAGATGCCGCGCTTGGGAATGCCACCGAAGATTTGAAAGGCATGCCAGTGGGCATCAAACAGCATTTCATGTTTTTGCTGGTAGTAAGCCCGAAGCACAAAGGCCCGGCTGTGGGCCAACTTAAACTGGGCAATCTGAAGTTTGACCTGTTTGCCCGCTATGCGGGCAAAGTCCTCACTCCAATCGAATTGGAAGGCTTCGCCACAAGCAAAGCGCAAGGGGATGAAACAACCCTTGCCCGAGGTTTGCGCCTTGAACTGTTCGGAATCTTTCCACTGTCGGGCAAAGGCACACACTCGGTCATAAGACCCGGTAAAGCCCAAAGCGACCAAATCCCGGTACATGCTGCGCAGGTTTCTGCGCAGCTTCTTTGTCTTTTTGTGCTCGGTGGAGAGCCACTGCCTTAACTTGGGCTCAAAAGGACTTAACTTGCCAACGCTGTCTCGCGCTGGGTACTGCGGTTCAACCACCTTGCTTTGCAAATACTTGCGAACGGTGTTCCTGGACAGGCCGCTTCGTCGGGCTATTTCCCGAATCGACGCACCATCGCGAAAATGCCAGCGTCGAATTGCGCTCAATATCGCCACGTTTATCACTCCTTGATTTCTCCCGCCATATCCAGACGGGAAACAGTGTCATACGTGGGTCAAATTTCGACGCAAATCTTTACCCTAAGTTGGGGTGCGGACAAAATCTTGGACTACTTTAGGAGTAGTTCATGTATTCGTATGAAGATCGCCTTCGAGCCGTGAGGTTGTACCTGAAGCTTGGGCGCCGGATGAGCGCCACACTACGGCAGCTGGGATACCCCACCAAGAACTCGCTGAAGGCCTGGTTGGCAGAATTCGAACGGAATCAGGATCTTCGCCGAGGCTATCAACGGATAAAACGGCAGTACACCGATGAGCAAAAGCAACGGGCAGTAGATCACTATATCGAACAAGGCTACTGCCTGAGTCACACAATCCGAAGCCTGGGCTACCCAAGCCGCGAGGCCTTGCGTGCCTGGATCCGTGATTTACGCCCTGAATTCGCTAGGACGGTCGTCGGCAGCAGCGCTCCCACAGTCGCCCGCTCTCGCCTCGAGAAGCAGCAAGCCGTCATTGCACTGAACCTGCGCGTAGGTTCGGCAAAGGATGTGGCCGACACTGTCGGTGTATCGCGACCAACGTTGTATAACTGGCAGCATCGATTACTTGGCAAAGTGCCCCTAAAACCCATGACAAAGAAGAAAGGTGACACCTCGCTCGAGCAGCGGCATGAGGCACTACTCAGGGAACTGGCCGAACTGGAGAGCCAGAACCAGCGGCTTCGCATGGAGAATGCAATTCTGGAGAAGGCGAGTGAATTGATAAAAAAAGACATGGGCATCAACCCCCTCGAACTGACAAGCCGAGAAAAAACGAAGGTGGTTGATGCCCTCAGAGTCACGTTTCCATTAGCCAATCTGTTGTGCGGCCTGAAGCTGGCGCGCAGCACATACTTCTATCAACGCCTGCGGCAGACGCGGCCCGACAAGTACACGCAGGTGCGTGAGGTCATTCGGACTATCTTCGAGGACAACTACCGCTGCTATGGCTATCGACGCATTGATAGTGCCTTGCGCCTTGGTGGCATGCGTGTGTCCGAGAAGGTCGTGCGTCGCTTGATGGCGCAAGAGCGTCTGGTCGTGAGAACACCGCGCCGCCGGCGCTTCTCGGCGTATGCTGGCGACCCGACACCAGCGGTCCCGAATCTGCTGAATCGCGACTTTCACGCGTCGGCGCCGAATACGAAATGGTTGACCGATCTGACGGAAATACACATTCCGGCAGGGAAGGTCTACGTCTCGCCGATCGTCGATTGCTTCGATGGGCTGGTGGTGGCCTGGAATATCGGCACCAGCCCGGATGCGAACCTGGTCAATACCATGCTGGATCACGCGGTACGGACACTGCGACCCGGTGAGCATCCGGTTATCCATTCGGACAGGGGCTCGCATTATCGCTGGCCTGCGTGGATCCGCCGCACTGAAAATGCCCAATTAACGCGGTCGATGTCCAAAAAGGGCTGCTCGCCAGACAATGCTGCATGCGAGGGCTTTTTCGGACGATTGAAGACCGAACTAATCTACCCGAGGAATTGGCAGCACGTGACGCTGAAAGACCTCATGACGCGAATCGATGCCTATATCCACTGGTACAACGAGCGCCGCATCAAAGTGTCGCTTGGCGGGCGTAGTCCCATCGAGTATCGTCATGCGGTCGGATTGATGTCCGTATAAACCGTCCAAGAAATCGTCCGCACCCCCAGTGGGTCAATTTTAGATGCAACTCAACAGGCCATGCTGAGTGTGCGATGGTTGATCGCTTCCTCGCCGCTCTCCACGGCGACGATGGCCGCCGCCATCAGCAAGTGCGCCAGTTCCCCTATGGTGCCCTCGCTGCGTGTGAGCAGGTAGCGAGCCATGTCCAGCGTGGCAATTGGGGAAGGCCGGCGCAGCGGGAGCGAAGCGGCGAAGCTGGCCAGCAGTGAGCAGCAATCGTCGTTGGCCTCCCATACCGGCAGCATCATCGGCTCGAAGCGATTTTCCAACTGGTCATCGGAGCGGATGGCTAGGTAGGCGTCGCGCGTGCCTACCCCAACCAACGGGATGCGCAGTTCGTTGCCGAGGAAGCGCAGCAGGTTGAGGAATTCCCGGCGGTTGACGCTGTTGCCGGCCAGCACGTTGTGCAGCTCGTCGATCACCAGCATGCGCACGCCGACCTTGCGCAGCAGTGCCAGAGCCAGTTGCTCCATTTCCGGCAACCGTGGGCGTGGGCGCAGCGGCGCGCCCATCGCGGCGAGCAGCGCGACGTAGAAGCGGATCACGGACGGCTCGGACGGCATCTGCACGACCAACACCGGGATGTGCTCCTGGTCGGCGTCGGAGCTGGCCGGGTGGGTGCGGCGGAACTTCTCGACGATCATCGACTTGCCATTGTTGGTCGGGCCAACCAGCAGCAGGTTGGGCATGCGTTGCTTGTTTGGCCACGCATAAAGGGCTTCCAGCCGGTTCAGCGCCTCGACTGCGCGCGGATAGCCGATCCAGCGGTCGGCGCGAAGGCGCTGGATGCGCTCGTCCGCCGGAAGACGGGCCAAGCCCTGGGCCGCCGGCAGCAGGTGGGACAGGTCGATGATGGGATATTCGTCCACGGCTACCACTCCTCAATCTGGTCGAACGGTTTGGCGGGTGGCAAGTTGTCTGCCTGCGGGTCGGCAATATCCGTATCCGGCGGAACGGGCTTGTCCGGCCGAGCTGATGTCTTGAGGTGCTGGCGGCGATCCGCGTCACGCCGCGCCTTGCGTGTGGCCTTCTGCGCGCTGGTCACAATCTCACGCATCTGGCCGATCATGCGGAACAGCGCCGACTCATCCACCTGTTCGCGCCCTTGCTGCCGCAGTTTCGCCAGCGCCTGCCGTTGTTCCCAGAGGGTGACAGCCGGATGCGACAAGGTACGGTAGGGAATTTCCAGGTAATGCTGTCCCTCCGGTTCCAGGACCCAGATACGGCTGATGTCGCGCGGATCGCGCCGGATCAGAAAGGACGGCCAGCGTTCACGCCGCGCAATCCACGGCTTGAGCGCATCGGCGGGCACTGTTGCAAAGTTAGCGATGAGGCAGCCTTTTGTCTTATTCAAAGGCCTTACATTTCAAAAACTCTGCTTACCAGGCGCATTTCGCCCAGGGGATCACCATAATAAAATGCTGAGGCCTGGCC
>SKEB01000672.1_pt1 | contig 23620 bp, 25 predicted proteins | sample 4826561 | NCBI WGS metagenome assembly SKEB01 (sample SAMN11008820, study PRJNA524170) | human gut metagenome | biome: Human fecal sample; material: Feces; isolation source: fecal sample from pouch patient p17 | host: Homo sapiens | place: Israel: Tel-Aviv | collected 2016-03-29
AGTATATAGTAATTAACTACAAATTTCTATACCGAATGGGATGAGGTTTATACAGTTTTACCATACGACACTATACAATACTACGTCTTTACTAAGATTGTTGCTGCTTTAATCGGTTTCTTATAACAGACGGGGAACATTCGAGTTGTCGTGCGATAGCTGCAATGGATAATCCTTCCATCCGCAATCTACTAATCTCATTCGTATCTACCTCTAACCGTTTACCACGCAATGCAACACCAGATTCTCGTAAATATAAGGCGACTGTATTGGCTTGTAACTGATAAGCAACCCCTATATCCTTTGTACTCAACCCATGATAGCTATACAAATAGCTCATTTCATCGATAGGCATCACCTTACGCCGCCCACCGCGTATATTGACCCCCATGTGATGTAAGATATGTAATACCTTCCATCGTGAAAGCCCCATCATATGGGCAATACGAGTTGTACTATTACCACTTTCATAAGCCTTTTTAATACGATCTGGTTCTACACTATGTATAGAATGGTCATGAGTACACAGCAGTCCATACTCATGTAATCGATTAGATATGGTCGCAGTGGATACATTAAAACGACGGGCCAAGGCTTCAATACTAGTATGACTCACTTCATATAAATTTACCAAGGTTGCGCGATTGATATCTTTACGCGTTTCACGTCGCGCAATCTTATACATCTGCATACGCCTTACAATTGTATCTACACTACACCCAATATAATCGGCAATGTCTCGTAAGGTCCATTTCTCTTTAACATATAGATTCTCTAATAATTGTTTTGGAATATTTCGTACGCTGCGATACATATAATCGCTCCTTTCATATAATTTAGGCGAACTATATTCACACACCTATTACACTTATTATGAAAGGCTAGTTATAGTCTTAGCAATAGAAAAAGGGTTCCCAATAGTCACCCCGGTGACCATTGGGAACCCTGCCTTTATCAGGAACAGATATACATTATCGAGCCCTATGACGCAATGCCTTCGGCTTTTCTAATATAAAAGCCCATTTCATACCTTCTTTAATATCATGACGCGACTTGCGAGCCTTCTTCGTTACAGGCTTCGTATGAGTCTCTACATCAACAAGAGGAATCTTTACTTCTTCCATTGCTTTTTGGCGCTTAAATTCTGCTAGGCGCTCAGTCAATGTAGAAACTGCAACCGTTTTACTAGTAGATACTTTATGTTCTTCTCGTTGTTTATATTGCTCTTTTTTAGGTTGTTCTGCAGATTGATTATAAGAAATCTGAGTATTAGACGACTGATAGATAGCATCATTAGATGTAGCATTAACCGGAGATTCTTCTATTTTACGTTCAATAGAAATACCGTATTCACGCTCCATATCCTCCCAAGTCTTTTCAGCACCTGAGGTTTCATACTCATCAGCATCTTCAGTCTTTGAGCTTTTCAAAAAGGAGAACACGATATAAGCAATTATAGCTAGAACAAATATAGGATTATGCGTAAAGGCCGATAGTACTGTAGACAAAATAGAGTCCATAGCTACTCCTATTCACCATCTGCTAAATTCTCACGCATCTTAGTGTCTGCAATAATATTGTTCATATTGTAGTAATCCATAACGCCAAGATTACCGTTTCTGAAAGCTTCTGCCAATGCTTTAGGAACTTCAGCTTGTGCTTCCACAACCTTAGCTTGCATGTCTTGTGTTTTAGCACGCATTTCTTGTTCTGTAGCAACTGCCATAGCACGGCGTTCTTCGGCACGAGCTTGTGCGATTTTTTTATCTGCTTCCGCTTGGTCTGTTTGCAATTGAGCACCAATGTTACGTCCTACGTCTACGTCAGCGATATCAATGGATAAGATTTCGAATGCAGTACCCGCATCAAGGCCTTTACCCAATACAGTACGAGAAATGTGATCTGGATTTTCCAATACATCTGTATGCTCTTCAGAAGAACCTACCGTTGTTACGATACCTTCACCAACACGGGCGATAATTGTAGCTTCACCAGCACCACCAACGAGGCGATCAATATTAGCACGTACCGTTACGCGAGCACGAACCTTAAGTTCAATACCATTTTTTGCCACTGCAGAAATGATTGGTGTTTCAATCACCTTAGGATTAACGGACATTTGAACTGCTTCCAATACATCACGACCAGCGAGGTCTATAGCAGCAGAACGTTCAAATGTCAACGGAATAGATGCACGTTCAGCAGCGATTAATGCATCTACAACGCGGTCAACGTCACCACCAGCAAGGTAATGTGCTTCCAATTGATTTACATTAACCTCAAGGCCCGCTTTATTCGCCTTAATCAAAGGCATTACGATTTGAGATGGATTTACACGACGTAAACGCATACCAACTAATGTAAAAATGCCTACGTTAACACCGGCTGCCAATGCGGATACCCAAAGGCCTAATGGCACAACATACAAGAATACCATAATCCCAATCAATAGAATGGGAATCAAAATTAAAATACCTACATCCATAGTAACCTCCATTATATACGACGATGTGGTGAAAGCTTAGTCGCGCTTTCTAACAATATTGCGGCCGCCTACAACACGAAGCACCACAATGGGTGAACCGGCATCGATGAAGTCCCCTTCGGTTACAACATCCACTAAATTACCATCAATTTTAGCAATACCTGCAGGGCGTAATGTTGTATGCGCTACGCCCTCCTTGCCAGCTAGATCCTTTAATACATCATTAGACACATATCCAGCTTTTGTGGTAGATCGTTGCCCTAAGGTAAAGAGCTTGCCAATCCAAGTTTTTGAAAAGTGATTAAAGAAGGTTAATAATACCACGACTAATACAATCGTGATACCAAGCACCGCATATAAGGCTATATCTGTACCACCAAGGCCGATAAATACGCCCCACATAAACAAACAGTACCCGATAAGACCCGCAATACCACCAGGTATAACTAGTTCAATAGCCATCAATACGAGACCTATAATAAGCCAAAAAATATAATCCATATAAACCTCCTTTCACAAATCATTTCATACAATATATTATACAATAGACATTTATATTTTTCCAATAGACACGCTTCTATGATATATATAAAGGCCCACTATACAAAAACGCGTAGCCGAAAAGCTACGCGTTAATTATAAGTCTTGCTATATAGTTAAATGTATAATCAATTATACATCCGTTTTCTTTAATTGATCATTACCAATACCTGTTTTTTGTAGGATAAGAAGTACAATGCTCATCCCCATACCTACAACAGTGGCCAAGCCCATTCCTTTTAAAACAACAGGACCAATTACGAGCTGTGCACCACTAAGGCCTACAACAAGAATAACAGATGTAAGAATCATGTTAACAGGATTTGTATAGTCTACCTTGCGTTCTACGAGCATACGCAAGCCAGAAGCCGCGATGATACCGAACAATAGAATCGATACACCACCCATAACAGGGATTGGAATGGCATGAATAAGAGCGGCTACCTTGCCCACGAAGGAAATAATCATAGCCAATATAGCTGCACCGCCGATAACCCAAACGCTAAAGCACCGTGTAATTGCTAGTACTCCAATATTTTCACCATACGTTGTATTTGGTGTAGCCCCAAAGAAACCAGAAAGAATATTGGCAAGGCCATCACCTAATAAAGAACGTTCTAAGCCAGGTTCTTTCATAAGATCTTTTGATACGATGTTACTTGTAACAACAAGGTGACCCACGTGTTCCGCAAATACTACAAATAATGCTGGCATAATCATGACGATGGCATTGATATCAAATTCAGGCATACCATAAAACTGTGGTAGCGAGAACCATGGTGCCGCTTCAACAGCGGAGAAATCGACAACGCCCATGATAGCAGATAAGATATAACCTGCCACTACGCCGATAAGCACAGGAATTACAGCAAGGAATCCTCGGAATACGACGGTTCCTAACAAGGTCACAATCAAGGAGAACATAGATACTATGATAGCCTGCTCATGAGACATGCCAAGATTTTGATCACCGATAAGTCCAGCCATACCCATAGCGACTGGAGCTAGTTCAAGACCGATGATAGCAACGATAGCCCCCATCGCAGCTGGTGGGAATAATTTATCAATCCAACCGATACCAATATAGCGAACTAAGAACGATAAAATAACAAAGGATAAGCCAAATACAACAAAGGCACCTTTAGCGGCCTCATAACCCAAGCCTGCAGCCAATACCGCACTGACAGGAGCAATAAAAGCAAAACTAGAGCCTAAATAGGCTGGAATCTTGCCTTTACATACAAATAAGTACAGCAATGTACCAATGCCATTCATAAACAATGCCGTTGCTGGATCGACTTTCAACAAATACGGTACAAGTACGGTAGAGCCAAACATAGCAAATAAATGTTGAAAGCTAAGTGGCAATAATTTACCCAATGATGGGCGTTCTTGAATATCAATAAAATCGTTCATAATTTTCCCTCATACACAACACATATATTATCGTTTATTTGGTGGTACAAAACGTCCTGGTAATTTAGGTTCAACCGTTCTCTTCGGTCTAAACCGACTCTGCGTTTCCTCGCGCAACGACGGCAACGGTTCCTTATTACCTACTGGTTTAACACCTTCTACGCCACGTCTCGCAATACTTGCTAAAATACCGATAGCTAAACAATTCATCATTAGAGAAGAACCACCATAGCTAACGAATGGCAATGGCACACCTGTTACAGGCAACATACCACAAACCATGGCGATATTAAAGAATGCTTGACCACTGATGAGAATCGTAATCCCAATGGCTAACCATCTACCAAAAGCATCGCGTGCTCTATTAGCAATACGGAATCCAAAATACGTAAACATGGCCATTAAGAATACGACCAGAATACCACCTAAAAAGCCCATTTCCTGTGCCCAAACAGCGAAAGCAAAGTCCGTATGTGCTTCAGGTAGATAGAAATACTTTGACGTACCATTCAGAAGGCCTTGTCCAAAGAACCCACCTGAGCCTACGGCTAACAAACCTTGTACAGTTTGATAGCCTTTATCCTGTGCATAGGACCAGGGATCAAACCAAGATACAACGCGTTCCCACCGATACGAACTACTACGAGCAGCATAAATACCTACGACAATAGCCCCCATCAAGGATAAGCCAAATATACTTTTCTCAAAGCCAGATAAGAATATTAACAGGTAGGAGAAACCTATAATCAATACGGCAGTCCCCATATCCGGCTGTTTAATGGTGAGCAAAGCAAATATGATTGGCCAAAGCAACATATAGCACATATATCTTACGCGTTCAAAAATATAACCTAATGCTACCTCTTTTTGAGACAAACCCTTCTTAGGTTTAATCATAGATGTAAATCTGGGTTTTACCCACGGTTTATCCGCCAATTTAGCTGCTGTCCACATGAGTGCAGCCAATTTAGCAAACTCTGATGGCTGGAACGAGAATAGGCCAAGAGAAATCCACCGGCGCGCACCATTGACCTCTACACCGACCAAATATATAGCCACTAAGGATACTGCGGTCAATCCCATTATCCAGGTCAGTAATTTAGTATTTTGTAATCGACGATAATCAAATCGATACAAAAGAACACCCAAAATAGCAGAAACCAATAAATAACCTAAATGTCTCGGTGCATAACCCAACAATCCAGTATCTGTTGTAATCGACCCAACATAGGTGGCACTAAAGATATTAATGCTACCAATCAAGGCCATAAGCGCTATAGGCAATAACATGCCTTGTAGGTCGTTCTTAAACACTTTCTCCCAAAAGTGCCCCTTCTTTTCCCCTTTTTGCACCATATTATGCCTCCTTAGTAACAGTCGGTTTCACTGCTTCTAATCGGAAAATAGGTTGTCCCTTTGCGCTAAACTTCTCTTCATATTCCGTTTTTACATTCGGTAAATCTGTACTATGTAAATCATAGGTGACATTCTTGAGTTCCCACCCACAATTTTTGAACTCCTCTAGAGAGAACATAAACAAGTCTTCATTATCGGTTTTAAAGTGTACTTCGCCATTATCTTTTAACAAACGTGCATAGCGGTCAAGGAATGTATGATATGTTAAGCGACGCTTAGCATGTTTAGCCTTAGGCCATGGATCACAGAAATTGATATAAAATCGATCTACTTCTCCAGGGGCTACAATTTCTTCAATTCCTGCAATATCAAATAAAGATACTTTTGCATTATCCCGTTGAGCTTCGAAAATCTTTTGTGCTGCATAGTAAATTACACCGATTTGAACCTCAAAACCAACAAAATTTGCATCTGGATATGCTTCAGACATACCCGCAATGAATCGTCCCTTACCAGTGCCTAGTTCCATGTATAATGGTCTTTCTGGATGCGAAAAAGCCTCTCTCCATCTGCCTTTATAAGCCTCTTGTCCTGATAAAATAATGTGTGAATCATACTCGCGGATAGCCTCATCAATCCACGGTTTTCTACGAAGACGCATCGTTACTCCTTATATGTCTATTCTGAAAGTACTATATTACATAACTAATTGTTACCTATCCTTATTATTATAGAAAAATGCTTTACTTTACGTCAATTAGTAATATAAAAAAGCCCCTGTCATTATGAAAAGACAAGGGCTCATCATTAATTAGATAGCATATTTTCTAAGTATTCAATTTGTTGTGGGCTCAAGCCAAGCTCTGTTAAACTTTTCTTAGATGTAGCAAACACCGCATTTGATTTACCAACACGAGTACCTAATGCCGCTGCTGCTACGAGTTCACGATCAAGTTTGCCTAGACGTGATCTGTTTCTATTTTGTGGTTTTGGCTTTTTAATACGGAATGTATTATATTTTACAGCTGTTGATGCTTCATCAGCTTTAATTTTGGCAGCCATATTTGTACTATTTGAGCCATTACCTAGTAGAGCACTTAAGCCCACTCGCTTTGGCACAAGTTTATCATAATCTACACCAAACTCAGGGCGTTCTTCGCGAAGTTGCTCAAATGTAGCAAGAGCCGCATTCATTTGCTTTAAACCCGCTGCAGAGTACAACTGACGAATGGCAATACTTACCTCTTGAGGTGTCAAAGTACCGCGTTCAATAGCAGAAATAATCGTTTCTCTCAAGGAGCCAAGATCTCCGCTAGCTGTATAACGTCCGATTTCAACAAGATCTTTTTGACGTTCATTGAGCTCTTTTGGCACATATATATTAAATTCTGAGATGGAAGGCGCTTTTTTGGTTATCGGTTCTGCGGCACCATTTACCTCACACAGATAACCACTGCTGACTACAGCCAAAGCCACGGCCAAAGTTAAAACCTTTTTCAATGTTTCCAAATCTCCCTTTACACACCAACCAAAGCACATTTACGTTCATATACTAACCAATACAGATTTATAAATTAGTAAAACTGTATCATACATCCAAATGGGTCAGTCTATTTTTATTATATACTACTTCATCTATTATTTATAGTCATATTGATAAAAAACTATAAAATATTTTATTTATAAATACTATTTATAACTCATATTCATATATTCAAAAAGTAATAGTTTCTATGCTAATTAGCAAGAACTACTACTTTTCAATTCATTTATAAACAATATTTATATAAGTCATATTCTGTAGAGATTTTAACTTAGCAATATTTTTACATCAGCCACAATTTGTTCTACAGAAACACCGTTTTTCTGCAAAAGATTCGCCGCATCATATCGATCATGGAATTCCTTGGCAATGGCATAGCCCTTACCTTTTTGAGTAACAATGTGTAACACGATTGGGTGATTAATGTCTTTTACATCCTCGAATACATTAATCAACGTTTCTAAATCATTGCCATCTGCTACAAAACGATAATCTAAACCTAAAGACTTGAAAATATTGTTAGGACTTTCACCATTGGACTCGCGTAATTTTCGAAGACCACGATACAAACCACCATGATTTTCTGCAATGGATTGGTCATTATCATTTCCGCTGCACCCATAGGTGGACCAACATGACCGCCGTGTTCAGATACCTTTGTCATGAGGGCTAGACGAGCTTGTGCCGTTAGATCTGTTAATTCAGCAAGGGATAAGCCTCTTAAATTAGCTCTATATCCATGACCCCCATGATATAACAGGGGGCTCCATAAAAAATATCATTCTTATAGAACACCTCATTATTTACTTTCATTAGGTACAATTAAAACAGCTACAATAAGCAAAGCGACAAATGTAAATCCGGCCATCATATAAGTGCTAATTGAAAAATTTGTAGCTATCATAATGATAAGCGATAGCCCTATAGGACCACCTAGTTGATGCACCGCATTTGTTAACGAACTAGCTGCACCTGCGATTGTATTTGGGGCCTTATGAATACCTGCCGCTGTAACAGGTGCCACAATCATAGCTGATCCAATGCCAATGATACACATAGGTGCTGCAATAGCAATCCAATATCCTTGTGTCCAATCGGCTAAAGCGGCCCATACAAGGCCCGCCAATAATACAATCTCACCGACTAATAATACACGACCATTACCGAAACGTTTGGTCCAATTAGCGATACATAGGGCCGTACCGAATTGAAATACAGTTAACGGTATAAATGCCATACCAGACTCAAATGCACTATATCCATACTGTGCACCTAATTGTTGTGGTAATAAGAACCAATAAGGTAATAAAGCCATCATAAACAGGAGTCGTACCAGGTAAGCCCCGAAGCGAACTTTATTTTTATATAGCTCCAAAGGCATAACCGGAACAGAGAACCGTTTCTCATAGAAATAAAAAATTACTAACAGAATAAGACCTGCAATGACAAATATAACCCCATAGTCCTTACTGGTTAAGCCATATATAAAACTGGACAAGCCGATAACGGATAAAATACTACCTACATAGTCAATTGTCGCTTTTTCAACTTTTCCTTTAGGAATATAACGATACGCGAGCCACATAATCAAAATGATGAGCGGCATCTTAATCAGAAAACCTGCCCGCCAGGAAATATAACTAGTTAAAGCACCGCCGATTAACAGGCCGATAATTGATCCAATTCCCGCCGTAGCACCGTAATATGAAATCGCTTTTGACCGTTGTTCACCTTCATAAGCATCCATCATCATAGCCAATGTGGCAGGAGCTACAATAGAGCTACCGATACCTTGTACGGCCCGACCGATAATCATCATCGTTGCATCTGTAGCAATACCTACAACGAGAGATGCTATACCAAAAATAGCCATCCCGATTTGAAATATTTGTTTACGCCCCCACAAATCAGATAAACGACCAGATAACAATAAAAAACCGCCGAAAGTCAATGTGTACGCGTTGGAAATCCATGCCATGCCAACAGCATCTAAACCAAGATCAGCGCCAATTTCTCGAGAGCTGGTAAACACAATAGAATTATCCATAAGAATTAAAAAATACGATAATAATGCAATTGGCAGAACAATGCCAAATGACTTCCGACTCATACTCATAACATATTCCTCCTAGAATGTGTACAATTTATAATGTCTATACCTATATGACAGTAGATTTATAATACCGATTGATTGCCTTTCATCGATAACTACATATTACACACCCATTGCGATATTGCATAGAATACGATTGTTGCCAGACTATAACCTTAGGGTTATATCCATTAAATCATCACGAATTAAGATTAGTTCAAACCTTACACTTGTAACTACATAACTACCATATACTGGAAATACGGTTTAACAACAAATATAATTATTATAATCATTATATTTCAAAATAAGAAAGGACGAATATTATGAAACGAATTCTATTACTTATAACGGTATTACTAGCTATTTTCGTTATAACCGGCTGCGGAGACAACAAAGCGGCCCAAGCATCACAAACACCGCAACAGACAGATCAACAGATCAATCCTAATAGCAAAACATTAGTGGTATACTTCTCAATGCCAGAAACAACAACTCCCTATAATATGACCCAGGAAGAAGACAATAGTACAGTTGTAAAGAATAATAAAGTTCTTGGTAACACCCAATTTATGGCAGAAACGATTGCTAATATAATCGGTGCCGATACATTCCGTATTGTTCCGATAAATCCATATCCAACAGATCATAAGGTTCTCATTGCGCAAGCAAAAGAAGAACAGAATCAAAACGCTCGTCCGAAATATGAAGGAACTGTACCGAATTTGGCGGACTACGATACAATTTTCATTGGCTACCCTAACTGGTGGGGCGATATGCCTATGATTCTTTATACATTCTTAGAGAACAATAAAATGGACGGTAAAACTATTATTCCGTTCGGTACCCATGGCGGTAGCGGATTCTCTAACACAGTCAATACGATTCAACAGTTACAGCCAAATGCAAAAGTGTCCCGTAATGGTCTCATGATTTCTCGTAACGATATTCAAAATGGCGAATCCACCATTACAAACTGGCTCAGAGGTTTAGGATATGCGAAATAAAGTCTTATGCCTCGGCATATTCTTTATTATCATTTTATTAATGGCAAACCAGATGTTAGGGCCTGGGCTTATTCACGAATTACTCGGTATGCTCCTTCTCATCCTGGTTATATTCCATATGTCTATCAATCGTCGATGGTGGCAATATATAATTCCACAATTAAAAACAGCCCCTCTCAAAACGCTAACTACGTTAGGACTTACTATATCCATCGTACTAGCCATCATCAGCGGCCTCATCATATCAAGACATCTATTCTTTTTTAAATCGCTCCTCTCCCTAATGCCGGTCATGCGCATCATCCACCACTATTCTGTATATTGGGTACTTCTATTCACCGCATTACATATCGGTGTTCACGGATATATCCTCATGCATCAATTTAATGTATTCCAACGAATACACACACTCCCCACGTTTGTGAAAGCTATACTCGCATTGACGGTTATTGGTTATGGCGCCTATGCATTTTGGTACGAATCGCTCTACATGTATTTATTCTTCCAAATGCCATATACGTACTTTGATTTCAACCAGCCACTTGGTGAATTCTTCTTAAACTATGTATCCATTAGTGGTCTATTTGCTATCATGGCATATGGAGCAGAAAAAGTAAAAAATAAAAATTAGCCAAATTGTAGAATAAAATTGAACACATAAAAATCCATGGTAAACCTTTTGTTATGATCTAAACGGACAAAACGTGTTGTTTTTAACGCCGATGTAACTAGTAAATAACTAGTTACATCGGCATTTTATCTTTTTGAGTAAATGGAATTAACGCGCAATTACGTATGTTACGCAGTCACCGTGGAATGTCAATTAAAATACGAATTGTATAATTCAATGCGACACTAAGAAAACTTATATTGAATTTCATGTACAATATTAAGTGCACCCGAAATATTCACGGAAAAATCGTCTGAAAGTGTAGAGACACGTGAAAAATATACGCTATTTCTATTTATGATATTCATGCATTTAAAAGTTTTACGGCTAATCGTGATAAAAAAACAACGTAAAATAGCGGATGGAGCTGATATATTACCAGCTCCATCCGCTTATAAAATCAACACGAATGCCATTGGGGATTATGAAATGCCATTAGCAATAGTATATTTATTTAAGAGTATTATCATAGAAAGTATCTAATTTATTCAGAATTTGATCCACATATTCTGGAACCCAATAAGTTTGGATATGTGTTGCACCAGGGATTAAATACAATTCCTTATTATCAGTACCACTCGCTTTACTATATGCATCTTGCGTCATATACAGCGTATCGGCTTTGTCACCAGCAATCATGAGAAGCGGTTGATTGATCAAATTCATGTTATCTGCCGCATCGAATGTATATAAGTCTAAATTGCTACGCACTGTATATTGGAATGTAGAATTAGGATGACGATGTGTTTTACCGTAATAAATATAACCCTCACTATATAGGGTCGGCATTTTATCTAATTGCTCTTGAGGAATATCTTGGGATTCCATACCGACACTGCGCATAATAGGAGCCCCTGCGGCCTCCTTCGCACGTTGTTCAGAAGCTTCCGCTAATCTTTTTTGAATCGTGTCTTTATCTGAATCTAAGAATCCATTTTTACGAACAATACCCGAGTTAAACATAGATACGGTAGCAACGACTTTAATACGTTTATCGGTTTGGGATGCTTTCACCGTATAACCGCCACCGCCACAGATACCGAGTGCACCTAAACGATTCATATCAACACCCGGGAACGATGCAATAATATCAGCCATGCCATGAATGTCTTCTACGCGGAACATTGGATTATCTAAATTATGAGGCTGACCGCCGCTAGCGCCTTGGAATGATGCATCGGCTGCTAATGTAATATAACCTTGTTCTGCAAGGCGTTGTGCATATAGCCCTGCTACCTGCTCTTTTACCCCACCATTAGGATGTGCCACGATAATAGCTGGATAGGATTTTGTTCCATCATACCCTGATGGTGTGTAAATATTAGCTGCAATAGTGTTGCCATTTAACACATATGTTACGGGATGAATATTAACCTTCCCAGCTTCATTTTTTGTAATAGCCCCCGCATAAACGAGACCAAATGGATTTTCATTAGGGCTTTCAATATCTTTTAAAGGGATTTCCTTAAGATTCGTAGCGCCATAAAAGCTTATTTCTTGATTTGTCGCATCTTTAACTGTATCTGCATATGCCATTGTTAATCCTCCTGTTGTAAATAACATACCGCTGCTGTTAATGCACCGATAACTAACTTTTGCAATTTCATATAAGTTCCTTTCCATATAATAAGGACTTAACTTATATACTTATTATACGAAAAAGGAGACCTCTACAGAAGTCTCCTTTTGTTCTATATCTATAAGCCTTAGGTTATAACTATATTTAAATTCTGACTCCAAACTGTGGTAGAAGCTATCAAACTATAACGAATTTAATATCTTTTTTACTTATATGTATTAGCGATTTAATTGATTTCGCAATACTTCTACTTCAGCATCATTTGCAGCCAAACCTTTTACATCCATACCAAAGTATTCACCAAAACGATTCATCGTCCATTTTAACTGTTGAATGGATTCAGGTGTTGGCGCTGTACCTTGAGTAATAAAATACATTTGTTTACCAGTCAAATTTGCATTATTTCTTACAGTATACATTCTATCAATAACATTCTTTAACGAGCCACTCATTGTATGCCAATACACAGGTGTACCGATAACTATAATATCAGCTTGTTGCATAGCTTTTAACACTACATCAAATTGGTCACCTTCAAAGTTTTGACCTAATGAATCAACACGATAGTCTACGAGATTCAATTGATCATATGGCGTATTTCCTAGTAAAGATTTCGCCATACGGCTCGTATTACCATCTCGGTTTTCACTAGCATTGATAAATAACACTTTAGTTTTCATTTGAAAGCCCTGTGAACCGGCTGCTTGTTGCTGTCCAGCTTGTGTCATGCTCGTATTACTTGCACAGGCTACGGTCATCATCATAAAAAGCAACATACTTACAATCGCTACGATTCGTTTCATCACGCGTCACTCCTTAGTATTTATAATCAGGTGTCAATAAATCCATTAACGCTTTATCATGGTGAGATACGGCACGACTTTCAGTATCGAAAATCATAGTATTTCCATTATCGCGAGTATACGGTTTCCATTCAGGTTGTCCTTTCACATTCGGATTACCGGTACGAGCAAAGTTGACCCACGCTTGGCTCATATGTTTTTCCAATGTTTTTGCATTGGCATCGCCACCAATACGAGTGATACCTTTATCTACATTGTGGAATACGAACGGAATTTCAGATGTATGATAAGACATATACACGCCGTTCATAACTGGTGCATCATAGGTAAATACGTACGCATATACAGGTGCACCGTTCTGGTCGGCTTTATGAGTAATGATTTTACGCATCGGATTGCGAATCATTGTATCGATATATAAAGCATCGCCTTTTTTCTTATTAGGATATGCTTTCAAGAACTCTGTTACAACTGCATCGGCTTTGTCGCCGTATTTTTCTTTTAATTTCGCATCGATTTCTGCATCAGACCACGTATTTACATTGTCATACTGTGTATTTTCAATGTTGAGGATATCTTGGAAGTTTGTCCACTCTGTACGATTAGAACCGATGAGCAAGGATACATCTTTACCTGCTTCGGCAAAACCATTATCGAGTACTGGGTCCGTCGGCATGAAATTGCCGTCTACTACTGGTTCCCAGCTACCGCCTGGTTGACCATCTAACGGACGTTTAATACCGAATTCAATACCCGCCTGTTCAAGGGCTTCGTTGGATACTTTCTGAAATTGATCCATAGGTACAGATTGGATTTTATCGACTTCATCAGGCGCAATGTTGAGTTTTTCCAATGTTAATGCAGCTACCCTTTGAGCAAATGGTTTTGTATTAAAATAAACACCCATCGTTTCCGTAGCACCGGATTCAACAATACCTTTTTGGAATAAGCCTTTCGCCTCAGGTGTTGTCATCAACGCCAATACCTTGGCACCGCCGCCGCTTTCACCGAAAACAGTTACATTATTAGGATCACCGCCGAAGTTGGCGATATTCGTTTTAATCCATTTCAACGAATCTACAATATCATGCATGCCTACATTACCGGATTCCTTATATTGATCGCCATAAGCGGATAAATCAAGATAACCAACGCCATTCAAACGATGGTTTACAGACACAACGACCACATCGCCCTCTTTAGCTAGGTTCTGACCATCATAAGAGGCATTTTCAAGGGAGGAACCATTCGAGAAACCACCGCCATGAATCCAAACCATAACAGGTCGTTTTTTATTATCATTGATGCCGGGTGTCCAAATATTTAAATTCTGTGCATTATTATCTTCTTTGAACTCTCGACCTGGTTGCCCCCAATCACCTAAAAAACCGCCTTTAGGCTGTGGAGAGATAGGACCATTATTAACAGCCAGTTTGATGCCATCCCAATGTTCTACCGGTGTAGCTGGTTTGAAACGTTCTTTTGCTTCTGCATATTGTACACCACGGTAATTGTAAATATCATCTTGCACATAGCCCTGCAATTTACCTGCATCAGTAGATACTACGGCAATGCCAGGGCCCGCCTTAAATGTACCAGTTTGTTCTAAGTTTTTTGAATTTCTATCAGCCACCGCCGTAGTTGCAGTCGCTTTTGCAGTTGTTGTATCCGCTGCACTCGCAAAGGTAGGTTGAAAACCTACGGCTAATACAGCACCTAGTACTAGGTATGTTAATGTTTTCGATTTCATTATTTACCACCTTAACCAATAATATTTTAATATCTTCATAAACTATGTTCTTATTATAAAAAAAAGACCCCCTCCTCGGAAGTCTCTAAATGTTTTACGACTATAACCTATAGGTTATGACTACAACTAGATAGTCAAACATAGTATTATCTTTTCAAGGTATAACCTAGATATTCTCTTTTACTACATTCAAGAATTTTTTAACCGGTTCCGATGGTTCCTGACTATACAAAATACCATAATTTATCGAATAATTCCAATTCATAGGGCGGACAGTCAAAAATAGATGGATATGCTTCCAAATTGGTAATCCTACAAATACATCGCCATCATTTATACATTGATTAAATATAGCAGTATTTAAAAATGGGAAATCCACAATTTCCACATTAGGGTGATGTGCAGCTATATCCTTGCGCAATTCATCAATAGCATGACTCCATCCTGCACTCAATAAATATACGCGTCGCCCTTCTAAATCAGACCATTCTAATTGTTCTTTTGAAGCCAATTGATCGGTGCTGCTCATTAAGATTGATAAAGGAAGTTCTTGTACCGTTAAGGTGTTGATTTTTTCATATATCTTATCCGTGCTTTCATCATATATGCCCATTACCACATCGATATCGCGCCCTAAATTACTGAGAATTTGACGTGCATTTTCTGGATTATTTTCAAAGGGTATGATTTGAAATTGAATGTGTTCTGCTTGAAATTTAGGTGCCAGTGACGTCAAATAATCGACAGGTGTAATCGGTGATGTACCGATACGTACAATATCAGAGACGCCTCGTTCCGCCTCTCGTACCCGTTTGACGGTATTTTCACTATATTTAATGATATGCTTGGCATCTTTATAAAATACTTTGCCTGCTTCTGTTAGTGAAAGCCCCTTATGGGAGCGATGAAACAATCTGACCTCTAAATGATCTTCTAATAAGTTCATCTGTTTAATGATGGCCGTAGAGCTGACGAACAATTGCTCCGCAGCTTTGTTAAAACTGCCCGCATCAGCAACGGTAATGAATGTTTTAACTTGTGGATTATACATAAAAACCTCCTACAAAGTAATCATGTTATAAGTATATCACGATTATGTGTAGGAGGTAACCATTAGGTTATATGTATTAAATACCGCGTTCAGCAATCCAGTCATGGAAACGTCTGACCATAGCCGGATCTCTGTGATCAAAGAACATGGATGTATTCGTATCAATACTTTTAATAGCAGCCATATCATCTGCATCCAGATTGAAATCAAAGGAGTTCAGGTTTTCTTCCATTCGTTCTTTACGAACAGATTTAGCAAGGACAATAATGTCCCGTTGTGTTAACCAGCGCAATACGACTTGTCCTACAGAACGGTTATGTTTCTTACCGATTTGTTCCAATACAGGATTCGTGAATAAACCATTTTTACCTTCTGCAAATGGAGCCCATGCTTCCATTTGAACACCTAGTTCTTTCATGTTGTCTTGAGCAAACCATTGTTGGTTGAACGGATTAACTTCTACTTGGTTTACATGAGGGACCATATCTGTAAATAAAGCAGCTTCAGTGATGCGATCCGGATAGAAATTAGATACACCGATAGCACGCAATACGCCTTCATTATATAAATCTACTAAGGCACGGTAAGAACCGAACCAGTCACCATATGGCTGATGCAACAACATAAGATCTAAATAGTCGGTATGTAATTTTTCAAGAGATGTATATACAGACTCTTTTGTTTTTTCATATCCGTAGTTGGAAATCCAAATTTTAGATGTAATGAATAAATCTTCCCGTTTTACACCGGAATCTTTTAAACCGATGCCAAGTTCCAATTCATTCATATAACTTTGAGCTGTATCAAAATGACGATATCCAACTTGTACCGCATCCATAACAGCTTGTACCGTTTTTTCACGAGGGATTTGGAATACGCCAAAACCTAATTTAGGAATTTTTACGCCATTACTTAATACTACATGTTCCATGAGAGCCTCCTATGATTAATTCATTATCACTGTGAAAGCATTTTATAACTATACTTTCAAACTATATCAGTATGTTACCTATGTGTTACGGCAGCAGCCAAGTTTACTAACAAATTACATTAAGTTAACTGATAAATTTATTATATGACTTACGAATGTTTCTTCATAGAATACATAAGTTGTCAGTATCATAACCTTCAGGTTATGATTCGTTTATCTGAATCCGGATTATTATACCAAAAGGCGGCACAACCGATTGGTTATGCCGCCTTAATTTCAATTATTCTGCAGTGAATGGCAATAAAGCGATTGCACGTGCACGTTTGATAGATGTAGTTAATTTGCGTTGATGTTTTGCGCAAGTACCGGAAATACGACGAGGTAAGATTTTGCCGCGTTCAGTCGTGAAACGACGAAGTTTTGCAACATCTTTATAGTCGATTTGATCGATATGGTCTGCACAGAAAACGCATACTTTTCTTCTTGGCTTTCTGCCTCTATCTCTTCTCATTGCGAATCCTCCTTTTCGAATTAGTAGGAGTCTCGGACACTAGAACGGGATGTGTTCATCATCGCCGCCTGTACTGAAACTATCAAAATTGGACCCACCATCGAAAGAATTAGTATTCATATCAAGTGATTGGCCCACAAAGTTCGCTACCACTTCAGTAACGTAACGTTTTTGACCATCCTGAGTCTCGTAGGAACGAGTTTGCAAGCGACCTTCTACAAAGCAGCGACTGCCCTTACGAAGATTACCTGCCGCTTCACCAAGTTTGCCCCATGCAACACAATTAATGAAAGCAGTTTGTTCTTTCGTTTCATTGGTCGTAGAGTCAACATAAGTATTAGTAGCAGCTACTGTGAAAGTTGCCACTGCTCTACCAGTTTTAGTAAAACGTACTTCAGGATCACGAGCTAAATTACCTAGAATTTGTACAGAGTTCATCTTTTCTCCTCCAGGCTTTAATTATGCATCGTGTTTAACAATCAGGTGTCTTAAGACATCATCGTTGATTTTCAACACACGGTCGATTTCTTTAATTTCAGCTGGATCAGCTTCGAAATTAACCAATACGTAGAAACCGTCAGTGAATTTTTTCACTGCGTAAGCAAGACGACGCTTGCCCCAACGATCTACCTTTTCTACTGTGCCGCCTACACGAGCAATTAAAGCTTCCACTTTTTCAATGACAGCGTTAGTTGCTTCTTCTTCAGCTGGTTTCACAATAACCATGACTTCGTATTTGTTCATACAAAATCACCTCCTCTTTCGGACTAATGCCCCTATCGACACATAGGGGTAGGAAGTGCTTACCATTAATAAGCTTTACTATTATAACCTATAAGTAAAATGAAAGCAAGTGGATCCTATATAATAAACGGCTCATTATCATTAATGATATAATAGATTTGAAATTCTATAGAAACCTCTTGCGCCAATCTCTTATATATTTTACTATTTAAACCTACAAGGTTCTTATTTATTTGCTAACATTGCTAAAAAAGTAGCGGATTACCAAGCAGCTCATCCAGATGCTGACATTATTCGTCTTGGTATCGGCGATGTAACATTGCCTTTAGTACCTGCTATCGTAGATGCTATGACTAAGGCTGTTCAAGAAATGGGCAAAGCTGAAACATTCCGCGGTTATGGTCCTGAACAAGGTTATGATTTCCTTCGTAAAGCAATCATCGAAGGCGATTACAAACCATATGGCATCGAAATTAGTATGGACGAAGTATTCGTTTCTGACGGCGCAAAATCCGACGTTGGTAATATCCAAGAATTATTCAGCGAAGATAATATCATCGCTATCACCGACCCTGTATACCCTGTATACCTTGATTCCAACGTTATGGGCGGTCGTACAGGCCAAGCCGTTGATGGTATGTTCGAAAAGGTTGTATATCTTCCTACATTTGCAGAAAATAATTTCTCTCCAGAATTTCCTGCTGAACGTGTAGACATCGTATATCTTTGCTCCCCTAACAATCCTACAGGCACAGTACTCAGCCGTGCACGCTTAGCCGAATGGATTAAATGGTGTAAAGAAAACGACGCGATTTTGATGTTCGACTCCGCTTATGAAGCTTTCATCAGCACAGAAGACACTGTTAAATCTATCTATGAAATCGAAGGTGCCCGCGAAGTAGCTATTGAATTCCGTTCCTTCTCTAAAACTGCTGGCTTTACAGGTACACGTTGTGCCTACGCAGTAGTTCCAAAAGAGGTAACAGGCAAAACTAAATCTGGCGAACGTCAACCTTTGAACCCTATGTGGAACCGTCGTCAATGCACTAAATTTAACGGCGTACCTTACATCGTTCAACGTGGTGCTGAAGCAGTATATTCCAAAGAAGGCCGCGAACAAACTCGCGCAAACATCGCTTACTACAAAGAAAATGCACGCATCATCAAAGAAGGCCTCGAATCCATTGGCCTTACTGTATATGGTGGTACTGATGCGCCTTATATTTGGTTAAAAACACCTGGCAACATGACAAGCTGGGAATTATTCGATCTTCTTCTTGAAAAGGTACAAATCGTGTCTACACCAGGCTCTGGTTTCGGTCCACATGGCGAAGGTTACCTTCGTTTAACTGCATTCGGCAGCCGCGAAAATACAATCCGTGCCGTAGAACGCATCAAAACTTTACAATTCTAATACATTTATAACTAAAAATATGTAATACAAAACGGTTGTGAAACCTTCTCTCCGAATGTTTCACAACCGTTTTTATTTTAAATCTAGATACTAATTAAAAGTTATGACGAATACCCGCATCTACACGATAGGATGTATCAACAGTACTACCAAAGTTTTTAGTAAATGTTCCATATAAATATGTATTTGGACGGAAACTCCATGAACCACCGAGTTCAAGATCAAGCCAAGTATCCTTCAAATCTACTACGCTATTAGTCGTTGGTTCGCCGGCCATGCTATAGGTTGCTTTCATCTTGCCAGAGAATTCATGCGCCAATGCAGCTTTAAGGAAAACATTACTATTCTTAGCTTCCTTACCGATGCCAATGCCTAAGCGGCCTATAGCGGAATTAACCGCATCAGAATTAATATGAACGGTGCTACCAGTATTCGTACGAGCATCAAAGCTTTCACCAGATAAGCGACTAAAGATTAATTCAGCACTAGGATCGATATAGAAACCATTATTTCTTTTGATACGTTTACCATATTCAAGGCTCAAAGATGCACCCGTATTACGGTAGTCACCACTTAGCGACGTTCCTAAACTGTTATGTACGGTAAAATCATTTTTCAAACGATTGCCTTTAGCAATAATATCTAAGTAACGGCCATCATTAAATTGTTTAGCCCCATAGATTGCTAGCCCCGCAGTTTTACCAGAACCTGAACCTAGTGCATAATCACTGTTGTTTGTACCATACAAGAAGGCACCGCCTACAATCCAGTTTCCTCGTTTCGTATCATAGCCAATTTGCGCCATATTATAATTTTGATTTACATAGGCAGAGTCTGTAATTTTAGATTTACCACCAATATATTTGCCCCATACGCCTTGATTATCGGAGTTAAGACGCACATCACCTAAGCGGCGTTGTAAATCATTGGTATCAGCTCGCATTTGCATAACAGAAGATGCTAATGCACTCTTAGCACCGGATACAATTTCACTTTCACTAGTGGATAATACGGTTTTATTAGACACCATAGCACGTCCAGCTGCATCAAAATCATCCGGGCTAAGTTTAGCATTTAATGTAGGACTAATCACACCTGTTTCTAAATGCACATTAACACCAAGGTTTCGCTCACCCTTCGTATATCCATTGTAGACTATTTTCTTCACAAATTGATTTTCTGCTAATCCTGGAATCTCAGCATTAGCTTGTTCTTTCAAAGCCTCTACTGAACTACGCAATGTAACAGAAGAGCCAGGGTCAGCATGATTAATTACAATTTCACCTTTACCGTTTTCTGCAGCAGGTGCACCTTTTTCATAATCAATAGCTGTATGACCAGCATAATTATTAATCGTAATAGGCCGTGCATCTACGGCTTGGATAACGCCGCGGCTACCTTCTGTGGCACCACCTATAAGATGCTCTACCTTACTACCTGTATAGAGATAATTTGCAGTATCTGGTCGGCCTTGTGTAGGGTATTCACGTTCAGCTCCTAACCATTCATTACGCCATGTAGCACCATTTTGTAAATACAATCTCAAACCGCCATGATGAGGATTATTGTTACTTTCATCAAATTCATTAAGTACACCACCCACTAATTTAGAATTTGGTGTCGTTAATCCCAATGAAATTTCTGATCCATGATTGTGTGGATTTTTATCAATACCATAGTTTTTATTGATAAAACCAATATTGCCATACATATTGACGTCCTTAGCACCTGGTTTCAATCCATCCATGCCAGTATTCACATAGACAAATCCTTCTTCTGAAAGTGCAGAATATGTATCAGATGTCGTTAAAGGATGTGTCTTTACATCTGCCCCACCTAGAATCCGAATGTATCCATCCTTATTAGCTTGCAAACCTACGCCAATGGCATCTACTTTGGCATTACCTTGTACGGTAATACGAGTATCATCATTATTACCATCATTTGTAACCCCACCATAACCAGCATATATACCACTCATGTAATAGTGTGCTAAGTCTGGTCTGCGCTTCTCTCCACTTTCCGCAGGTGCTGGATTTACAACCGTTACATTTACATTTTTATCTATGGCAACCTGAGATCCATCAAGAGCATAAATACCGGTAACGTTATTATGGTATTTGTTTCCATTTACACCAAGGCCAGATACATTGACGGTCAAATCATCGGTATAGTGTTTATTTTCACCCCACAAATTCAACCCAATGGATTTTCCATCCGTATGACTTTCAACTGTAGTGGCTGACACCATGGCCTCTGCACTAGCACCGGTAATAATTAAAGCAGCAATAACAGCAAGGTTTATCGTTCTTCTCATCTCATAACCTCCTCAAACTATACACAATAATATGCATATATTCATTGTATATATAGTAGGGGTATATGTGTCAATTTTTGCACATATGATGTTTTCTTTTATGTATATTCTCATACGCAATGTATCGATATAATGATGAATAATAACAAACGAATTATTCTCTCCACATAATATATGCTGTATAACTCTATAGAATATTATAAAAAGAGAAATTTCTATGTTATAATAAGTATATTAGTTATTACACTACATTTTATAATTATATAGGAGGCTAATATGAGCAAAATTCGTATTGGTATCGTAGGCTATGGCAACTTAGGCCGTGGCGTAGAAGCATCTGTTAAATTGCAACCAGATATGGAACTCGTAGGCGTATTTTCTCGTCGTAAAGGCTTAGAAACAGTGTCTGGTGTTCCTACATACACTATGGAAGATCTACCAAACTTCAAAGGTAAGATCGATGTTATGGTTCTTTGTGGCGGTTCCGCAACAGACCTTATCGAACAAACTCCAATGGTAACAAAATACTTCAACTGTATCGATTCTTTCGACACACATGCACGTATCCCTGAACATTTCGCAAACGTAGACAAAGTAGCTAAAGAAGCTAAAACTGCTACATTGATTTCTTGCGGTTGGGACCCAGGCATGTTCTCTTTGCAACGTGTTTACGCTGAAAGCATCTTGCCTCATGGCAAATCTTACACATTCTGGGGCCGTGGCGTGTCCCAAGGTCACTCCGATGCTATCCGTCGTATTGATGGTGTTCTTGATGCTCGTCAATACACTGTTCCTAAAGAACAATACCTTGAAGCTATCCGTAATGGTGAAACTCCAGACGTTGATGGCTACAAAGGTCACCTTCGTGAATGCTATGTAGTAGCTGCTCCTGATGCAGACAAGGCTAAAATTGAAAACGAAATCAAAACTATGGAAAACTACTTCGTAGGTTACGAAACTGTAGTCAACTTCATTTCCCAAGAAGAACTTGATCGCAACCACAAGGGTATTCCACATGGTGGCTTCGTTCTTCGTTCTGGTGAAAGCACTGACGGCACTCGTCATGTTGTTGAATACTCTTTAAAACTTGATTCTAACCCTGAATTCACAGGTTCTGCACTTGTTGCATACGCTCGTGGTATCTACCGCCTTGCTAAACACGGTGGTACTGGTTGCTACACAGTATTCGATATTCCACCAGCTTGGATTTCCACACATTCTGCTGAAGAATTGCGAGCTCACTCTCTATAATTCTATACGCACCTTAAGAGGATAACTTCGGTTATCCTCTTTTTCAAAGAAAAATAGCATAAAAATCTAGTTATCCGCATAAAAACTGGACTTATCACACTTTATCAAGGTCAAAACCACTCAATTTACTACTAATTTACTACTTATGAATGAGCTTTGA
>SKEB01000673.1_pt1 | contig 23465 bp, 18 predicted proteins | sample 4826561 | NCBI WGS metagenome assembly SKEB01 (sample SAMN11008820, study PRJNA524170) | human gut metagenome | biome: Human fecal sample; material: Feces; isolation source: fecal sample from pouch patient p17 | host: Homo sapiens | place: Israel: Tel-Aviv | collected 2016-03-29
TTGAGCGGCATAACCTGAATCTGAGGCAGCACCTGGCACGGCTGGGACGGAAGTCGCTGTCGTTCTCAAAATCGGTGGAGCTGCATGACAAAGTCATCGGGCATTATCTGAACATAAAACACTATCAATAAGTTGGAGTCATTACCGATATTCGGTAGCAAGACTCCCAATTGTGACCGAAATCCCGTAGACTTAACGCCGCAAAAAATAAAGGCCTGACCAATTTATCACCAACAGGCCGATTAAATACGCCGTTCAGGTAGTCAGTGCTCTGGTAGCTGTTAAGCCAGGGGCGGTAGCGTCGCTGAAACAACCTGTTGCTGCACAAAATACCTTCTCTGAACGGCTATAAGAATCGATGCACTTTGGGTGATTAACGCCATAAGATATCGCTTATCAGATATCCTCATAAAGGGGTCAGGAGCAGCTGCTGATATCACCTGTACACCAACTTTCCCGTCTCATCGATAGTCTGTACGGTAAAATTCGCCTACATTGTGAGCTGGGTGGTTGTGATAAGGGTGACAAGCAGCTTAGGGTAACTGTACTTGCCTCGCCGGTGTTGCACAGTGAAGTCAGCTGGTGCCGCGAGCGCTTTCTATCTTGGTATTCCCCTCATTCTCATTGAGATACGACAGCGGGGCTGAAAATGGATCTTGTACAATGATAAAAATTGCGCGCATTGCCGTGACATTGGGCTTGCTTTCCTCACTGGGAGCCCAGGCTTACGCGGCCGGGTTAGTCGTAAATGATAACGATCTACGTAACGACCTTGCCTGGCTTTCCGATCGCGGGGTCATCCATCTGAGCCTGTCGACCTGGCCGCTAAGTCAGGAAGAGATCGCCCGGGCGCTAAAAAAGGCTAAACCTTCCTATTCTTCTGAGCAAGTGGTTCTGGCTCGAATTAACCAGCGACTGTCTGCTTTAAAAGCCGATTTCCGGGTCACCGGCTACACCTCAACCGACCAGCCGGGCACTCCGCAGGGGTTTGGCCAGACGCAGCCGGCAGATAACTCGTTAGGTCTGGCGTTCAACAACAGCGGCGAGTGGTGGGATGTTCACCTCCAGGGCAACGTTGAAGGGGGAGAGCGGATCAGTAACGGATCGCGCTTCAACGCCAACGGCGCCTACGGTGCGGTGAAGTTCTGGAACCAGTGGCTCTCCTTTGGCCTGGTACCGCAGTGGTGGGGACCCGGGTATGAAGGGAGCCTGATCCGCGGGGACGCGATGCGGCCGATGACCGGCTTCCTGATGCAGCGGGCAGAGCAGGCGGCGCCGGAAACCTGGTGGCTGCGCTGGGTAGGTCCATGGCAGTACCAGATCTCCGCCAGTCAGATGAATCAATATACCGCGGTACCCCATGCCAAAATTATCGGCGGTCGTTTCACTTTCACACCGTTCCAGTCTTTAGAATTAGGCGCGTCGCGCATTATGCAGTGGGGCGGGGAAGGGCGCCCGCAATCCTTCAGCAGCTTCTGGGATGGCTTTACCGGGAAAGACAATACCGGAACGGATAACGAGCCGGGGAACCAACTGGCCGGATTTGACTTTAAATTCAAACTAGAGCCTACTCTTGGCTGGCCGGTGAGCTTCTACGGACAAATGATTGGTGAGGATGAGTCTGGTTATTTACCATCGGCCAACATGTTCTTGGGAGGAGTGGAAGGACACCACAGCTGGGGTAAGGATGCTGTTAACTGGTACCTGGAAGCACATGACACGCGCACCAATATGAGCCGAACCAATTACAGTTATACCCATCATATCTATAAGGATGGCTACTATCAGCAGGGTTATCCGCTGGGTGACGCAATGGGCGGGGATGGTCAACTCGTTGTCGGTAAAGTTGAGCTTATTACGGAGGATAACCAGCGCTGGAGCACGCGCTTAGTATACGCGAAGGTTAACCCGGAGAATCAGTCGATCAACAAAGCGTTCCCTCATGCGGATACTCTAAAAGGTGTACAGCTGGGCTGGAGCGGAGATGTTTATCAGTCGGTCCGCTTGAATACTTCACTTTGGTATACCAATGCTAACAACAGCGACAGCGATGACGTTGGGGCCAGTGCAGGGATAGAGATACCGTTTAGTTTATAAGGCTGAATGCTGAAAACAGGGGAGAGAGGGTGGTAGCGCTGCAGGATGCAGTCAGCTTTTCTCTCTCCATAAGCCGGCAGGGAAGCAACGGCTATGACAGCTGCTCAGGAATTGGCAAATTTTGATTTACTGATGATGTGACATTATGAAGAAAAAACTTGTTAGATTTTCGGCATTAGCGTTGGCAATTGGGTTTTTATCGGGTTGTACCATTATCCCCGGTCAGGGATTAAACAGTCTACGGAAGAACGTAGTTGAGTTGCCGGACAGCGACTACGATCTGGATAAACTGGTTAATGTGTATCCAATGACGCCGGGCCTTATCGATCAGCTCCGTCCTGAGGCCGTGGTGGCTCGACCAAATCCACAATTAGATAATTTGTTACGTAGTTATGAATATCGTATTGGTGTTGGCGATGTACTAATGGTTACCGTATGGGATCACCCGGAGTTGACTACTCCTGCCGGTCAGTACCGCAGCGCCAGTGACACTGGCAACTGGGTAAATGCCGATGGAACCATCTTCTATCCTTATATTGGTAAGGTACAGGTTGCTGGAAAAACATTAGCTGAAGTCAGACAAATCATTGCCAGTCGCCTGACGACCTACATTGAAAGCCCGCAGGTTGACATTAGCGTTGCCGCGTTTCGTTCGCAAAAGGCCTATGTGACTGGTGAAGTGGTAAAATCGGGTCAGCAGCCTATAACCAATATTCCATTGACCGTCATGGATGCTATCAATAATGCTGGTGGCCTTGCGCCGGATGCTGACTGGCGTAACGTAGTTCTGACCCATAATGGTAAAGATACCAAAATCTCTCTGTATGCCCTGATGCAAAAAGGTGATTTGACCGAGAACCACCTACTTTATCCCGGCGATATTCTGTTTGTTCCACGTAATGATGACCTGAAAGTGTTCGTCATGGGGGAAGTTGGCAAGCAAAGTACTATGAAGATGGACCGCAGTGGTATGACGCTTGCCGAGGCACTGGGAAATGCCGAAGGTATGTCGCAGGCATTTAGTGACGCTACCGGAGTTTTCGTCATTCGTCAGTTGAAAGGTGATAAGCAAGGTAAGATCGCCAACGTCTATCAGCTTAATGCACAGGATGCTTCAGCGATGGTTCTGGGGACGGAGTTCCAGTTGCAGCCATATGATATTGTCTATGTCACCACAGCTCCTCTTGTACGCTGGAACCGTGTGATAACTCAGCTTGTACCGACGATTAGCGGTGTGCATGATATGACCGAAACCGTAAAATTCGTCAAGGATATGCGCTAATGTTTGATTCCATTCTCATTGTTTGTACTGGCAATATTTGCCGCTCTCCGATTGGGGAGCGGTATTTGCGAAATTTATTACCTGACAAAAAAATCGATTCAGCAGGGACTGGAGCACTCATTGAGCATGCGGCTGATGATAGTGCGATCAAGGTTGCTAAAAATCATGGGCTGTCTCTGGAGGGGCATCACTCCAGGCAGTTTACATCATCTCTTGGGCGCCAGTACGATTTGATATTAGCAATGGAAAAATCCCATATTGAGCAAATAGGGAATATAGCGCCTGAAGTTAGGGGGAAAACGATGCTATTTGGTCACTGGTTGGAGCAGCGCGATATACCTGACCCCTATCGAAAAAGTGACGAAGCCTTCTTATCAGTTTATAAGCTTATTGAGCAGGCAGGTAAACTTTGGGCTCAAAAATTAGGTGCATAATTCAGGAAAAATCGCATGTCATCAACTACGAATAAAACTGCATCTAAAGATGCAGATGAAATTGATTTTGGTCGCCTTATCGGTGAATTTATAGATCATCGAAAGCTTATTATTTCAGTTACTTCCCTCTTCACATTAATCGCGTTGATTTATGCGATTTTTGCTACGCCAATATATCAGGCCGATGCTCTAATTCAGGTTGAGCAGAAACAAGCAAACGCTATACTTAGCAATCTTAGCCAGATGCTTCCCGATAGTCAGCCTCAATCTGCGCCGGAGATTGCGTTGATTCAATCCCGGATGATATTAGGAAAGACGGTTGATGACCTCAATTTGCAGGCTAGGGTAAAACAAAAATACTTCCCAATTTTAGGTCGAGGTTTTGCTCGTCTGGCAGGAGATAAACCTGGAAATATATCTGTTTCGCGGTTATATATGCCTGGAAACGGTGAAGATGAACCTAAGATATTATTGACCGTTAGAGATAAAAATAATTTTTCAGTACATTCGGATGATTTTACTATTACTGGTAAAGTTGGTGAGTTAATTGATGAAAAAGGTATTTCACTTAAGATTGATGAGATTGATGCAAAACCCGGCACTGAGTTTGTAATCGGCTATGTAAGCAAATTAAAAGCGATAACTGATTTACAAGAAGGATTGAATGTTACTGATCAAGGGAAAGATACAGGTATATTGACACTTTCTTTGACAGGAGATGATCCGGTCCTAATTGAGCGTATTATCAATAGTATTAGTGACAACTATTTGGCACAGAATATTGCACGGCAAGCCGCGCAAGATGCGAAAAGTCTTGAGTTTTTAAGTAAGCAGTTACCTCAGGTACGCAGTGATTTGGATGAGGCAGAAGGTAAATTAAATCAATATCGGAGACAAAGTGATTCCGTAGATTTATCTCTGGAGGCAAAAGCCGTTCTTGACCAAATTGTTAATGTTGATAATCAGCTCAATGAATTAACCTTCCGTGAGTCTGAAATATCTCAGCTTTATACGAAAGAGCATCCTACATATAAAGCACTAATGGAGAAAAGAAAAACTCTCCAGGATGAAAAAGCAAAACTCAATAAACGCGTATCAGTTATGCCGGAAACGCAGCAGGAGATACTTCGTTTGAGCCGCGATGTAGAGTCCGGTCGCGCTGTGTACATGCAACTATTAAATCGCCAGCAAGAATTAAATATAGCAAAATCCAGTGCTATTGGTAATGTGCGTATTATTGATAATGCCGTCACTCAACCTAAGCCAGTCAAGCCCAAGAAAATGTTTATAGTTTTGATTGGAATTATACTAGGTGGGATAACATCTTCTGCGCTTGTATTAGTTAGGGTCTTCCTGCGTAGAGGAATTGAAACACCTGAACAGCTTGAAGAGCTTGGCATTAACGTTTATGCAAGTATCCCGTTAGCAGAAACATTCACCAAAAGTGTAGTACAGAAAAAAGGGTGGAGTAAAAAGTCTACTGACGAAATTCAGGGCTTCCTGGCGGTTGATAACCCTGCGGATTTGGCAATTGAAGCTATTCGCGGTTTGCGTACCAGCCTTCATTTCGCCATGATGGAGGCGAGGAATAATGTACTGATGATATCTGGTGCGAGCCCTAATGCAGGAAAAACCTTTGTAGGTTCAAACTTGGCCGCAGTAATTTCTCAGACAGGGAAAAAAGTATTGTTTATTGATACAGATATGCGCAAAGGCTACACGCATAGATTGTTCAATGAAAGTAATTCCAATGGTCTCTCTGATATTCTGTCAGGAAAAGTAGAGATTAATAAAGGGATAAAAAAAATCGCATCAGCTGATTTTGACTTCATATCCCGAGGAATGGCCCCACCAAACCCCGCTGAATTACTAATGCACAAACGTTTTGGCGAATTACTGAATTGGGCCAGTGAAAACTACGATATTGTTATTCTCGATACACCACCGATTCTAGCGGTTACTGATGCAGCAGTGATTGGTCATTATGTAGGTACAACCTTACTGGTAGCTCGATTCGAATTAAATACAGCAAAAGAAATTGAGGTGAGTGTTAAACGGTTCGAACAAGCTGGCGTATCAGTGAAAGGCTGTATACTGAATGGTGTTATTAAAAAAGCAAGTAGCTATTATGGCTATGGCTATAATCATTACGGGTATTCATACACAGATAAACAATAAATTCGACTGAGGCAAGATTTTTATCTTGCCTCAAATTATCGTCTTATTATGAATATTTAATCAAAATAGATATAAAGCAGAGAGGGGAACATGACGCTTCTCGTCAGGAATATTATTGTCAGTATTGCCCTAGCAATGTCTGATTTTTTTAGTTTTGTCATTTCATTATATATAGCGATTGGTGTCTTATCTATTTCGATTAGTGACTATCAAACGGTCATTTCTGCAAACCAACTTGAAGGTTGGAAAGTATTACACTGGTTATTAGCACTTTGCTGTGTGGCCTGGTACTCTATGAGGCTCCGTCATTATTTTTACCGTAAGACATTTTGGTTTGAATTAAAAGAAATACTACGTACATTAGTCATTTTTGCTGTAATTGAAATTGCAATTTTGGCATTTGCAAACTGGTCATTTTCAAGGTTTTTGTGGGGACTAACTTGGGCTTTTGTTCTGCTGTTTTTACCTTTGGCAAGGATGGCAACCAAACGTGTGTTGGATGTATTCGGATTGTGGCATAGAGAAACATGGATAATAGGTAGTGGGGCCAATGCACAAGAGGCCTATAAGGCGATAAATAGCGAGCGTAACCTTGGGCTTGTTATTGTGGGATTTATTGCGACGACTGGGGAATTTTCGGAAAATAAAAACATTGATGGTGTCCCTGTACTGGCGAATGATCCTGCTTGGTTATCATCAATGGATAAAAAAACTCAGTTTATTGTGGCCGTTGAATCACACCAGAGCGAAGTTCGTAATGCATGGCTGCGTAATTTTATGATTAAAGGTTATCGGTATATTTCGGTTATTCCAGCATTGCGTGGGATGCCACTTGACAGTACTGATATGTCTTTTATCTTTAGCCATGAAGTTATGATTTTTCGTGTCCAACAAAACCTTGCAAAGTGGTCCTCAAGGATTATCAAACGTCTCTTCGATATCGTTGGTTCAATATCAATTATCATCATTCTTTCTCCGGCATTAATATATATAAGCCGCAAAGTAAAAAAGGATGGTGGTCCTTCTATTTATGGACATGAACGTATTGGCAAAGGTGGAAAACCATTCAAGTGCCTAAAATTTCGCTCAATGGTAATAAATTCAAAAGAAGTTCTTGATAGGTTGTTAGAAAATGATCCGGAAGCAAAAAAAGAGTGGGATGCTACTTTTAAATTAAAAAATGATCCTCGAATTACTAAAATTGGAGCATTTCTTCGGAGAACTAGCCTAGATGAATTACCACAGCTGTTTAATGTGTTAAAAGGCGAGATGAGCCTCGTCGGACCGAGGCCGATTATTAGCGCTGAGTTAGCAAGGTATAATGAAGAAGTCGATTATTATCTGCTGAGTAAGCCAGGAATGACTGGCCTATGGCAGGTAAGCGGGCGTAGTGATGTCGATTATGAGACTCGCGTTTATCTTGATGCATGGTATGTAAAAAACTGGTCAATGTGGAATGACATTGCGATTCTTTTTAAAACAATTAGTGTCGTTTTGAAAAAAGACGGTGCATATTGACGCGTTTTATTTATCTATTTCTAGTTAAGAGTAATAATTATGAAGATACTTCATGTCACTGAAGTTAATAAAGGCGGTGTCATAACAGTTATTAATGAATTAATAAATTGTCAAGTGAATGATGACACTATCGACAGTATAATTTGCTTAATGCCAAGTAATCCTTCTAATGAAGGAGTAATAGAGTTTAAAAAAGAGGGGAAAAAGATTTTTTTAGGATATAAAAAAACGGGTAGAGATTTAAAATCTGTTTTTGAATTAGCGAAGGTCTTTTTATATACCTTAAAGAAGCATAGGCCAGATATTATACATTTACATAGCTCTTTTGCTGGATTTGTATGTAGGTGTGTATTGCTTATCTTACCTAGAAATTGCAAAATAATCTATTGCCCTCATGCATTTCCATTTTTGATGCAGACAAGTGTCCTTAAGAAAAGGATATATGGGATCATTGAGCGTGCTTTACAGATAAATACAGAAAAGATTATCTGTGTTAGTAAGTATGAGAAAGAGTGTGCAGTATCCCATGGACTAAGTAACTCCAAGCTAGAGGTCATCTATAATGGTGTTACGGATAGAAATAAAGAGCGATCTCTTTATGTAAGAAATCAAGCTGAACTAAAAGTATTATTTGTTGGAAGATTTGATTACCAAAAAGGATTTGATATATTAATTGACGCAATAAAAGAAATTAGAAAGTTAGAGCATAATATTATTTTTGAAATTATTGGTGACTATGTAGGTGAGACAAGAGTAGTAGCAATGCCTGATATCGACGGGGTTGATTTTTTAGGTTGGAAAGAAAACCACGAACTTGAAAACCATTATCGGTCATGTGACGTATTAGTTATCCCGTCTAGGTGGGAAGGATTTGCGATGGTTCCAATTGAAGCCTTTATGTATGGAATTCCAGTAATAGCGAGTAATAACTCTTCTTTTAGAGAAATTGTTGATAATGGTGTAAATGGATATTTATTTGAAACAGGCAACTACCATGAGTTGGCTAAAATATTATTATCGATGAAACTAAAAGATATTAAAAATATGAAAGAAAATGCAAGAATGAAATATGAAAAAAATTATGATGCAAAATCAATGGGAGAAAAAGTTAGGCAGTTATACAGTTAACAATTAGATAGTTTAACGATCTTTCCAGCTTATATTTTAATTGGTTCAATAGACCACAATTAAGATTACTAACAAAAGCTTATGTTCGGGAATAAGTTCATATTGATTAGTAGAAATGTATCATATCAGTGTTGCCGTATTATTTTTCAATATATAGATTTATGAGTGCTATCGCTAAATATTCTAAAATAGAAATTAAGTAAGATAGCGTCACTATTATATATATGCAATGTTTTATCTTAAATGAAATGGGTGATGATTCATGAAAGGAAATTTTATTTCAGCAGTTATAGTTACATATAATCCAGATATACCTGTTTTATCTTGTCTTATTGAAGAGTTAAATAAGCAAGTAGACAATGTAATTGTTGTGGATAACTTCTCTGCCAATATAAAAGAAATTGAGGAATTAGTTGACCACGTACACTTTAACTTAATAAAGGAAAATAAAAACGTAGGGTTGGCCACTGCGCAAAATAATGGAATTAGAACAGTTATTGACAAAAGTTCACATGTTATTATCTTTGATCAAGACAGCAAAATAACGGAATGCTTTGTCGAGAACCAATTAAAATGTGAGAACTATCTAATAAGTAATGGGGTTAAAGTATCAGCTGTCGGACCAACATTCTATGATAGGCATTCAGGCTATCAATACCCTGTAACGAAGTATAAAGGCGTATTCATAGAACATACGGAAATCAATGATGAACCATTAGAGGCTACTTTTGTGATAGCTTCTGGCTCACTAATTAGAACATCAGTATTGAAGGATGTAGGATTGATGCTTGATGACTTCTTTATTGACTTTGTTGATGTTGAATGGTGTTTGAGAGCAAGTTCCAAAGGGTATAAATGCTATATTAATCCTTTCGAAAAAATGCAACATTCAATTGGTGACATGAGAGTAACAATCTTAGGTAGAATGATATCGTTACATTCGGATTTCAGAAAATTCTATATATATAGAAACGGATTATATATGACAAGACTTCCATATGTCCCGGTTGGATATAAAATTAGAGTCTTCGTTTTTAACCTTATAAGAACAGCTATAGGTTTAGCTCTTAGTGGTAAAAAGTCAAATACTATGAAAGTTTCAATAAAAGGATGGGCAAGTGGGTTTGGGCATTTTAAAAAAAATAGTCCTGTAAATATTAATTAATCTAGTGTAAGCATTTTATTCGTTGTGTAATTTTAAAAGATCTGACATCTTAACACTTTGTTTTTTTTATTTAAAAATGCCCTAATTAATACTAACTAGTAGTAATAACCTCTTTGTAAAAATGGAGGTTATTATATAAATAATCTTCTTCGAGGGTAATGTGTACTTTGAGATTTTTTTATCATATAAAGTTTGACTATACGAATTTTCTCAAAATACTGAGGTCACACTTATGATAATTTTTAAGTATAGACAAAGAAAGTATTAATGTTTTTGAATAAGTAACAACTATACATCAATACTCTTTAACTAAAATATAATTGCTAAAGATATTTGGAAATTATGAAGTGATTTCCTGTTATAAAATAGATTGTCATTGGTAATAATCTTTAATCGCGATGTATAATTATTTAAAATAATAGAATTATAATTATCGATAAACTCATCAGGAAAATATCAATTATTTTAGATTGTGTATAAAATTAGTTGAGTTAGTGATGTCATGTAATAGCTAGATAGTTGTGAAAATTTATAAGAGATCTAGGCGGGTATAAATGAAAGGAAATGATGTTTTTTTTAAAAAAAAGGATGTAATATCCTATTTTATTCTGTGTATATATATATTGGTTTGTGCCTATTTGGTTGGTGAGAAATCAATTATAACATGGGGAGACTATGATGTTTATAAGGAATATTATCATAATGCTGTGACCTACAGTGTATCAGAAATAATATTAAATGTCCAAGATCCTGTATTTGTATTGCTAATGAAGGTTTTTACGGGTAGTAAATATGGCTTCGATAATTTCTTGTTATTTGTTGCATTTTTAACTTTGTTTTTTAAGATGACGTCTGTTTTTAGGCGTGTAGAAAATATATATTTATTTGTTTTCTTGTATTCATCATATTACTTATGTGTTCATGACTATATTCAGGTCAGGGTATCACTTGCATTAGCTTTGGTATGCATTGGGATGTATTGGATTCCAAACAAAAAAATGTCATTATTTTTTATAATAACAGGTTGTTTGGTGCATTTATCAACAATTATACCAGTGTTCGTATATTATGTCGTTGGTAGAAGCGACAATAATCTTAGATACAAAAGATTTTATTATATGGTACCTTTGGTACTATTAATTCCTCTTGCGTTTAGCATGGGATTTTTATCATATTATCGGATTGACAGATACTTAGATTACTATAACCAAGCCAGTGACAAGAAAGGTGGTTTATTGCGGAACATGCCTTTATTAGTTCCAGCCTTACAAGTAATAGGGCTTATATATATATATGCACGAAAGAAGTTGAGACAGAATATATTTACATTTGAATATGCTATATCGTATATAGGAATATTGATTTTTTACTCATGCATATCAATACCTGTTATAGCAATAAGAATATTTGACATAAGCACATTTTTCTTCATTGTCCTGATTTCAAGAATGAAATGCAATATTTATGTAATATTTTTTTCGTTGGCATTTGCCCTGATAAATATAAGGAACACTTTAATCCTATTAGGCTATAATATCCCTTTCTTCCATTTTGGTTCTTAAACTCAGTGTTGATTGATTGCTGAGGCATTTAAAAATATTATCACCTCATCACTTCTCATTTAGTCGGAAATGAGTCTATGAATGAGAGAAAAATAAACCACGACAGATTTATAATTTACTGAAATGCCCCTCTGAGTAATGAACATGAAATTTGGGAAGCAAGCAACCACTTCAGTTATATTTTTTATTCATTAATAATAACATCGACAATGCTGTCCATTTGTATTAGAATTAGAACTAAATCATAGAGCATTTTAATATTCCTATATTAATTGTAAGTATTTATAGGTTTAATTGAAGACGCCTTAGATATCATAGTGATATTATGCAAACGGACAACCAGTGTGCATGTATGTATGACAAACACATGACTACATAGGAAGCTGTCGCTGTATTTAAGGAAATGTACGATACTAAAGTTATACCACTGTTTAAAGTTATCGACGTGGTCATAGAGTTTTGCTAAGTAGCAAACTCGTGCTCTTAATGCGCTAACTTATTTTCGCTTTCAATAAACGCCATAGTCAAATTTTTATTACAATGGTTTTCAGAAGACGTTGATTATATTTTCTATTTTTATGATATATATTGCCAAATAAACACATTGATAGTTAATTGAAAGATAAACTTGTTATAATTTATTTCTTAATAATGATATTAGCTATATTTTCAAAATTTAATTGATATTATTTCTAATAAAAACAATCTATTTATTACAATTTGGCAAATTGGTTGGTATCATCATACAATATTGCATTAACATGAATTATAACTAAATTCTAAAGATAAGGTATTTAAATGAATAAAAAAGTATCGATTGTAATGGCAACATATAATGGAGATAAATATATTAGGAAGCAACTTGATTCCATCCTTAATAATAATAAATTCGAAGATTACGTAGATGAGTTTATTATAACAGATGATAATTCAAGTGATGATACTTTTTCAATTATCGAAGAGTATGAAAAGAATAATGAAAAAATTAAATCTTTTAGAAATACTAAAAAAGGAGTGAAAAACAATTTTTTGAATGGCATAAGTAAAACCCGCGGTGATTATATTATGCTGTCTGATCAAGATGATATTTGGCACGAAAACAAAATTGAACGAATGTTTAATAAAATTGAAAGTTTAAATGTTGATAATAATGAAAAACCAATATTAGTATTTTCTGATTCGAGAGTTATTGATAATCAATTAAATGTAATAGAACATTCTTTTTTTAGTTATTATGATATAAATCCCAAAAAACACAGACTTGATGATCTTTTTATAAGAAATGTATGCCAAGGATGCGTTACTATTTTTAATAAGGAACTTATACCTTTTATTAAAGCAGATAGCATTGATAATTGGTATATGCATGATTGGTGGTTTATTATGATCGCAAGTTTATATGGTACCGTAGACTTTATAGATGAGCCCCTGATCGATTATAGAATTCATGACGGCAATGTAGCTGGTGGACTTCGGAAAAATATCTTTAAAAAAATCAAATCATCCAGAGAAAATATGGAACGCTATAAAAGCGAGACTAATAAAATATGCAAGCAATCTATTGCATTTATGAGAGAACACCGTATTGACCCTTCACGCTTCAGAGCTGTTGATATTATATCTGGTGAAAATACCACTTTAAGAAAACTAATGGCCATTTTTTATTATTTTAATTTCTCTACGTTTATAAAAAATAATCAATGATGTTTCCATTATTTTTGTGTATAGCTATTTTGCAGTAGGAGATGAAAAATTGAGTAAAGAAATCGTTGTTTATACAGCAATTACTGGTTCATATGATAGTTTGAGTTCGGTGAAGGAAGAGGAAGGTATTGATTATATAGTTTTCACTGATCAAGATTTTTCTGGAGTTATACCCAAGCCATGGAAGCATATTCGCTTACCTGCTTCGAGGTTAAATAATAAGGACCTTGCAAGATTTTGTAAGCTAAATCCTCATAGATTATTACCTACTTACAATAAAAGTTTATGGCTTGATGGAAATATAGTAATTAAAAGTGAAATTAAAAAATTGATTTTAGATACATTAAAAAATGATTATATAGCTTCATATGATCATTGGTGGCGAGATAAAACAGAGCAAGAGTTTTTAGAGTGTGCATTGCTTGGGCATGATTTTATTTTGAATCTTAGGAATCAGTATAGTAGGTATAAAAAGGACGGCTATTCTTCATATAATTTTTTTGAAAATAACGTTATTTTTCGCCAACATATGAATGAAAATGTTGTAAAAATGCATGACTTATGGTGGGGCGAATATCTGCATGGAGGAAAAAGAGATCAATATTCATTTACATATGCATCTTATAAAGTAGGGATAGTAATTAAATCAATGGGCTTACATGATCCTAGGATTGTAAAAAGGTATTTTGATTACAAAAAACACAGTAAAAATAAACCATTAAAAGAAAAGATACTTATGAGAGTTAATCGAGCCATTCAATTTGTCTATCCTTGGAATGTGAGTGAACCTCAAAGGGAAAACAGTCTTTTAAAATAATCTCCACCTTAGGAGTTTTCAATGAACATAAAGTATATCGGAAACAGAATATTAACTGCTTGTTTTCTTTTCTTTATTATGAATAGCTTTACGCTCGCTAATAATTTTACAATTGGCGTAGGCATTCATCCTCTCTCGTATCATATGGAAGACGATCAGTTAATTAACATATTTAATAAATATAATATAAAAAGTTTTAGGACTGATTATTTTTGGGATAAAGTGGAGAAGCAACCTCATGAGTATAGGCCAATACCTCAGTTAGATGAATTAATTGATAAGTCTGTAAGCGAGAACATTATTCCTATGATAATTATTAATTATGGGAATGAGTTGTATGGAGGTGGTTTACCACTTGATGAAACCAGCGTTGAAGCATATGCAAACTACTCATCGTGGCTGGCGGATCACCTAAAAGGAAAGGTCAAATATTTCGAAGTTTGGAATGAATGGTGCTATAAAAAGAATCCAAAAGATAAGAGTTATAATCCTCTAAGTAATTATTCAGCTGAAAGTTATTTCAACTTAGTTAAACAGGCTAGTCTCGCGATCAAAAAAAATAACCCAGATGCAATTATTTTAGCAGGTGGTTTTAACCCATTAAATAATTCACAGACGCCATGGGTTGAACATTTATTGGAACTAGGGATTTTAAATTATATTGATGGATTCTCTATTCATCCATATTCTAATAATCTGCCAAATAAAGATTTTGAAATCATGGATTCTTATTTTGATTTTTTCTCTAAAAAATACAAATCCAATATCAACGTATATATTACTGAAATGGGTTATTCTAACTATCCATATGGTAAGGTTAGAGGCGCTAAGGCTGATTTTTATCTTGAGTCCTATATGAATTTAGCCAAAGAAAGACCGTATATCAAAGGTGTTTGGTGGTACGACTTAATCAATGATGGAGATGATCCAAATAATGGTGAGCATAATTTTGGATTACTAAATAGAGATCTTTCTGAAAAGCCGCTGATGAAAAGTTTTTCATCTAGTCTATCAGCAAACTGAATATTATTGAACTGTTTTTCTTTATTAACTTAATTTCTAATTATCAGTTCATTTAGGTTACATGCATCATTATGATGAAAAAATAAATCTAACAGATTGATATAATCAGTAGTGTAAACCTTCATACTAATAATTCCACGGATTATGGGGCTATGGGGCTCAGATATTTATAGTTAATTCACCGGCTTTTTATTATTAAATATATCATATAAGTACTCTTTTTAGCTGTTTTTAGCGAATGCAATAGTAAAATTTATATGTATTGTGAGTGTTTACAATATGATTATTTATCATTTAACTTTTTTAAAATAAGTTCAACCGCTTTGGGTTTGGAGGCTAGGATATTTACATGTCAGCTATTGATGATGTTTTATTAATTTGGCATCAATCGTGCTATGATTTTCATTATATAATCGGTGAATTAATTGAATAAGAAAATATTTTCCAATTCGATCTGGATGATGTCAGAAAAAATCATTTCAATTTTTGGTTTGATATTTGTAACATCCTATGTCGCAAAATATGTGGGGCCAGGTACTTTTGGACAAATATCATTTTCAATGTCTTTATTTCAAATTGTTCAAGTTATAGCGCAACTAGGTAGTTCTATTATTATTTTTAAAAGAATCAGTAAAAATAAACGATCAGGGATTATTTTAATTAATACAACTGTGTTAATGAGAGCTTTTTTCTATTTTATTTGCTCTTTCCCGATTGTTATTTATTTTTTTATTCACGGAGCAAATGATTCTTTTTGGTTTATATTTGCAGCATTTCTTTCATGTTTTTTCTCCTCCCTTGATGTATATTCGGTATATTATGACGCCATTCTAAAATCAAAAATAAATACTGTAATAAACGTATGTGGACTTATACTCAGTCTTGTGTTGCGATGGTGGATTGCAAGCTTCGAGATGCCTCCCGTTCTTTTAACGATTCCAATAGTTTTGACTAGCATGTTTCCATATTTATTAAGGGCTATCGCATATAAGAATAATTATAATGTTCGACCACTTTTAAAGAGACACAGAGGAAAGTATAGAAGGTATCTTTTGAAAGTCGGCGGAAGTTTTGTCATTTCTGATGTTTCTATTGCTATTTATACAAGACTCTCACTTCTAATTCTTGCTGTTCTTGAATCTAAAACAAGTGTAGGTATATATTCTGTGGCACTAAATTTAGCCGGATCTTGGTCATTTATTACGATGTCTCTTATTACATCAACACTACCAAGTATTTTTTCTGAAAAGAATGATTCTCTTGCTTTAAAAAAGACTGTTAAATTAAATATATACATGGCTATTATATCAATCACTGTAATATTTTTTGCATATCTTTTGGGGGGATGGTTTTTGAGATTCTTTTATGGTGTTGAATATGACGGGGCTTTTTATCCTTTAATTATTCTCTGTATGTCAACAATGGTTTCGACATTAGGCACTGTTTCCGCACGTTTCATAGCAAAATATTCAGGCTATTCATTTTTATCAAAAAAAATGCTGATCGTGTTGGTTTCATCTCTAATTTTAAATTATTTATTGATAGCAAAATTTGGTATTATAGGTGCTGCTATTTCAACGTTAGCGACTGAGGTTCTTTCTCTTACTTTATATAATTATTTTTTTAAGAGAGGAATTGTTGCAAGCTTACATATGGAGACAATTAAATATATATTGATGCCTTTCAGGAGAAGGGGGTGACTATTTTGTCATGGATATATTATCGAATGCTTAAGTTTGAGGCTATGAGTAAGTAAGTCAAAGCCTTATTTTAAATTTAACTCCCATAGTTTTGACTTAATGAATTTCTAAAGTCTAGTGTTGCAATATATACAGCTCGGAATTAGTTAAATATATTGTATTTACTATGCCTTGATAGTATATTTAGATACTATTCATATAGCAGATAAAATGTTGCGAGATTGTCGCAGTGACCACACCTGACAGGAGTATGTAATGTCCAAGCAACAGATCGGGGTTGTCGGTATGGCAGTGATGGGGCGCAACCTTGCGCTCAACATCGAAAGCCGTGGTTATACCGTCTCTGTTTTCAACCGCTCCCGTGAAAAGACCGAAGAAGTGATTGCCGAAAATCCAGGCAAGAAACTGGTCCCACATTATACCGTTAAAGAGTTTGTTGAATCCCTCGAAACTCCACGCCGTATCCTGTTAATGGTGAAAGCGGGCGTAGGTACCGACAGCGCTATCGATTCCCTTAAGCCGTATCTGGATAAAGGCGACATCATCATTGATGGTGGCAACACCTTCTTCCTGGACACTATCCGTCGTAACCGTGAGCTGTCTGCGGAAGGTTTCAACTTTATCGGTACCGGTGTTTCCGGTGGTGAAGAGGGGGCTCTGAAAGGTCCTTCCATCATGCCTGGTGGCCAGAAAGAAGCCTATGAGCTGGTTGCTCCGATTCTGAAACAGATCGCGGCGGTTGCTGAAGACGGAGAGCCTTGTGTCACCTATATCGGTGCTGATGGCGCTGGTCATTATGTGAAGATGGTTCATAACGGCATCGAGTATGGTGACATGCAGCTGATTGCTGAAGCTTATGCGCTGTTGAAAGGCGGTCTGGCACTTTCCAACGAAGAGCTGGCGCAATCCTTCACTGAATGGAACGAAGGCGAGCTAAGCAGCTACTTGATCGACATTACCAAAGATATCTTCACCAAGAAGGATGAAGAAGGTAAGTACCTCGTTGATGTTATTCTTGATGAAGCTGCAAATAAAGGTACCGGTAAGTGGACCAGCCAGAGCTCACTTGATCTCGGCGAACCTCTGTCTCTGATCACCGAGTCCGTATTTGCTCGTTACATCTCTTCGCTTAAAGACCAGCGTGTGGCTGCATCGAAAGTGCTGAGCGGCCCGCAGGCTCAGCCGGCCGGTGATAAAGCTGAATTTATCGAAAAAGTTCGTCGCGCGTTGTACCTCGGTAAAATCGTTTCCTATGCTCAGGGCTTCTCCCAACTGCGCGCTGCTTCTGACGAGTACAACTGGGATCTGAACTACGGCGAAATTGCTAAGATTTTCCGCGCTGGCTGCATCATTCGTGCGCAGTTCCTGCAGAAGATCACTGATGCTTATGCACAAAACGCCAGCATTGCTAACCTGCTTTTAGCTCCTTACTTCAAACAGATTGCTGATGACTATCAGCAAGCGCTGCGTGATGTGGTGGCTTATGCCGTACAGAATGGTATTCCGGTACCGACCTTCTCTGCCGCAATTGCCTACTACGACAGCTACCGTTCCGCGGTTCTGCCGGCTAACCTGATTCAGGCTCAGCGTGATTACTTTGGTGCGCACACCTATAAGCGTACTGATAAGGAAGGCGTTTTCCATACTGAGTGGTTAGATTAATATTTATCTTATTAGACCTCCTGAAATTTATTGGAGGTCTAATGTTAAAGTACATATATAATCAAGTTCTATTCTGACAAATAGCGGAAAATTAAGAATTTCGCTATTTGTTTTTAAAGTGTTCCTTCGATATTATCCCCATAAAAATACATCTCAAACATTTTAATATAGAGATGTATGCAATTATTTTCTTTTTGCATGAGTAATCAAAGGTAAATAAAATATGAAGATTCTTGTCACCGGTGGCGCAGGCTTTATCGGCTCTGCTGTAGTTCGTCATATCATTGAAAGTACTCTGGATGAAGTCCGCGTGATGGACTGCCTGACCTATGCCGGCAACCTCGAATCCCTGGCGCCGGTGGCCGGGAGCGAACGCTACTCGTTTTCCCAGACTGATATCACCGATGCTGCTGCTGTGGCAGCCCAGTTCAGCGAGTTCCGCCCGGATATCGTGATGCACCTGGCGGCAGAAAGCCATGTGGATCGCTCCATTGATGGCCCGGCAGCCTTTATCCAGACCAACGTGATCGGTACCTTCACTCTGCTGGAGGCGGCCCGTCACTACTGGTCCGGGCTTGGGGAAGCGCAGAAGCAGGCCTTCCGCTTCCATCATATCTCCACCGATGAGGTGTACGGCGACCTGCACGGCACCGATGACCTGTTCACCGAAGAAACGCCGTACGCCCCGAGCAGCCCGTACTCCGCTTCCAAAGCGGGCAGCGACCATCTGGTTCGCGCCTGGAATCGCACCTACGGCCTGCCGGTGGTGGTGACCAACTGCTCCAACAACTATGGTCCGTATCACTTCCCGGAGAAACTGATCCCGCTGACTATCCTTAACGCCCTGGCGGGTAAACCCCTGCCGGTATATGGCAACGGGGAGCAGATCCGTGACTGGCTGTATGTTGAGGACCATGCCCGTGCGCTGTACAAAGTGGCGACCGAAGGCAAAAGCGGTGAGACCTATAACATCGGCGGTCATAACGAGCGAAAAAATATCGATGTGGTGCGCACCATCTGCGCCATTCTCGACAAGGTGGTGGCGCAGAAGCCGGGCAACATCGCCCACTTTGCAGACCTGATCACTTTCGTCACCGACCGTCCGGGACACGACCAGCGCTATGCTATTGATGCCGCGAAAATTCAGCGCGATCTGGGCTGGGTGCCGCAGGAGACGTTCGAGAGCGGGATTGAGAAAACCGTGCACTGGTACCTGAACAACCAGACCTGGTGGCAGCGCGTGCTGGACGGCTCCTATGCCGGCGAGCGTCTGGGCCTCAATAACTGATATCTGACTGATTAAGGAATAGATTTATGAAAGGTATTGTTCTGGCCGGCGGCTCCGGCACGCGTTTATACCCCATCACCCAGGGCGTCTCCAAGCAGTTGCTGCCTATCTACGACAAGCCGATGATTTTCTACCCGGTGTCCGTCCTGATGCTGGCGGGCATTCGCGACATCCTGATCATCTCCACCCCGGACGACATGCCTTCCTTCCAGCGCCTGCTGGGTGACGGGTCGCAGTTCGGGGTGAACTTCAGCTACGCTATCCAGCCGTCGCCGGACGGCCTGGCGCAGGCCTTTATCATTGGCGAGAAGTTTATCGGCAACGATGCCTGCGCCCTGGTGCTGGGGGATAATATCTACTTTGGTCAGAGCTTCGGTAAAAAGCTGGAAGCGGCGGCGGCGAAGACCTCCGGTGCCACGGTGTTTGGTTATCAGGTGCTGGATCCGGAGCGCTTCGGGGTGGTGGAGTTCGACGAGAACTTTAAGGCGCTGTCCATTGAGGAGAAACCGCTGAAGCCGAAATCGGACTGGGCGGTGACCGGCCTCTACTTCTACGACAACAACGTGGTGGAGATGGCGAAGGACGTGAAGCCTTCTGAACGCGGCGAGCTGGAGATCACCACCCTGAATCAGATGTATCTGGAGCGCGGCGATCTGCAGGTGGAGCTGCTGGGGCGCGGTTTCGCCTGGCTGGATACGGGCACCCACGACAGCCTGATGGACGCGTCGCAGTTTATTCACACCATTGAGAAGCGCCAGGGAATGAAGGTCGCCTGCCTGGAAGAGATAGCCTACCGTAATCAGTGGCTGTCGGCGGAAGGGGTGGCGGCTCAGGCCGAACGCCTGAAGAAAACCGAGTACGGTGCGTATCTGAAGCGCCTGCTGAACGAGCGTTAATGCCTTCTTCGTCAACGACAGGATACAGAGAATGAAGATTTTACTGATTGGCAAGAATGGCCAAGTGGGCTGGGAGCTGCAGCGTTCACTGTCCACCCTCGGCGACGTGGTCGCGGTGGACTACTTTGACAAAGAGCTGTGCGGTGATCTGACGGATCTGGAAGGCATCGCGCAGACCGTGCGTACCGTCCGCCCGGACGTGGTGGTGAATGCCGCTGCGCACACGGCAGTGGACAAGGCCGAAAGCGGGCGGGAGCTCTCCGACCTGCTGAACGACAAAGGGGTGGCGGTGCTGGCGGCAGAGTCGGCGAAGCTGGGTGCCCTGATGGTGCATTATTCCACGGACTATGTGTTCGACGGCGCCGGCAGCCATTATCGCCGGGAAGATGAAGCAACCGGCCCGCTGAACGTCTACGGTGAAACCAAACGCGCCGGTGAACTGGCCCTGGAGCAGGGTAACCCGCGTCACCTGATTTTCCGTACCAGCTGGGTGTATGCCACCCGCGGCGCCAACTTTGCCAAAACCATGCTCCGCCTGGCGGGTGAGAAAGAGACGCTCTCCATCATTGACGACCAGCACGGGGCGCCCACCGGCGCTGAGCTGCTGGCAGACTGCACGGCGACGGCAATCCGTGAAACGCTGCGCAATCCGGCGCTGGCCGGCACCTATCATCTGGTAGCCAGTGGCGAGACCAGCTGGTGCGACTACGCCCGCTATGTGTTTGAGGTGGCGAGGGCGCACGGTGCAGAGCTGGCGATCCAGGAAGTGAAGGGCATTCCGACGACGGCCTATCCGACGCCGGCGAAGCGTCCGCTCAACTCACGCCTGTCGAATGAAAAATTCAAGCAGGCATTTGGGGTGACTCTCCCGGACTGGCGTCAGGGTGTGGCTCGCGTGGTAACGGAAGTTCTGGGCAAATAAACGGGTGGCAAAAGATGAACATTATTAAAACAGATATTCCTGACGTGCTGATTTTTGAACCGCGCGTGTTTGGTGATGCGCGAGGTTTCTTCTTTGAGAGCTTCAGCAGCAAGGTGTTTAATGAGGCGGTGGGCCGCCAGGTGGATTTTGTTCAGGACAACCACTCCCAGTCCCAGAAAGGCGTATTGCGTGGGTTGCACTATCAGCTGGATCCGCACGCCCAGGGCAAACTGGTCCGCTGTGTGGAAGGTGAGGTATTTGACGTGGCGGTGGATATCCGTCGTTCATCGCCCACCTTTGGCAAATGGGTGGGCGCGGTGCTCAGCGCAGAGAATAAACGTCAGCTGTGGATCCCGGAAGGGTTCGCCCACGGGTTTATGGCGCTGAGCGACACGGTGCAGTTTGTCTACAAGGCGACGAACTACTACGCGCCGCAGTCAGAACGGAGCATCATCTGGAACGATCCGGAAATAGGGATTGACTGGCCGGCGCTGAGCGATTGCGCGCTCTCGCTGTCGGAGAAAGATCTGCAGGCACATACTCTGGCCACTGCAGAAGTATATAAATAATTAGGCTGTTTTTTCCTAAAATGGCGGGTTCCAGATGGAACTCGTCATGTTTATTCGTTAACAAGCCGGGTCAACCGACCGACTTGACTTACCTTCCTTCTCAGCGTAAAACCGCCAACAGCAATATTTAAATTCGTGGCTATCCGCCATTACCCAGTTAACTGATTAAAGTGTAATCGAATGAAAATTACTATTTCCGGTACAGGTTATGTTGGTTTATCGAACGGTGTCCTGATTGCGCAAAACCACGAAGTGGTTGCTCTGGATATCGTACAGGCCAAAGTGGATATGCTTAACCAGAAGATCTCTCCGATTGTGGATAAAGAGATTCAGGAATATCTGGCAGAAAAACCGTTAAATTTCCGTGCCACCACGGACAAGCACGACGCCTATCGTAATGCCGACTACGTGATTATTGCGACGCCGACCGATTACGATCCCAAAACCAACTACTTCAACACCTCTACGGTGGAAGCGGTTATTCGCGATGTCACTGAGATCAACCCGAACGCGGTGATGATCATTAAATCGACCATCCCTGTGGGGTTCACCCGCGACATCAAAGAACGTTTAGGGATTGATAATGTTATTTTCTCTCCTGAGTTCCTGCGTGAAGGCCGTGCGCTGTACGACAACCTGCACCCATCGCGCATTGTCATTGGTGAGCGCTCTGCGCGTGCCGAACGTTTCGCAGACCTGCTGAAAGAAGGCGCGATCAAGCAGGATATCCCGACCCTGTTTACCGACTCCACTGAAGCGGAAGCGATCAAACTGTTCGCGAACACCTATCTGGCGCTGCGCGTTGCCTATTTCAACGAGCTCGACAGCTATGCTGAAAGCCAGGGGCTGAACAGCAAGCAGGTTATCGAAGGGGTATGTCTGGATCCGCGTATCGGCAACCACTATAACAACCCGTCCTTTGGCTATGGCGGCTACTGCCTGCCGAAAGATACCAAGCAGCTGCTGGCGAACTACGAATCGGTCCCGAACAATATCATCGCGGCTATCGTGGATGCTAACCGTACCCGTAAAGACTTTATCGCGGATTCTATTCTCGCCCGTAAGCCGAAAGTGGTGGGTGTGTATCGCCTGATCATGAAGAGTGGTTCGGACAACTTCCGTGCCTCTTCTATTCAGGGCATTATGAAGCGCATCAAGGCAAAAGGTATTCCGGTTATTATCTATGAACCGGTGATGCAGGAAGATGAGTTCTTTAACTCCCGCGTCGTGCGCGATCTGGATGCCTTCAAACAAGAGGCGGATGTGATTATCTCTAACCGTATGGCGGAAGAGCTGGCGGATGTGGCGGACAAGGTATACACCCGCGATCTGTTTGGTAACGATTAATCCTGCCTGTCTGACACTGGCGGCTCCTCGCCGCCAGTATGCTTCTGGTGATGCTGCCAACTTACTGATTTAGTGTATGATGGTGTTTTTGAGGTGCTCCAGTGGCTTCTGTTTCTATCAGCTGTCCCTCCTGTTCAGCTACTGACGGGGTGGTGCGTAACGGCAAAAGCACC
>SKEB01000674.1_pt1 | contig 23401 bp, 21 predicted proteins | sample 4826561 | NCBI WGS metagenome assembly SKEB01 (sample SAMN11008820, study PRJNA524170) | human gut metagenome | biome: Human fecal sample; material: Feces; isolation source: fecal sample from pouch patient p17 | host: Homo sapiens | place: Israel: Tel-Aviv | collected 2016-03-29
CCCCCAATACATTATATAGTTTTTTGCTACCCCCATAGTAAAAAATACCTTCTCCTTTTGAAAGAGACAGCAGATCGATTGGCTGTCTCTTTTATTTTTTGTGGTTAAACGGAACGTTTTGAGATAATACGAAATCGGGAAATCTTTTCTCAGCAGCTAGTCACTCGTTACCTTCATTTCACTGCGGTTTCATCGCGCTCGTTCCCGGCTCCTATAGAAGCTGGTCGCCTCCCACTCGCGCAAAACCTTGTGAAAATCAGTCACTCGCTAAATCGCTTGCCGAGAAAAGATTTCCCGATTTCTTATGTTATGTAAAATGTGTGTTCTGTTTCTATAATGTTGGCTGATAAAGCACACTATGTGTAACAAATAATATTAAAAAAAATAAGTATTTACCGAGGGAAAAGAAATGACATATGATTCAGTACAGAAATTTAACAGTGTGGAAAATTATATTCTGCAAATGCGGCCGATCCTGAGAAAGCGGGCGTTATTCTCTGATGGAACGGCAGATTACCGGATGCCGCCGGAACCAAAGGCAGGTGACACCGTGAAAATTCGTTTCCGGACCGCTGCCGATAATGTGGACCTGGTGGTGCTCTGCCATGAAGATGAGCACATTGAAATGCATCTGACAGATTGTGATCGTGATTTTGACTATTATGAGGCGGAAATCCGTGTCGGTGAGGAACAGTACAAATATCATTTTGAAATCATATCCGGTATGCTGCGCTGTACTTATGACCGGGCAGGTGTATCCAGAGATTTCCGACCACAGTACGAGTTTTGCATCATTCCGGGATTTTCTACGCCGGAGTGGGCAAAAGGTGCGGTTATGTATCAGATCTTTACCGATCGCTTCTGTAACGGAGATACCTCCAATGATGTGAAAACCGGTGAATATTATTACATCAACCGTCAGACAAAGCAGGTAGAAAACTGGGATAAATGTCCGGAAGATTTCGACGTGGCAAACTTCTATGGTGGTGATCTGGCAGGTGTACTGTCCAAAATGGATTATCTGGAAGAACTTGGTGTGGAAGTGCTCTACTTCAATCCGTTGTTTGTGTCCGCATCCAGTCACAAGTATGATACACAGGATTACGACTATATCGATCCACATTTTGGTGTGATCGTAGAGGATGGCGGCGAACCGATGCCGCAGGACTGCTGCGACAATCGCCAGGCTTCTCTGTATAAGGCCCGTGTAACAAATAAGAAAAATCTGGAGGCCAGCAACCAGTTATTTATCAAACTGGTAGATGAGGCGCACCGCCGTGGCATGCGTGTCATTCTGGATGGCGTGTTCAATCACTGTGGATCCTTTAACAAATGGCTGGATCGGGAAAAAATATACGATGATGCAGAAGACTTTGAGCCAGGTGCTTTTGCAACAAAGGACAGCCCATACCATAGTTATTTCCATTTCCAGAATGACAACGCATTCCCGGATAATCTGACATACGAGGGCTGGTGGGGACACGATACTTTGCCAAAGTTGAATTATGAGGAGTCTCCGGAACTGGAAGCCTATATTCTCAATGTGGCGAAAAAATGGGTATCTCCGCCATACAATGCAGACGGCTGGCGTCTGGATGTGGCAGCTGATCTGGGACACAGCCAGGAGTATAACCATCTGTTCTGGAAAAAGTTCCGTAACGTGGTAAAAGAGGCAAACCCGGAAGCACTGATCCTGGCAGAACATTACGGCGATCCGAAAGACTGGTTGCAGGGTGATCAGTGGGACAGTGTCATGAACTATGATGCTTTTATGGAGCCGATGACCTGGTTCCTGACCGGTATGGAAAAACACAGTGATGAATATAAAGACTATATGCTGGGCAATATAGAAAATTATGAGAATACCATGACACACTATATGGCAAGTTTTGCAACATCCTCTCTGCAGTGTGCAATGAACCAGCTGTCCAATCATGATCATTCCCGATTCCTGACCAGAACAAACCATAAGGTGGGACGGGCGGCAAACCTGGGAACACAGGCAGCTTCGGAAGGTGTTAATAAAGGGATCATGAAAGAGGCAGTTGTCATTCAGATGACCTGGCCGGGTGCTCCGACACTGTATTATGGAGATGAAGCAGGTCTGTGCGGATTTACAGATCCGGATAACCGCAGAACTTATCCGTGGGGAAAAGAGGATAAAGCTCTGATCCGTTTTCATCGGGATATGATTCGGATTCATCGGGAAAATCCTGCACTTCGCACCGGTTCTGTCAAGTTTCTGCGCGGAGATCGAAATATCCTCTGCTATGCGAGATTTAACCGGGCACAGCAGTTTATCATTGTAGTAAATAGCGATGGTTATACAAGAAGTATGGAGATTGGCGTGTGTGGAGCCGGGGTACCGTCTTCCTGTCAGATGACACAGATCATGTATTCTTCGGAAGACAATTATTCCATGGCACCGGTAACCTATCAGGTAGAAAGAAGCTATCTGAAACTGACGCTTCCAAAATATTCTGCTGTTGTGTTGCGTCATCAGTCAGAAGAGGACTAAAACAACACATATAAACACTAATTTAATCTGACAGAATTAGTTGAATGAGTTATGTAGGCTATGCTATACTTGAATCGTAACAAGAGGTGATGAAACAAAAGTTTGTAAGATTCAGAACAAACTTCCTGTTCAACATTTTAATATCGTAGGTGTTATTTTTAAAAGAATTGTTACTGTTCACACGCGCCATTCGCAAAACGTCCTTTCAGGACTTCTCCGTAGCTACGCTACTACTTTTGCTCATAAAAAGGCGCTCCCTTCATCATTATGTATCCAAATATTTCCTCATGCAAGCATGATCAATATTTGAATACATATGATGAGTGAACTGTAACAAAGAATTCATAGTATAGCAGTATTCATACTTTCTTTTGTTGTCAAACAAATAGTGACATGGTACAATGAGCGCAGCGAATGAAACGCTGTGTAACTTGTAATACCAGAAATCGGGATAGACCTATCATATTGTAGCACAGTGTCTGATTCGCAAAAACAAAAGAAAAAGATGTAGGTTTATAAGGAATCTATCAGGAGGAATGGCTATGCTGGAGAATGATTTAACAAATATTGAGATGTTGATAATGAAATGTATCTGGGATACACCGGAAGAACTGGCCTTATCACAGTTGGTAACAATGGTGAATGAGCGGTTTGATAAAAACTGGAGACCGCAGACAATTTCTACCTATCTGGCACACCTGGTGAGAAAGAACTATCTTACCATGCGCAGATCTGGAAAAGTTTTTCTTTATCATCCGGAAGTAACAGAGGAAGAATACCGTTCATCTCAGATGGATGAGTTAGTTCATTACTGGGGAGAACCGGGAACACCGACAGAGTTTCTTTCAGCATTGTTTGTAAAGGGTGAGAAAGAAAAAAATTCAGAGGAAAATCTGAAAGATTTAAGAAGCTTAATGGATGAACTGGATTAATTTTTTCTTTTATGTAATTGTTTTGAATTCGCTGACCGGTACGGTTGCATATCTGTTGTGTAAACTTCTGGCACTGGTCGCAAAGAAATATAATGCAATACGGATCATATATCCGCTGTATCGGCTGGTATTGTTGTTTTATATTCTGCCGTTGGGAGATATCTATATTAGGTGTAAGTGTTTTGTACGATTTGGTGCATATGCACTTGGCGATGGATTTTTTGGAAATCCGATGATTTATGAGATTATGCAGTGTTGCCTGCTTATCTGGTTCTCTGGAATGCTCTTTGTTAGCTTGCATTATTTGAAAAAATGGAAAAAGTACAGATGGATCTGCAGGAAAAACATTCCTTTTCGGGGAGAGGAATATCGTGCAGTGTTGCAAAAGCTGTATCCAAGAAAAAATTGGGACAAGGTCAGATTCTGTACGAACTATACCATAGATTCTCCCTGTGTGATGGGGATCTTTCACCATATGATAGCATTCAAGTCATTAAATTATCCGATGAAAGACATTGAGCTTGTATTGATGCATGAAGGTACGCATATTGTGCGCAGGGATAATCTGGGAAAGAAACTTGCTTTGCTTATTGTTCTGGTAAACTGGTTTAATCCAATCCTTCGGCTTTATCTGAATGATTTGGATGCATGGGGCGATATTTCCTGTGACATTCATGTGTGCAGCCATTTCTTAGGCGGACATGCCAGAAAATATTTTGATCTTCTGCTGCGATTCAGCCAGGAGGGAAAACGTTCTGAGCAATTACCTGCTTTTGTTTCTCAATTAAACAGTGAGCAGTCATTGGGAAAGAGAGTGGAGTATATGATTAGATGGCAGAAAGCAGGAAAGAAAACGGGAGTAAGTGTATTATTGGCACTGGCTTTAGTAATCGGCAGTTCCGTAACAGCATTTGCATCCAGTACACGGGTGGTAGAGCAGCAGAATGATATGTATTGTGAGACCAGAGTGCAGGAAACGGATATTTCAGATGCTGATGATTTAGAGGAATATGTGATTCCGGCAGATCAGGTGGATGAGGAAAAATGGGACAATGCGATCGTTTATGACGATGCGTTATTAGATCCCTTGAGTGTACAGAGAAATTTTGACTGGAAAATACCGGGAAATAATTTTGTACGTTCAGCAGGATTTATAAAAAAAGCTGGTTCCACTATTATTGTTTGCTGCTATGTATATGATGACAGATATCATCATGTCGGTATCCGCAGACCGGATGGTTCGATGCTTTATGTCAACGGAATGCATCAGGTTACAAAGACATTTAACTGCGAAAGCACAGGTACTTATTATGTGTATGTAGAGAATATGAGATCCAAAGAAATCCGTGCAGCAGGCTATTTTATTAGATAGTATGGTTTTGAGATACCCAGTGTATCACATTGTACATAGCGGAGTAGTTGAATGCTGTACCCTATGCGTGTCGTTATAAGGAGAATATCAGAAGATTTGATCTGAAATTATTTCCGTCGGGAAGGTGTCCGCTGTATAAAAAAATAAATGGATGAAAAAGAGATAAAAGAAAGCGTCAGCAGAAGTGCTTTGTTCTGGACAGAGTACACCTGCTGACGCTTTGCTCTTTTTGAGAGGAAATTACGATGAATTTCTTCTCAAAAAATTTCAAAAAATTAGCACTCACCTCTTGATAATGGAAGTCGATTTTTGCCCTGTCTTGTGTACCCTAGAAGTGCCTGTTTTACAGGCTTTCCGGGACATGGATAAGAGCTGCTAATCAACACAAAGCGATTGCGGAAGAGATTATTCTCAAGGAATTGATTTATATTTAAATGAAGGTGGTAAGGTCGTGGATTGCAACCTCATTATTATGTGAGAACATGAAATAGCAGTAGGAATAATGAGAAAAATAGGGTAATATAACAGTAAGCAGTTAGTGTGGTTTTGAAATGCCAATTTGGCATTTCAAGTTATAGAAGGGAATTGGAAAAATTTATTCTGGAAATGGGATCGGATTTTGCATTTTTAGCAAGACAGAAACATTTGGTACTGGATGGCAAGAAGAATTATGCAATTTCCAAGGATGTTTTGACTAAAATAAAGTAAGGAGGACTTGCGTATGATGACGGATGAAAAAATCAAAAATTCCAGTGAGCTAGAGTTTGCTGTATTTTGCATTGAAAATGTAGCGGCAAAGCTGGGGGTGGATGCAGAACGTGTTTATCAGGCATTTACCGAACAGAGTGACATTCTGAACGGATATATTGTCCCAGAATATGAAGTGCTGCATACCCAGAGCCGGGAATATATCGTTGATGACCTCCTTGATCTGATGAAAGAAAGGGGTGTGGAAGTATGATTCTCTATCATGGTTCTTTCTTAGAGATTGTAAAGCCGGATTTGGCTCATTCCCGCCCTAACGTAGATTTTGGGTGTGGCTTTTATGTCACGCCGCTGTATGAACAGGCTGCGAAGTGGTGCGGTAAATTTAAACGCCGTGGGAAAGATGGCATTATCTCCCGGTATGAATACGATGAAAGCCAAGAAAACGAGCTGAAAACGCTGAAATTCGATTCTTATTCTGAAGAATGGCTGGATTTTATTCTGAACTGCCGCAGTGGAAAAGATTCGACAGATTATGACCTTGTTGTGGGTGGTGTTGCCAATGATAAGGTGTTCAATACTGTGGAGCTGTTCTTTGATGGGCTGATTGATAAGGCGGAAGCTATCAATCGCCTGCGTTATGAAAAGCCGAACCTGCAAATATGTTTCCGCACAGAGAAAGCATTGTCTCTGTTGCATTTTGAAGGGAGTGAAACATTATGACAGCAAATCCAATTTTGCTTCAGAAAAAATATAGCCGTATTATTGAATGTTTTGCTAAACAGCAGGGACTTTCACTGGATGCGGCATTGGATTTCTTTTATCATTCCCAGGTCTATCAGCTGATCCGTGATGGTGTTTCTGATATGCACTGCATGAGCGATGCGTATTTGGCAGAGGAATTGAAACAGGAATATGAGGAGAAAGTGCCTGAAAATGCGGTAGTAAAGGAGAAAAGAAACTGCGGCTGATGAAGATGCTTTAAGCAAAGCACTGAGCTCAATTTCTTCATCAATCAAGTAAAAATATGGTGGTTAGGACTGTTAAAGAGAGCGAGGTGTTACGATGACCATAGAAGAAATTCTTGCAGGAGAATCGAAGAATGTGAAGTTCAAAGAGAACCTGCCGGAGAAAAGCATCAAATATATGAAGTCTGTGGTTGCCTTTGCAAATGGAACCGGAGGAAAAATCATTTTCGGAATTGCCGATAAAACCAGAGAGGTTGTTGGCTTTGACAAGGAAGATGTATCCGCCTTGCCGACGAGTATATGATAAAAGAATTGCTGTTTGAGGGCAGTAATCGTTACTATGATCAGGCTTTATGTACTGGGTTAAATGTTACAGATGAAGATATTGATGCCCTTTGCAAAGCTATGAAAGAGCAGGCTGTCAGAAATGCTCGTATAGAGGAACAGGAAGCATCGATCAAAGATGTGGGAAGAAAATCAGACGAATATATTTTTCAAAAGATTTGTCGTAAAAATGTGGTCAAACCAAGAAAATTGAGCGCGAAAGCAAGTGAAAAATCCCTGTGAAGTAGTGGCAGCCGCCATGCACAGCTCGGGAAAGACTTCCTTCGCTGTCGGGCTGTCGCCCTATAAAATAGCAAAAAAGACGTCCTTGCAAGTAAACTTGCAGGGCGTCTTTTTTCACCATTTTGCATGGCTCGCAGAGTTCACAAAATCTTCACAAAATAATTAGCACTCATCTATTGACATGGCTAATAACAAGTGCTATATTACAACTAGAACAAAGGAAGAGAGATAAAAGGAACACAGAAAAGTTTCGCAGATCTCAAATCCGGTTGCTCAAGTAATCAACACTTCGGATTCTCCGAATGTGCACAAAATATAGTTACTGAAAGGAGTAATGACCTATGATGATGCCTAGAATTTTTGGAGAAAACTTATTTGATGATTTTATGAATGACTTTGCATTTCCGGATTTTACGGACAATGCAAATATTGAGAAAGCTTTGTATGGTAAACATGCAAAAAATCTGATGAAAACTGATGTCAAAGATACCGAGAACGGATATGAAGTAGATATTGATCTTCCGGGCTTCAAGAAGGACGAGATTACCATGAAGCTGGAGAACGGTACACTGACCGTGAGCGCAGCGAAAGGTCTTGATAAAGATGAAGAGAACAAAGAGAAAAAATATGTAAGACGCGAGCGTTATGCAGGCGGAATGAGCAGAAGCTTCTATGTAGGCGAGCACGTTGATGTAGAGGATATCCATCCGAAATATGAAAATGGTATCCTGAGCTTCATCGTTCCGAAGAAGGAACAGAAGGCCGTAGAGGAGAAAAATAAATTCATCTCTATCGAAGGCTAATGCCCGGAGCAGGATTTTTTGTTGACAGGATGCTCGGATGTGTGTTCCTTAAAAGAAATGCCCGATATCGGGCATTCAGACAGGCATAGCACAAAATAAGATAAATATGCATCGAAAAACTCCGGTGGGAAGTAAAATTCTCACCGGAGTTTTTTTGTGGTTTTCTATGCGCGTTGCTGTCGAATCCGTGTCGGATTTTGTCGAAATCGTGTCGAATGCTGTCGACAGGTGAGCAGATGTTAAACAATTATGTAAAAGTCTCTTGAAAAATACGACTAGATTGATAAGATAGTTGCAAACCAGAATGTTGCAGAGATTCTGAGAAGAATATTACAATGTTAGGAGAAAAGAGATGGAAAAGAGAGTATCTATCAGGGACATTGCAGAAATGCATTTGTCACAGCAGTTGGAACGAAAAAAAGCATTATTGTTAAATCTGGAACTCGATGCCTGTGCACGTCAGGGGATTCCGTGGACACCGACGCAGGGTATTCTTTCGCTGGAAGACCGACGCAGGTATGAGATGAATCAGAGTATCATTTTGCCGAATGGCACCTTTACCAAGCAGTTTTCTCTGCCTAATTATTTCCGGGGTGAAAATGCATATGCACCGACAGGAAAAAATCTGCAGAAGTACGATGTTGCGGACAAATATATTCCGGGGATCAGAAAAGAATGTGCCGGCGGTCCGGAGGAATGGCTGGAATTCACCAGCAATTTTGATCTGGCATTGTTTTATGCCTGTTGTAAGTGGGATGAAGAACAATTGGAATGGCTTCCCATGACAGAAGCGGATATTGAGCGTCCGTTTGGCGAGGGTGAGCCGGATCCGCATTATGGTGTGATCTATATGGCAAATGCGGAAGATGCAAGATTCTTCGGTACATACGCAAATGCACCGGAGTATCATATCATGACACCGGCAGGAAGTCTGGTAGATGGCGGGAACCGGGAGTATATTTTTGCAATGCGCATGAGAGATAAAGATGAGCTGCAGAAGGATGCACGTTTTGACATCCTTGTGTTTGAACATACAGAGAAATTCTGTCAGGATGTATATGAACTGATGCAGGAATCATTGCCGGCCGGTTCCGCAGTGTTTAAAAAAAATTTAAGAAAATAAATAGTTGAGTTTTTATAGTCCTTGGAGTATGATATTTTCATGCATGTAAAAAATTGACCGTGCATAGTCCTGCCATGTCCCGGCGGGGCAGTTACAAACGTTGAATGGTAAGAGTTGACGAAGAAAACACGGAGATAAAAAATGGCAAGAAATAAAAAAAATTCCAAGAGACAGAGAAGAAAAAGAAAACTGATTTTATTTATTATTGAGATTATTATTTTGATCCTGGTTGCAGGTGCACTGTTTGTGTACAGTAAACTGGATCTGATCAAATCAAAGAAACTGGATGATACAAAGGTTGGAAAAAATGAGGTTTCCGAAGAAACTCAGAAAACATTTGAAGGATATACTACCATTGCATGTTTTGGTCTGGACAACCGTGAACAGGGTGTTTACGAGTCCGGTAACAGTGATGTGATCATGCTGATGAATATCAACAATGATACGCATGAAGTAAATCTGATGTCTGTATATCGCGACACTTATCTGAACGTTGCCGGTGAGGGACAGGAGGAGAAGTTCCAGAAAGCCAATGCGGCTTACGCATACGGCGGACCGGAGCAGGCAGTGACGATGCTGAACCGTAACCTGGATATTGATATCGATAATTATGTAGCCTTTGATTTCAAAGCGGTTGCACAGGCGATTGATATTCTCGGTGGTGTAGATATTGATATTGAGAGTGAAGAAGAACGTAAATATCTGAATGATTATATATCTTACACCAGCCAGTATGTGGACGGAAGTGATGAAGAAGTAGAACATACCGGATTGCAGACCTTAAACGGTGTGCAGGCAGTATCTTATGCACGTATCCGTTATACAGCAGGTGATGATTACAAACGGGCAGAGCGTCAGCGCCGTGTTCTGACAGAGATGATCAAGAAGGCAAAATCCGCAAGTTTGACAGAGTTAAACAGCCTGATCAATACTGTATTTCCGCAGATTTCTACAGATCTGGACAAGGGGGACATTATCAGCATGGCAACTGTCATGATCAAATACGATATGGCAAACAGTGGTGGATTCCCGTACAGCAAAGATACCTTTACTCCGAGCAAGAGAATCGGAAGCGTGGTAGCACCATGTGATCTGGAGAGTAATGTCATCGAGCTGCACAAGAGACTGTATGGCACAGACAATTATACACCGTCTGAGACTGTTAAAAAGTACAGCGAACACATTGTGGATGAGAGCGGATATACGGCAGAATGGAAGGCGGATAACCGTTTCAGCGGACAGGATGAATTCTTTGGAAACGGAACACAGACAACCGATGATGGATCCGGTTCAACGGAGGATACAACAGAATGATGCGTTTGTTCATTTGCCCGGAATGCGGGTGGATGCGTACTGTTTCAAGACGGGCTTCTGTGGAATGTTTCAAATGCAACGGTGTGATGATGCAGCCGGTGAAATTGGAATATACCCAGTATGTGAAGATGTCGGAACAGGAACGAATGGATTATGCAGACAGTTGGATGTATATCCATCGGAAAAAGAGCAAATAGAAAATAGATCCCCATGCAGAGAAATCTGTGTGGGGATTTTTTGATTACATGTATTTAGGTAATTATCATGCTTGCAGGAGTATCCTTGAATTAACAGACAAATCGTGGTTACCAATGTGAAAAAATTAAAAAAATAACCAAAAATAACATCATATTTTCTGAAATTTTGGTTAATCTGTTTCTGCTATACCTGCTATAATGACGCTGTAACAAATAAAGAACTACTTAACAAAACCTCTTTGTAGAAGGCTGCTAAGCAATTCAGATTTTTGGAGGAAAAGATAAATGAATACTTTAAAAGCTGAAAAAAGAAGCATGGATGTCAAAGCAAAGAAACTCAGAAGAGAAGGATTCGTAACAGGTAACCTGTTCGGTAAAGCAATCGAGGGCTCTATTCCATTGAAGATGGACAGATTCGAAGTGGAACGTCTGTTAAAGACAGATCACAAAGGAAGCCAGATCATGCTGAACGTAGAAGGTCAGGATTACGATGTTCTGATCAAAGAGGTAGATTATAATGCAATGAAACGCTGTGTTGATGAGATTGATTTCCAGGCACTGGTAAGTACTGAGAAAGTTCACTCAACAGCAGCAGTTCAGATTGAAAACCGTGAGAAAGTTCTTGAGGGTGCTCTGCAGGAGTGCTTGGAGGAGATTGAATACAAAGCATTACCGGCAGCATTGGTTGACCATGTTACCGTTGATGTAGCAGGCATGAAAGTCGGCGACGTGATCCGTGTCAAAGATCTTGAGATCTCTAAGAACCCGGATGTCGATATCCACACCGATCCGGAAGCTATCGTTGTGATGGTTGATGCAATCAGAAACAGCATCCCGGAGGATGAGGAAGCTGACGAAGAAGCAGCAGAAGAGTAAAAACCATATAAATTTTCAATTCACCAAAAAATATAAAAAAAGCGGAGTCACAGAGTTATGCGCTGTGGCTTCGTTTTTTTGTCTGCAATTTTACAATGTTCTTTATTTTGTATGCATAAAAATTCGTGGAACAGGAATCTTAAATAAAGTCAAAAATATGATTATGAGAAACCGGAGGAATTGCGATGCAGAATAATATGGAACTCGGATATGAGATGTTTTGCTATCAGTGTGAGCAGACAGCAAATGGGAAAGGCTGTACGAAACAAGGTGTGTGCGGAAAAACCCCGGAAGTAGCCAATTTGCAGGATCTGCTCATTTTTCAGTTAAAGGGAATCAGCTGTTATGGTGACATCCTTCTGAAAAAAGGGATGCGGCCGGAGAAACGTGTGGTGTCCTTTGTAGAGAACTGCCTGTTTACGACATTGACCAATGTAAATTTTGACCCGGAAGTGCATGTGAAACTTTTACAGGAAGCACAGAAGATTAAGGATGAACTGCGGCAGCAGACCGGTGGCACCGGAACGGAAAATATTTATATGGCGTACCGGCTGCCGGAGACAAAGAGTGAGATGCTGCGCACGTCACAGATTGCCGGTATTATGTATGACCAGAATCTGGATGAAGATATCCGTTCTCTTCGTCAGCTGGTGATCTATGGTCTGAAAGGGATCAGTGCCTATGGACATCAGGCACGGGAACTGGGATATTACAGTGATACGGTGGATGATTTTTACATTCAGGGACTGGCGGCAGTCACCGACGATCAGCTGACGGTGGAAGAACTGATCCAGCTGGCGATGAAGACAGGAACTATGGCATTGGAGATCATGCAGAAACTGGACGAGGCAAACACAACCGTTTACGGTAACCCATCGCCGCATGCCGTACCGATGACGTTGAAGGCAGGGCCGTTTATCATTGTTTCCGGACATGATTTTCATGATCTGGAGATGTTGCTTGCGCAGAGCCAGGGGAGTGGTGTCAATATTTATACCCACGGAGAAATGCTGCCGGGGCATGGTTACGAGGGGTTGAAAAAATATCCGCATCTGGTGGGAAACTTCGGTGGTGCATGGCAGGAGCAGCAGAAGCAGTTCGACAATATTCCGGGCTGCATTCTAATGACGACAAACTGTCTGATGAAACCGCGGGACAGTTATAAAGACCGGATATACAGCACAAACGTGGTTGGATGGGATGGTGTGAAATATATTCCCAGAAAGGAAAACGGGGAAAAAAATTTCAGCGAGATCATTCAGCAGGCACTGGCACTTGGCGGATACGATACAGATAGGGATATGCGTCTGCCAGAGTTTTCCGACTGCCCGGAATATCAGCAGTCTGGGGAACTTTTAACGGGTTTTGCCCATGAGGCTACACTGAGCCATGCGGGAGAAATCGTGCAGGCCGTGAAGGATGGACAGATCCGCCACTTTTTCCTTATCGGCGGCTGTGACGGTGCCCGGCCGGGACGAAACTATTTTACCAAATTTGCACAGCTGGTGCCGGAGGACTGTGTAATCTTGACCCTGGCATGTGGAAAATACCGGTTTAACAAATTGGATTTCGGAACCGTAGCGGGGCTGCCGCGTCTGCTGGATGTGGGACAGTGTAACGATGCATATTCGGCAGTGCGCATTGCGATGGCACTGGCGGATGCCTTTGACACGGATGTCAACAGCCTTCCGCTGTCCATGATCCTGTCCTGGTATGAGCAGAAAGCCGTGGCGGTATTGCTGGCGCTGCTGAGCCTTGGAATCAAAAATATTTATCTCGGACCGATTTTGCCGGCGTTTTTAAGCCCGAATGTGGTGCAGTATCTGGTGGATACGTTCCAGCTGCATCTGATCAGCAATGCGGAGGACGATATCAAAACCTGTCTGAAGCAGGAAATATAAAAGCTGGCTATGATGAAGTAGGATACGGAGAGCGCATAAGTAAAAACCGACAAAAGAAGATTTCATTTCTATTACTTCAAATCTATGTTAAACTAACAGTGTTTGAACACAGAATAAGCATTCCAATGTTTCGAGTGCATTCTTGAATTAATTATAGATGATGGAGGAAGCGCAAAATGGAATATGAGATCGAGACAGCGCATGGAAGGCTGTTTTGCAGAAGGGAAGGCAGTGGCCCTATCCTTCTGCTCATACATGGAGTAGCCTGTGACAGTGAATTTTTCCGGGAGACATCGAAACTTCTGGCAGAAACGTTTACCGTGATCAGTTATGACCGGCGGGGATACAGCCGGAGCATTGCGGCAGAGGGAGAGAACGATTTTTCTGTCTGGGCGCATGCGGAAGATGCGGCAGAGATCATACGGTTGGAGCAGAAACGGAAGGCTGAAGACGGGCAGTGCCCGGTAGAAGCAGGATTGCAGAGTGACGGATATAGTGTAGCCCCGAGCAAGGGAGAAGAAAATCAGATTAATGAATGTTGCACAGGTAAGAGCAATGGAAAAGCAGACCAGAGCACGGGTGTGTTTGTAGCTGGCTGCAGTGCCGGTGGTGCGGTGGCAGCAGCTCTGGCAACGAAATACCCCGAACTGGTGCGGCAGGTATTTTTGCATGAACCTCTGATGCGCGGAAGCGGAGAATTGGCAGCGGAACAGGATGCTTTCTGGGAGAAGCTGCGAAAGGGCACCGAGAAGCATCGGATCATCACCTGCATGATGCATTTTGTGAATGCCATGGGGGGTATGAACCGGGAGAAAGAAGGACAGTCCATGGAGCAGCAGAGCCGCAATCTGAAAAATCTGGAACTGTTTCTGGAAAAAGAAATGGACAGCTTTTCCGGATTGAAATTGGACGATTTTGATATATCCGTTCCGGTAACGGTGGCATGTGGTTCCGATGACAGAATGGGAATGTTTCATCGTTCGGCGCATCAGGCGGCAGAAGCAAAAGGCTGGAAGTATCTGACAGTTTCGGGATACCATAATTTTGCTTCTGATGAACCGGAAGCTTTTGCAAAATGTCTTACAGAGGTGTTTGAGGATGAGCATTGATTCTGAGGAGAATAAATTGATATAGTAAATGGAGGAAAAGCAGCATGTGTACAGCAGCAGTTTACCGAACAAAAGATACGTATTTTGGCAGAACACTGGATTATGAATTTTCCTATGGGGATGAAGTGACCATCACTCCCAGGAACTATCCGTTGAAGTTTCGTCATATAGGAGCCATTGAGAAAAATTATGCGATCCTTGGAATGGCGCATGTAGTCGGGGATTATCCGCTTTATTATGATGCAATCAATGAAAAAGGGCTGGGTATGGCAGGACTGAATTTTGTTGGAAATGCAGTATATCAGGAACTGTCAAATGAAAAGAAAAATGTGGCACAGTATGAATTTATTCTGTGGATTTTGCGTCAGTGTGCCACGGTGCAGGAAGCGAAAGACTGTCTGGTGCAGATGCAGCTGGTGGGGACTCCTTTTCATGAAAGTCTTCCGACGGCGCAGCTTCACTGGATGATTGCAGATGCGAAAGATTGTATCGTGGTGGAATGCATGGCAGATGGCTTGCATGTGTATGACAATCCGGCAGAGGTGCTGACCAATAATCCGCCATTTCCACAGCAGATGTTTTTGCTGAACCAATATATGCATTTGTCTCCGAGACAGCCGGAAAATCATTTTTCAGATAAGCTGGATCTGCAGGCATATAGTCGTGGCATGGGTGCACTGGGACTTCCCGGGGATCTGTCTTCTAGTTCTCGCTTTGCACGGGTGGCATTTACACGACTGCATTCCATATCCGATGATTCGGAAAGCGGAAGTGTCAGTCAGTTTTTCCACATTTTAGGTTCCGTGGATCAACAGCGTGGATGCTGTGAAGTGTCGGAAGGAAAATACGAGATTACCCTGTATACTTCCTGCTGTAATCTGAATCGTGGGATTTATTATTATACAACCTATGAAAATCACCGGATTTCCGCAGTTGATATGCATAAGGAAAATCTGGATGCTGCCGGACTGATTCGTTATACACCAGTCACAGGGGAACAGATTTACCGGCAAAATTAAAAAAAAGTGTGAACTACCATATTTTTGACGATTATGATAAAATGAGGAATAAATCAGACAAATATTGAAATAAGGCTACCGCAATCCGTATAATCAAGATTACAAAGTAATTCTTCGAAATAGAATAATGGTTTTGCGCGAAGGATACAGGGGTATAAATGAAAATATGGCAAATATAATAGAAATAACAGATTTTGAATCAGCGGAACTGGATGTGTATGCACGTTATTCGGAGGTTCAGTTACTACGGATCCATGAACCGAAACCGGGGATTTTTATCGCAGAAAGTCCAAAGGTGATCGAACGGGCGCTGGATGCGGGTTATGAGCCGATCTCCATGCTGGTGGAGCACAGACACATTGAGACACAGGCGAAAGGGTTGATTACACGATGCGGAGATATTCCGGTTTATACAGCAGAATATGAAGTGCTGACGAAGCTGACCGGCTTTGCACTGACCAGAGGAATGCTTTGTGCTATGAAACGACGTGTGCTGCCGACGGTTGCAGAGGTATGTCAGAAAGCCCATCGCATCGCAGTGCTGGAAAATGTCGTAAACCCTACCAATGTGGGAGCAATTTTCCGTTCGGCGGCGGCACTTCATATGGATGCGGTGCTGCTGACTCCGGGATGCAGCAATCCCCTGTACCGCCGGGCGATGCGCGTGAGTATGGGAACAGTATTTCAGGTGCCGTGGACGATCTTTCCGGAGAAAGAAAAGTGGCCGGAGGACGGTATGGCATGTCTGCAGAAACTGGGATTTAAGACCGCAGCCATGGCATTGCGGGATGATTCTGTGAGCATTGATGATGCCGGGCTGATGGCAGAGGACAAACTGGCAGTCGTGCTTGGTACGGAAGGGGACGGTCTGGGTGTAACTACCATTGCGGACTGTGATTACACCGTAAAGATTCCCATGGCACATGGTGTGGATTCCCTGAATGTAGCAGCAGCCAGTGCAGTGGCATTCTGGCAGCTGGGAAACAGAACATAATTTGGGGTTATGAAGATGATAAAAACAGCTACAAGCAGACAGCAATAACAATGAATCACGATCTGCAAAGCATACATAACATACATAAAATTCGTGGTTCCGTAAGGAGGGTACATACAGATGAAACGTAAAAAATTAGCAGCTTTCGGGCTTGTGATCGCTTTGACAGCAAGCAGCAGTTCCGCCGCTTTTGCAGCAGCTGTCCCGGCGGCTCCCAATATGGAAACTACTGCTGTACAGCAGATGGATCAGGCGGAAGAGACAGATACCGATATTCTGAGTGACAGCGAGGCAGTCGAGTTGCAGCAGGAGATCGCTTCTTATTCCAATGATGGAATTTTACTGACAGCGGCAGCACCGTCCACCATTGGCGGTGTGGCTACTACCGATATTATAAATGCCGCCAAAGTAATGATCCGTAAATATGAGGGTAGTTACAGCTCTGTGAATGCGAACGACAACGGGGCACTTTCCATCGGAAAGATGCAGTGGCATGCGGATCGTGCGAAAAGCCTTCTGCGGATTATTATTTCCGGAGATGCTGCAAGTGCACAGGCGATCCTTGGCGATGCACTATACAACGAGATTCTCAGTGATGGAAGCTGGAGTAAACGTGTCCTGACGGCTGACGAGGCAAAAAAGATGCGGACATTGCTTGCCACCACACAGAGCCAGCTGGCACAGGATGTGCAGGAAAATACCGATGTGACAGGGTATGTCAACGACATTTACAATCGCGGTATCCGTAATGCGGCAGCTGTTGTTTATCTGGCAGATGTTGAAAATCAGAGTGGTTCCGGTGGTGTGAAGACAATTTTATCCTATGCAAAGAATTTTGGAAATCTCGGAGATCTGACGCTGAATGAGATACATATTACTACCGTATGCTATGCATATACGAACCGAAACAGCTGGCTCAGTCAGTCAGATTCCAACCGGAAAAGTTATATTACGAGAAGGATCAATGCATATACCGATGCTTCCGGTCTCGGCTGGACATACTGTAACGCAGGGGATTACCGGATGCCGTCGGCCTCACCGTCTGTCAACAAGATCGGAATCCAATGGCTGCAGAATGCGCTGAATCAGTATCAGAATGCTAGACTTTCTCTGGATGGAAGTTATGGACCGGCGACGAAAGCAGCGGTCAGGGCATTTCAGCAGAATGCAGGATTATCTGTGGATGGAGACGCAGGCGTGGATACGATCCGTGAGCTGATCCGCAGACTGTATTTTAATAAGGCAATCTACGGACGTTCTGAAATCATCGGTAATACCGTTACCGGTCTGGTCCAGGATACAGATGGCAGATGGGTTTATAAGGTAAATGATAAAATTGATACGACTTACACCGGACTGGCTTCAAATGAATATGGCTGGTGGTACATTTTAAACGGTGTGCTGGACTTCAGCTACAACGGTTTTGGACGGAATGGAGACAGCTGGTGGTACTGCCGTGGAGGTAAAGTACAGTTCGACGACAATGGTGTGATCGAAGGAACGGTAAACGGCACGTATGGCTGGTGGAAAGTGGTAAACAGCCAGGTTATTTTTGACAATGATGTATGTGCAAATGCCAGTGGCTGGTGGAAGATCACAAACGGAAAAGTAGATTTCGATTATACCGGCCTGGCACAGAATGCAGGTGGCTGGTGGTATATCCACAACGGTGCGGTAGATTTTGGCTACACCGGATTTGGCCAGAATGGAAACAGCTGGTGGTACTGCCGTGACGGTCAGGTGCATTTTGACGATACCGATGTGATCGAAGGAACGGTAAACGGTACGTATGGCTGGTGGAAAGTAGTGAACAGTCAGGTTATTTTTGATAATGATGTATGTGCAAATGTGTATGGCTGGTGGAAGATTACAGACGGAAAAGTAGATTTTGGTTATACGGGTCTGGCACAAAATGTTGGCGGCTGGTGGTATATCCGGAATGGCGCAGTAGATTTTGATAAAAACAGCGTGTTGGAAGGAACGGTAAACGGAGATACTGCATGGTGGAATGTCCGCGGTGGTCAGGTTATCTTCCGGAGTACCGTAGCGGATAATGAGATGGGCTGGTGGCGAATCGAAAATGGAAAAGTCAACTTTGGCTACAACGGAATCGCCCAGAATGATTTTGGCTGGTGGTACATCCGGAACGGTCAGGTAGATTTTGGCTATACCGGAACGGTAACAGACGGTAACAGAACTTACCAGGTAGTCAACGGAAATGTCAACCGGCAGTAGCAGATAAAGAGAGAAAAGGAAAAGTGAAGCGATGTTATTTCAGGAACAGATAAAAATGGTAAAACAGGCGGCACCGGAACTGGCAGCCACCACAAATGAGCAGCGGAATGCGGCTCTGGCAGCGGTGCGGACAGCACTGCAGCAGCATCAGGAAGAGATTTTTGAGGCAAACCGGCAGGATATGGAGCAGGCGGAGGCAGATGGTGTCTCCGGTCCGGTCCGGAAAAGGTTAAAATTTGATGAAGGAAAACTGCGGGATGTGATGGCAGGTATTTCAGATCTGACCGGTATGGAAGATCCGCTGTTTCAGACACAGTTTGCCCGTGAACTGGATGAAGGTCTGGTGCTGAAACGTGTCACCTGTCCCTTCGGTGTCATCGGTGTGATTTTTGAGGCGCGTCCGGATGCGCTGGTACAGATCTCCGCACTGTGTATCAAGAGCGGAAACTGCGCGATCTTAAAAGGGGGCAGTGAAGCTCTGCACACAAATAAAACGCTGTTTGATATTATCCACCGTGCTGTGATCAACGCAGGACTTCCGGCAGATTGTATGATGCATCTGGAGGCCCGTTCTGAGATCAACGAACTCCTGGAATGTCATGATTCAGTGGATCTGCTGATTCCGCGTGGCTCCAATGCTTTTGTGCAGTATATTATGAACCATACCAAGATTCCGGTAATGGGACATGCAGATGGCATTTGTCATATTTATGTGGATAAGGAGGCGGATCTGGCGAAAGCAGTTCCGATCATTGTGGATGCCAAGACGCAGTATGTGTCTGCCTGCAATACCGTGGAGACAATTCTCATTCACGAGGATGTCCGTGAGCAGTTGCTGCCAATGCTGAAGGAGACGTTGGATGCAAATCAAGTGGAACTGCGCGGCACAAAAGACATTGCAGCTGTGGTAGACTGTGTGCCGGCTACGGAGATGGATGACAGGACCGAGTATCTGGACTACATTCTTTCTGCAAAAACAGTGAAGAGTGTGGAGGAAGCCATTGTGCATATCAATCGCTTCGGCTCTCATCATACAGACTGTATCATCACTGAAAATCCACAGACCGCAGAGCATTTTATGAATCTCGTGGATTCTGCCGGGGTATATCAGAACTGTTCCACGCGTTTTGCGGACGGATACCGATATGGATTTGGCGCAGAGGTTGGGATCAGCACAGGAAAACTTCATGCCCGGGGTCCGGTGGGACTGGAAGGTCTGGTCAGCTATAAATACAAACTGTATGGAAGTGGACAGATCGTGGCAGATTATGCATCCGGTGAAAAACAGTTTCATTTTAAAAATCTGTAATTCTGTATAAAAGTTGCATAAAAAATGCATAAACGTATATTTTTAGCCGCGAAAATACAGAAAGTATAAGGATAGACTGAAAAAAAATACATAAATAAGTTATTTTTATGCATAATAACCATTGCATTCTCTTCTCATTGCAACTATAATAAACGCTAGTAAACATTTCAGATAGGATTGTGTAGAGGAGAGAAAATATGAAAACAAAGAAAATCGTAGCCCTGGTGGCAGCTGCAGCAATTGTACTTTCCATGGCAGCATGTGGCAGCACAGATAACAGCAGTTCCGATGCAAAAGACGGAAGCGCAGCAGCAGAGACAACAAAAACATCTGACAGTGATACATTGGTTATGGCAACCAACGCAACATTCCCGCCATATGAATATGTAGATGGGGAGGAGTGCAAAGGTATCGATATCGAGATTGCACAGGCAATTGCTGATGCAATGGGCAAAAAGCTGGAAGTAGATGATATTGATTTTGATTCCATTATCCCGGCGATCACAACAGGAAAAGCTGACATGGCTCTGGCAGGTATGACTGTCACTGACGAGCGTAAAGAGAACGTAGATTTCTCTGATAGCTATGCAACCGGTGTTCAGGTAATCATCGTTCCGAAAGATTCCGATATCACAAGTCCGGATGATCTGGCAAATGACAAGATGATCGGTGTTCAGCAGGGAACAACAGGTCACATCTACTGCTCCGATACACCGGAAAAAGGTGGATTCGGTGAGGATCATGTAACCGCTTATCCGAACGGCGCAAGTGCAATCCAGGCATTACAGACCGGTAAAGTAGATGCAGTTGTTATCGATAACGAGCCGGCAAAAGCTTTCGTAGCTGAGAATCCCGGATTAAAGATTCTTGATACAGAGTATGTAACAGAGGATTATGCAATCGCTGTGAAAAAAGGAAATACAGAGTTATTAGATCAGATCAATGAGACTCTGGCAAAATTAAAAGCAGACGGAACATTACAGTCCATTATTGATAAATATATCAAGGCTGAGTAATCCACGTTAGGGAACGTATGAAACGGGGCAGCATGTTATGCTGTCCCCATTTTGCTGATTACAGGAAGTTTATAAAAAGAGGAGAAATGAACATGCAGGAATGGTTTGCAAAACTGGCAAATGACTTTGTCCAGACCTTTATTACCAAAGATCGCTGGCAGTTATTTGCAAAAGGATTTACCGTTACCATCCGCGTTGCAATACTTGCCCTTCTGATGGGTATTGCAATCGGTGTACTGGTGGCGATCGTCCGCACAAAACATGATTCCAGAAAGAAAAATGCACATGGCTTCGGCAATGTGATCTTAAACATTTTAAATGCAATTTGTCAGGTTTATCTGACCATTATCCGGGGAACCCCTATGATGGTTCAGCTGATGATCATGTATTTCGTAGTATTTTCATCCAGCCGACATGAGGTGGCAGTAGCGACACTGGCATTCGGTATCAATTCCGGTGCTTATGTAGCGGAGATCGTACGAGGCGGTATCATGTCTGTTGACGCAGGTCAGATGGAAGCCGGCCGCTCGCTGGGTATGAACTATACACAGACCATGCGCCACATCATTATCCCACAGGCAATCAAAAATATTTTGCCGGCACTGGGAAATGAGATGATCACATTACTGAAGGATACATCTCTGATGACTGTTATCGGAGCAAAGGATCTGACAAAAGCAGCTCAGACCGTTCAGGCTGTTACTTACCAGGCATTCATGCCGTACATTAGTATCGCAGTGGTCTACCTTGTGTGCGTTATCGCTTTATCCAAGCTACTTGCACTGATTGAGAGGAGGATGAGAAACAGTGATAGACGTTAAAAATCTGGAAAAAACTTTTGGCGATCATAAAGTATTGGCCGGAATCAATGAACATATTTATCCGGGAGAAAAGGTCGTTGTCATCGGACCGTCCGGTTCCGGAAAATCAACGTTTCTGCGCTGCCTGAATCTGTTGGAGGAGCCGACAGCCGGAACGATTACCGTTGATGGCGAGGACATCACAGATCCGAAGACAGATATAGATAAGGTGCGTCAGAAAATGGGAATGGTGTTCCAGCAGTTTAACCTGTTCCCACATCTGACTATTAAGGAGAACATCAAGCTTGCACCAGTGACGTTAAAGCTCATGTCAGACAGCGAAGCAGAGCAGAAAGCGATGGAACTTCTGGAGCGTGTCGGTCTGCCGGATAAAGCAGAGGCATATCCGAAACAGCTTTCCGGTGGTCAGCAACAGCGAATTGCAATTGCCCGCGCCCTGGCCATGAACCCGGAAGTCATGCTTTTTGATGAGCCGACATCTGCCCTGGATCCGGAAATGGTAGGCGAGGTTCTTCAGTTGATGAAAGAGCTTGCTGATGACGGAATGACCATGGTAGTCGTAACACATGAGATGGGATTTGCCCGTGAGGTGGCTACCCGCGTTCTGTTCATGGATGGTGGAAATATCGCAGAACAGAATAATCCGAAGGATTTCTTCGAGAATCCGAAAAATCCGAGACTACAGGAATTTTTATCGAAAGTACTTTAGGTATAAAATGTTAAGTGTAAAGGGTAAATCCGGAGGAAAAATCCGGGTTTGCCCTTTTCGTTGAAGCATGGAGGAGAAAACGATGTATTTGTTACCAAAGCCACGAAAGTGGAAAACGACAGAGGGGATTTTTACAATTTGTTATAACCGTGCCATTGTAGTGGACAACAGCTGTCCACCTGAGGTCTATGAGGATGCAAAGCTGTTTCAGCAGGTCCTTTGTGAATCATTGGGATTTGCGCTGCGTATCACAAGAGGCAGTGCGTGTCCGGGGGATATTAGCCTGCGGTTGGATGAAGCACTGGAAGCACAGGCGTATGAGCTGCATATAAATGCAGGTGGGATCATCATAACCGGCGGCAGTGCCTGTGGACTTTTTTATGGTATGCAGACATTGCGTCAGATGACGCAGCAGGAGGGCTGCTGTCTTCCGTACACGAACATTCAGGACAAACCTCAGATTGAACATCGTGGATTTTATCATGATGTGACCAGAGGACGGATCCCGACCATGGATTATCTGAAAAAACTGGTGGATCGTATGGCTGCATATAAACTGAATCAGTTGCAGCTGTACATGGAACATACATTTTTATTTGCAAAATTTTCGGAAGTCTGGCGGGATGATACACCGCTGACACCGGAGGATATTCTGGAACTGGATGCTTACTGCAGAAAGCGCCACATTGAACTGATCCCGAGTATTGCATGTTTTGGTCATTTGTATAAAGTGCTTCGTACCAGAACGTACTGCCATTTGTGTGAACTTCCGGATATGGAACAGGAGCCATTTGGATTTGTGGATCGTATGAAGCACCACACACTGGATGTATCAAACCCGGAGAGTATGCAGCTGGCAAAATCGCTGATCGATGAATTTATGCCATTGTTTACATCAAAGTATTTTAATATC
>SKEB01000675.1_pt1 | contig 23358 bp, 24 predicted proteins | sample 4826561 | NCBI WGS metagenome assembly SKEB01 (sample SAMN11008820, study PRJNA524170) | human gut metagenome | biome: Human fecal sample; material: Feces; isolation source: fecal sample from pouch patient p17 | host: Homo sapiens | place: Israel: Tel-Aviv | collected 2016-03-29
CAAGGAGGATGGGTATGGCTGGAGAACTGTCGCTCATGGTAGAGACAGTGCCTCCAACTAGATTAAGGAACCGCCTGGTGCCGAACGGCATGCCAGTAAATTGCGGTGTGAGAGGGACGGGCTAACAACCCTCCCTACTCGATTTGCAATCAATAAATCTTTAGACAGAAAAATTTTCTGTTAAGGAACCTCTCTTTATTACCTCAATTTGATAACCTTCTTCGATTGCCTGAAAAATGGTAATAGGAGGTTCAAGTGTTTAATAAAAACTTTATCCAATTAATCGCTGTCGCTTATTTCTTTGCTGCCCCTGGCTTGTCCTTCAGCCTTCTTACCTCTCGAATGCCAGCACTATCTCAAAAACTAGAGATTGACCCAGGCCTTATCGGACTAGTGCTCTTTTGTCTTGGCTCTTCTAGCCTTCTCGCCATGGCTTTAACTCCAAGACTCTCGGCCAAATTTACTTCTAAGCGTTTAATTACTGTGATGGCAATTTGCTGTCCTGTTTTTGTTATCCTTTGCGGACTTTCGCCCAATATCATCATTTTTCTGGTCTTCGTATCATGCCTTGGTCTTTCTCTAGGATTTGTTGATGTTTGCATGAACGTTCAAGGAGTCATGCTAGAAAAAATGGATAAGAAGTCGAGATTATCCTTCCTGCATGCAGTCTTTGCTTTAGCTGCAGCTCTTGCTTCTTTCATCAGCTCTTTTCTCACATCTCTTGGCGCAAGTCCATTCATCAATTTCCTGATCGTAGGTCTTCCCTACGCTATGTTTGTTCCTTTAGCTTCTACAAAACTTTTGGATGACAAACCAAGTGATGAAAAGAAATCCCCAAAAAAGACATCTAATAAAAGAGTTCCTCTTTTCATCATTTTTTGCGGAGTCTTCTGTCTTCTTTCGTCAGAAACGGAGGGAGTCGTTGTTGATTGGGGAAGTCTGTACATGGCATCCCTAGAAGGCGTCTCTCAGGCTATAGCAGCCCTTACGTTCGGATTCTTCTCCTTAGCTACAGCCGGATGCCGATTATTCTGCGATCGTCTAAGAGATAATTATGGAGATCAACTGATAGCAACTGTCGGAGGCCTCCTTAGCAGTTTAGGTGCAGTAATAGTTGTTACCACACCTTCTGCTCCTTTTATTTCCTTACTCGGTTTTGCATTGTTAGGAATAGGTCTTTCACCCATCGTTCCAATTCTTTTTAGCGCCGGAGGCAAAATTCCAGGTGTTTCGCCGACTGCGGCAAGTTCCACCATTGCTTTATTCAACTATGGAGGAATGCTTTTTATTCCTCCGCTTTTCGGCTTCATTGTTGAGCATACTTCACTGGCAATGCCTTTTATTTTTTCCATTTTTTCTTGTTTGGTCATCGCAGTCGGATGCAGCTTGCTCTTAAGAAAAAAACATTAGAGATATCACTTTGTGACATTAATCCAAGACTTTGGCTGAACAATCTTTTCTAATTCAGCAATCGTTAATCTGATTGCTGAATTTGGTGTTCCGCAAGCCGGAAAAACATAGTCGAATGCTTTAATTGAGTCATCAAAAAAAATATCTAATTTATCCTGTTCAGTAAAAGGACACACTCCGCCAACAGGAAAGCCAGTTCTGCTCTCTACTTCTTCAGCACGAAGCATTCGTGCTTTTGTTGAGAATTCTTTTTTGTATTTTTGATTATCAATTTTCGAGGTTCCTGCGCAAACTATCAGAATTGTGCGTCCCATGACATCAAAACTTAACGTCTTGGCGATTCTGGCAGGTTCACAACCTAAAACCTGGGCTGCGAGATCCACAGTTGCAGTTGACGCCGACATTTCAAGGATTTTGTCAGCATAATTTCTTGCCGCAAGAAAAGCTATTGATTTTGAATGAATCATTGTTTTAAATCCAGAAATTCTCTCAAAGCTTCTGCAGAACTGCAAAGCTTCAGAGGATTATGCTTTGCTAAATCTTCAGGCTTTGAGGCTCCGTAGGTCATACCGATACAAGCCGCTCCAGCATTATGAGCCATTTGAAGATCTAAGCAAGAATCTCCAATCACAACCATCTTGGTACAATCCACTCCAGTCTCTTCTTCAATAGAGAAAAGCATTGAAGGATTTGGCTTAGAAAAGTTATTGTCAGCGGTTTGTACACTCTCAAAAATGGCTTCTAAGTTGTATTTTTTCAGCACTCGCCTTATTCCTTTGTTGCTTTTACCTGTTGCGATCCCAAGACGCAGGCCTTTGCTGTGCATGTCTCTTAATAGTGTTTCTACGCCTTCGATAAGAGAAAGCTGGGCCTCTAAAGGAAGATAATGGCTGGTGTAAAGCGCAAAAAACTCCTCAAACTTTTCCTGAGGACATTCAGGACAACAAATTCTTAGACACTCATGTGTACTAAGGCCTATTGTTGAGCGAACAACATCTTCATCGGGTACCGAAAAGCCCAGTTCTTTGCAAGCATACTGATAGCTATGGATAATTGGACCAATGGTATCAAGGATAGTGCCGTCCCAATCAAAAACAAAAAAATCAAAATCTTGATATGAGGTCATTTATTTAACTAAAACATCGTACTGTTCTTGTAAAAACTCGCTTTCCAGCTGAAGTTTTATGGGTTTCTGGATCGCATCGCCCAAGAGAGCTAAAGCTTCGCTTTCCTCGTCAAGGAACATATCAATGACGCTCTGATTTGCCAAAATAGTAAATTCTTTGGCATCTTTAAATTGATGATATTCACGCAGAACTGCCCGCAGAATTTCGTAGCAAACAGTTCGTGCGGTTTTGATCTCTCCTCTTCCTCCGCATGTCGGACAGGTTTCGCACATCAAGTGGGCTAGAGACTCTCGGGTTCTCTTACGGGTAATTTGAACCAAGCCAAGTTCGGTAAAGTCACTGATAAAAATTCTGTTCCTATCATTCTTAACAGCATTTCTAAGTTCAGAAAGAACACCTGCCTGATGCTCCGGATTACTCATATCAATGAAATCAACAATGATGATACCGCCAAGATTTCTCAGTCTCAGCTGGCGAGCAATAGCGTGAGTCGCTTCAAGGTTGGTCTTATAGATGGTGTCGGCGAAATCTCTTCTTCCAACAAAAGCTCCCGTATTAACGTCAATGGTAGTCATGGCTTCTGTCTGATCCAAGATCAAATATCCGCCTGATTTTAGATTCACGCGTCGGCTCAAGGAGTCTTGAATTTCGGCCTCAAGATTGTATTGATCAAATAACGGACGCTCACTTTGATACAGACAGAGCAAACCAAGAGAGTCCGGAACAAATTTCTCCGCGAAGGATCTCAATTCTTCATAAACATGAGGATTGTCTACAATAATCTTTGAAGTCTTTTCATTGACTAAGTCTCTCAAGACTTTTTGTCCAATAGATACATCGTAGTAAAGGAGAGCAGGGGCCGGTGTCACGTGAGTTTTCTTCTCTATTTCCTGCCACTGCTTAACCAAAAACTTCATATCATTGACGAAATCTTCAGGTTGTGCATCTTCTCCGCTGGTCCTAACGATGAAGCCTCCCTTTTGAGGTCCATCTGTCTTTGTGATTAGTTCTACAGCTTCCTTCAGCCTCTCTCTTTCGGCGCTATCTTCAATTTTCTGGCTTACGCCAATATGAGAGTCAAAGGGAAGATAAACTAGCAGCCGCCCTGCTAAGCTGATTTCTGTAGTTAATCGAGCACCTTTTGTTCCAATCGGATCCTTTGATACTTGAACAAGAACTACTTGTCCTTCGTGAAGAAGTTTTTCTATGGGCACGTTCCCGTTTTCTTGCTGTGCTTGCCTCATATCTCCGACATGAAGAAAACCGGCCCGCGGCAAACCTATTTCAATAAAGGCAGATTGCATACCAGGAAGAACTTTACCGACGATCCCCAGGTATATATTGCCAATGAGAGAAGCCTCAGCAAATCGTTCGATCCTCAGCTCTTCCAAAGTGCCATCTTCCATGACCGCCACTCGGGCTTCATGAATTGAACTATTAATTAATATTTCTTGCATTTTTTATCCTAATTTTTACTAATTCTATTCCGTCGGAACTAGGTTTTTTCTTCTAACAACAAAACACATCCTTGTTCCTGAAATTGTGTAGACCTATGTAATTCCAATTTATCTTGCGAGATAATTCAATATCTTTTGTAACTGCAGTGATATGTTGAACAAAAAAAGCAAAGTTGATAACACATCATCAAAATCTGACAAAAACAAAAATCTAACTATTGGTGATGTAAAAGAGTTGACTTGGACCCGCGTCCTTGAGCTCACTGCGCTTGAGCAGAAAAAATTTTCTGCTCAAGACAGTTCTCTCTGTACGTCTGAAGCTGCCTTACAAGTAGGAGAAAATGGTTCTCAGAAAGATTTCCTCTTGACTCGTGCAACCAAAGTTGTTGATTTACTAAAGCAAAAAGCACCCGAGCTCCTTCATCCTGAACCAGCGAGTTTAAGAGTCTGGACAATAGGTTTAATTTTTATCTGTATTGCCTTCTTGTTGGGAATTGTCACAGATGAACTTGCCACAACAGGAAATAAGATTAATTTACTTGCTCCGCCTCTTTTAGGCTTATTTCTTTGGAATCTTCTTGTTTATATTTGGCTGTTGGTCACATTTGCAATTGGTTTAGTCCGTGGCAAAAAAACTTCAGGATTACGGCCTTTGAGAGATCTTTTAGGAAACTTGTTTACTAAAATTCAGACGGCTGCCAGCAAGAAAAGCCCTACCCTAACTCAGTTCTTTAAAGTTTGGATTCCTGCAGAATCTTCCTATTTACAAAGAGTCGTTGCCTGTATCTTCCATTTATCTGCCATGTTCTTTGGATTGGGCCTTATTTTCTCTGTGGGTGTACGAGGGTGGGGAACTGCGTATACTGCAGGTTGGGAAAGCACATGGCTTGCAAACAGTCCAGATATTGTTTTGGCGTTCTTCAATCTCGTCTATAACATCATTCCTAGCGGCGACAATCTTTTCCAAACTCTGAATACAGAAGTTGTCAAACAGATGAGATTCGATGTGACTCCGACGGGAATCCCAGCAACCTATTGGATGATTCGATTAATCACTGCTACTGTATTTATCGTCATTATTCCGCGCCTGCTCTTATTTATTTATAACAACATTAGAGCCCATTTCCTAAAAAATAGTTTCCCTATCAACCTTCAAACACCTTATTATCAAAACATTATTCGCCAGTGGCATGGACAATCAATGACTATAAGAGTATTACCCTTCGGCAAAGACCTTACTACGGAAGAGAAAAACAGCATCGAAGATCTTTCCCTAGCAATGAACCAATCGGGAAATAAATTTATTTTTGAGCAAACTGCTCATGAGGACACACCGCTTCCAAATATTGAAGGTGGAAAAGCAGAAGAACTCTGGATTGTTTTTCCAATGGCCGCTACGCCGGAACGTGAAGTTCACATTCAATTCACTAAAGATATCCGTGACTTATGCAACAAGAGAGAGGCCTCCTGCAAAGTCCTCGTCAATTCTGATACCTTTATTGAAAGATTTTCAGGGACTCCTAAGAGAATCGAAGAGAGAAAAAAGAATTGGTCTGCATTTTTGGATACCACTGAGGTGCCTTACGCTTTTGCAAACCTGAATTCCTTGAATGTAAAAGAAATTTTAGAAGAATTTGATAAAACATCTAATCATCACTGATCGCTCATGAAACAGGATCCACAAAAAATTAATTTATCTTTAGTAAGCCACACCAATGTCGGCAAAACCACTCTAGCAAGAACCTTATTGGGCAGAGACATTGGAGAAGTGGAGGATCGCTCCCACGTCACAACTGAACCGGAAGACTATGTTCTGTTGCGAGCTCCCGATGACAGCGAACTTATTCTTTGGGATACTCCCGGATTCGGAGACAGCGTCCGATTGGCTAAACGTCTTTCCGGAAGAAGCAATCCTATCGGCTGGTTCACTAGCGAAGTGTGGGATCGCCTAACGGATAGAACCTTATGGCTTAATCAGCAAGCTCTTAAACACATTAAAGAAATCTCCAACGTTATCCTATACTTGGTGAATGCGAGCGAATCTCCAGACTCCGTCCCATATGTCAAGGCGGAAATGGAAATCCTTACCTGGATTGATAAGCCAGTTATCGTCCTTTTGAATCAGATGGGAGAAATTCTTCCTCCCGAACAAGAAACCAAAGAGGTTGATCTTTGGAAAGACTTCTTAAGCCAATACAAATTCATTGTGGCTGTTCTTCCTCTTGATGCGTTTGCTAGATGCTGGGCACAAGAATATGAGCTGTGGGATGAAATGGGCAAAGCCCTCTCCCCTGACCAGCAAGCAGCTTTTGCCTCTTTAAAAGCAACCTGGGTAAGGCAAAAACAAGCCCTTTATGCTAGCTCAATAGATGCTATGGCTGGGTATCTCGTCAAACTCAGCAATGATAAAGAGATTCTTCAAGCTCAATCATTGGTTGAAAGGTTAAGAGCCATTGGAAGGACGCTTGGCTTTATCAAGAAAGATCTTCATGGAGAAGTACAAGATGCCCAAGTCGCTCTTTCGACTCGTGCTGCGGATTGGCTTTGCAATTTAACCCAAAAACTTATTTCCATTAACGGACTTGAAGGAAAAGGAGTTAAAGGAGAAATCCTTAGAAGAATGCGCACCGATTGGGTGACAGAAGAAAAGATTGACGCCACAGCTGCAACATTATTCGGTGCTGTTGCAGGAGGCGCTGTTACCGGCTTGGCAGCTGACATCGCAACAGGAGGCTTGACCTTAGGTGCCGGAACCATAGGCGGAGCAATCGCAGGAGCCTTAGGCGGAGCTGGCGCTGCTACGGCATATAACGTCAAAAAAGGAGCAAAAGAAAATCTAATTAGCTGGAGTCCGACAGCTATGGAAGGATTTGTAGTGGAAACAGTCCTGTTATATCTGGCGGTTGCACATTTCGGCCGCGGTCGAGGCAAGTGGGAACAAAGTGAGTCGCCTGCTTTCTGGAAAACGCTTGTAGAAAAAATCGTTAAAGAACAAAACTTTGATTTCAAAGATTTCAGAAATCAAAAGATCGATGCAGATCAAAGAAAGGCAGAATTCGTAAAGCTTCTTGATGCTGTCACAAGAAAAGTATTTAACGAACTATACGGCGTGACCATTTAGATCTTTCTTTAAGAGTAAGTAAGCAGCCATCGCGGCTGCTTACTTATTTTTGAATCAGCGGTTGTGTTCACTGTAAGATTTCGGCTCCATATATTTGATTTTCCAATTGAAAATAACACAACTCATTCTTAAAGCCACAATAAAAATCATACCGATCCACAAAGACCATTCAAGGGAGAGGCCCAACTCCAATAACATGATGTAAAACCATCCTCCTAAAAATCCTACAGAGGCGTATGGAGAACGGTCAGCAACGACGCCAGGCATCTTATTTAAGAATACATCGCGCATTAAACCGCCAAAAACTCCGGTGATGCATCCGATAATAACGGAGGACAGCCACGGCACTCCCGCCGCCAAAGACAGAGACGTACCGGAAATACAAAAAATTCCTAAACCGATAGCATCTGCAAAGATATACCAGTCCTGAGCATTCTTTCGTTTTTCGAAAAAGTTATTAATCCAAGGGGCAGCAAAGCAAATAATAAAAGTAGCAACGACGTATGCCTCATGATCGATCCAATAGAAAGGTCTTCTATCAATAATCAAATCACGGAGCATTCCTCCGCCAAAAGCCGTTGAGAAAGCAACAATAAAGACACCGACAGGGTCAATTTTTCTTTTCATGCCTTCAAAAACCCCCGATAAGGCAAAAGCGACAATTCCTACGAAGTCGAAAACAGGGATTAAAGCATTTAAAGCTGTGATATCCATTTTCTCAAGCCGTTAATATTCAAGAAAATGGGAACTATATAGGAGAACCTTCGAAATAGGTAAGGTTTTCTTCGGTTTTATAGGTGAAAACCTTATTAGAAAAGGCTTTCACCCGTTGATTTTTTTACAGCTTTTACAAAAAAGCTGTTAATTAATGCCTGTTTGGGACATCTCCCCGCCCTTTCAGACGGAGGTTTCTCGGCAAATGAGCTAAGAACAGCTATTCTACAAAGGAAAAGCTAAAGAGTAAGTTGTAAACATGGTCAATCCCATGAACAACAAAAACACGAAAGAAAATAGCTTGATAAGTGTGTGAACCTTCAATTAAGTCTCCCACGGAAATATATTTATGAGGATTATTTTTTATTTATCCGATTCTTCGTTCGGACTCCCGTGAATTGTAGGCTTCTTCACAAAAAATAAAAAAAGGAAAACTCTAAGAAAACTGACAAGAGAGTAAATAAAAATTACATTTGTACAGATGAGGAAAATAATCCCCTAAAAGAATCATTGTGTTAAGAGAAACAATGCAAAAACCCAGAAATATCATAGTTACATGTAGTCACAATCGACATTACCAAAGAACTATTACTCCTATTATGGATATTCCTTATCTCTCTTTAAATTCTCCTAAACCAGTGATGACTAATTTGTCCTGGAATGCCGTCCTTCAACCGTAATGTTTATGTCATAGGAAAAATTTACAATAATTCAGAAAAGAAACATAAAGGACAAGCATGAAAATTCTCCTCCCTCTAGACGGCAGTATTTACAGCAAGAAAGCTATTAGCTATCTCTCTCACCTAGAAAATTTGAAAAAGTATACAAACACGGTTTTCTTAGTTAATGTTCAAAAGAAACTGCCATCTCCCATTGAGAATAAGCTAAAAGAAGATTTCGTTGAAGAAGTCTTTGATGCCGAAAGCAAGGCCATCTTAAAACCGGCCAAAAAGAAGCTGGAAGATGCCGGCTACAAGGTCAAAACCAAAGTCTGCTTCGGCCGAGCCACTGAGAATATTGTCAAGGTTGCTAAAGAAATAAAACCGGATCTCATTATTATGGGTTCACATGGCAGGACCCCAGTCAAAGGACTTTTATTAGGTTCAAAAACCTCATCTGTTCTTGCTTCAACAAAAGCTCCAATGCTGGTTTTGAGAAAAGAATCTCAACATGTCGAAGAAAGATTCAAAATTGGTATCTGTATTGACGGATCGGAGTACAGCAATGCTGCCATTAAATACGTGCAGGATCACCTAGAGCTCTTCGGTAGAGATCCGATCTTCTACTTAATCAATGTCATCACGCCATACAGCGGTTTAATTATTCCGGAAGTCTCTGCTTTCGGAGGCCCAGCGATGACAAAAGAGGAATTTGAAAGAGAACAACGGATACCTTTCGATGAAAAGGTCGAACCAATTTACGAAGAACTCCGAAACAAGGATATCGAAGCTAAAGTTGTTCTTCTAAAAGGAGACCCTGCTGAAGAAATTTCTAAATATGCTGTTGAGAATGGCCTGTCCCTTCTTGTTCTGGGAACACATGGAAGAGGGGCGTTCACTTCGATGATGATGGGATCCACAGCCATGCGGATCGGGTCTGCATGCCACCTGCCCTTACTTTTAGTGCATCATATTCCAAGAGAAGTCAAGCAGGAGGACAAAAAAGCGGAATAGGATAAAAAGAGCCTATCTTTGAGAGGTCAAGAGATTAAAAGGTCCCTTTCAACCTTTCAGGATAAGTATAGATGTTGGCCGTATTTTCTCTGCAAAATGCGGCCAGCGTTATATTGGCTTTGCGGGCTAGCTCAATAGCAGTATTGGTTGGCGCTGAAATAGCAAATACTATTTCAATCCCTGCAACTGCAGCTTTTTGAACCATTTCAAAAGAAGCGCGAGAACTGAGGAAGAGAACTTCTTTTTTCCAATTATTTATAGCCTTCATTCCTAGCACTTTGTCGAGCGCAACATGACGGCCGATATCTTCCACGCCTCCAAGAAAATTTCCTTCGCAGTCCAAAGCCGCAACGGCATGCATACTTCCGGTAGAACTTCCGATTTTTTGAATTTCCTTGACTTTACTCAAACCATAACGATAATTTTTTAAATCAAAAGAATACGTGGTTGATAGGCGCGAGACCTCTTTATAAACTTTATCAAGGTTTTCAGTACCGCAGATACCGCATCCGGTTCTCCCAGCCATACTTCTTCTTTGATCTTTGAGATTCCAAAAACAGCGAGGAGAAATCTCCATCTCTACCACCAGCCCGTTATGGCATCCAGGCTTCACTTGAATATCATAAATATGTGAATAGTCAGGAATAATGCCTTCGGAAATAGAAAAGCCTACAGCAAACTCTTTGAGTTGCTGAGGGGTGCACATCATGACAACATGGGAGAGACCGTTGTATGCCAGGGCAACCGGAACTTCTTCGGCAACGAAGTCCGTCTTTTGCTTCCATGAGGGCAACTTAATAACCTCTATCTCCAATTGTGCCGGCGGTAACAAAAAAATATCTTCCTGCATGTCTTCCTCCTCGATGGCAGGAAGTTTACAACGTACATGGCGTGTGGCCGAAAAAAACAGTAGTTATTATGGGAATCAAAATTCGAGCCGCCTAAATTTTCTAAGGAAGACTTTTAATAACGTATTGCACAACTCCAAGGATATTGCAGTCAGACTCCTCAGGCGTTTGAGCATGGCCATCGCCCAAAGTATCTGCTAAAAGACATGTTACATCGCCGTCTTTTTTGAACTTTCTTAAAGAATAAGAGGTGTTGTATCGGACAAGAACTACACTGTCATTTTTTGGAGTAGCCAAGGAGTTTACTATCAGAATATCTCCTGTCTTAATCCCCGAGGAATAAGCAGAATCATCTGGTGCAGCACAGATAAGAGTTGAGAGAGGGTCTCTTATCAGAAATTTGTTTAAATCTAATACGGTATTCCCGGCTACAGACAGCGGAAGACTTGAAGAGCCAGTTCTTCTTGCTCCACTCTTCTGTATCTGTTCGCGAACCCACTTAGAACCACCCAGTTCGCGAAGTTTAATAATTAAATCTTCGGTGAGAACGACGGTAGTAACCTTACTTACAGAGGCATCGGGACCAGGTTTTCTTCCTGCGCCAGCACGTTTTCCTCCCCACCCGGATTTGGCAGCGCGTTTATGACTAGGATTGGTCATTTTTTCCTTGTTTGGTTTTAATTTAAAGATATATTGTTTTTGCTTTTTTTTATTCTCAAGCTTACCTAATTATAGGTAAATTAAAACCATTAAATAACGGGTTAAAAAGAAAAATTTTGAGAAGATCTTAATATTTCCTCATGTTTTTATTCATTATATGAAAAAATATTTCGCAAGACGAATCTTAATTATTAGTTAAAATAATTAAGAATCCTTGTATTTTCAATCTGTTTTTTGGCTTTATATGCGCTCCCTGTCAGCCTTTCCGATAGTCTATACAGAAGGGAAACAACAAAAACTATTGAGGCATCTTTACATAACTAATTAACCCGAGGTCCAGACCAGCTCAATGAGATGTTTGGGATCGAGTCCAATTATTGTTTTTGGACTGGTTCTTGAAAAAGAAACACCAAGCTCGGCAGCTTTCAATATTAGTGGTGCAATGCTTCAATTAGCTCACATGTTTCACTTCCTTCGTCCACATGATCCCTGCCGCATTTATGAACTAACCCGTCCAATTCTGATTTTAAAGTTTCGAGCTGCTTAATCTTTTTATTGATTTCTAAAATATGGTTTTCAATAATCGAGTGAGCTTTTCTCGCATCTCTGGCCTCTGCACTTTTAAGATTAAACAATTCTTTAACCTCATCTATTGACAGATCCAAAGCCCGGCAATGAAGAATAAACTGCAAGGCTTTCTTATGTTCATCCCCATAGACTCTGAAATTTCCAAGAGTTCGTGAAGGTTTAGGCAGCAATCCTGAATTTTCATAAAACCGAATGGTACCGACCTGGCATCCACAAATCTTTGCTAGTTCACCAATTTGCATAAGAACTTACCCGTAACTAACTTGACTCTAAAGTAGCTATAGAGATTTTAATTATCACATAAAAAGCAAATTGGATAAAAAAACATGATGAAGGATTCTAAAAGCGCTGCCGAGGCAGCAAAGACGAACCAAGAAAGCCAAGGACAACTAGATACTCATGAAGAAGAATTGAACCAGTCGGCATCCTCGATAAAAATGTGTCATTGTGGTAAATATCCGGGACAGCCTTGCCGTTGTTTAGAGGAGTCGCAGAAAGAAGCCGGCCTTCCCGAACCTCATCACTCTCATGAAAAAGATTGCAGTTGTCATCATCAGGCACCAGAAGTTTCTGCTCATCTGAACAAGGAACAGAACTGCTGTTGCAGCAGTACTTCTCATCTTGATTCTCATTGTTGTCATTCACATTCTCATGAACAAAGCAACTGCTCAGAGCATCATGATAGACATGCGCATCATCATGAACATAGTGAGTGTTGCTGCGAACATCACCATGAGGACCATACAAAACTGTCCGACGATCATCATCACCATTCTAACTGCCTCAACCATCCTCACAATCATGAGGGTCACTGTTGCTGCGGTCGCGATCACACACACGTAGAAAACAGTATGGATACCGATTGGGATATTACCGAAGTTAATCCAGCACAATACAGGTTATTATTCTCCACTCTCGGCGCTCTTGCCGGTATTCATGATGTCAATTTAACTCCTCAAGGTTTACGAATCACACACACTCCAGAAGCTCTTCAAAAAATTGAGGAGGCTTTTGAAAACAATAAATTAAAGCTCAGACGGGTAGTTCAAAATAATAAAGAGACATCACAGATAAGAATTCCTCAAATGGACTGCCCTACAGAGGAAGGTCTAATTCGTAAGAAGCTTAAAGAAATTGACGGCGTCAGCGGACTTCAATTCAATTTGATGAATCGTATACTAACTGTTTCTTACTTGCCGGGACAGCTGCCGGTTATTCTTGCGGCAATTAAATCTCTTGAATACGATCCGGAAGTAATTGACGGCCAAAAACCTTCCCTTTCTGAATTTAAACCAACCAAAATAAATTGGACTAAATATATTCTATGTTTACTTCTAGCGCTAGGATCTGAAGCTTGCGAACTACTCAATATTAATGAATATATTTCCATTGCCTTAGCGGTAGCTGCAATTATTTTTGTCGGCCTTGGAACTTATAAAAAAGGCTTTATAGCTATCAAAAATCTAAACTTCAATATGAACGCTTTGATGGCTGTAGCTGTAACCGGAGCTGTTTTAATTGGCTCCTGGGCTGAGGCTGCTATGGTCATGGTTCTTTTTGAAATTTCTGAAGCGATCGAACAGCTTTCATTAGACAAAGCTCGCGGAGCCATTCGTTCCCTTCTATCCATGACACCTGAAAAAGCAACAGCACAAAAGGATAATCAATGGGTACAGATTGATGCTGATGATGTACATGTCGGAGATTTAATCAGAGTTGAGCCTGGTGAAAGATTGGCTGTAGACGGCAAAGTCGTTTCCGGCACTTCCTCTCTGAACCAAAGCGCCATTACCGGAGAAAGCCTTCCAATCGATAAAAAACCCGGAGATCCTGTCTTTGCCGGCTCATTGAATGAAAATTCAGAATTCATATATGAAGCTACCTCAACCGCGCAGAATTCAATGCCTGCAAGAATTATCAGCGCTATTGAGTCGGCCCAGAGTTCTAGAGCTCCTACTCAAAGATTTGTCGACAGCTTTGCTAAGGTCTACACACCTCTAGTGTTTTTAATAGCATTAGCTACTGCTCTCATTCCTCCGCTTGTTCTAGATGGCGACTGGTATAGCTGGATTTATAAGTCTTTGACACTGTTGGTTATTGCCTGTCCATGCGCCTTAGTAATATCCACCCCCGTCACAATTGTTACGGGCTTGGCTAATGCCGCTAAACGCGGGATCTTAATTAAAGGAGGGATTTACCTGGAAAAAGGCAGACGGCTTAAGCTGATAGCATTTGATAAGACCGGTACCATCACTGAAGGTAAACCCAAAGTACAAGAAACAGAGATCCTTACCGCTGAAGATCCGGAAGTCATCTTGACTTTGGCAGCATCTTTAGCAGATAGAAATTCTCATCCAGTTAGCAAAGCGATTGCTGAACATGCCGCTGAACGAGGTCTGAAAGGATCAAAAATTTACGACGTTGTTGGCTTTTCTTCACTTCCAGGCCAAGGCGTCGTCGGGACCATCAACGGCACTGAATATTATCTCGGCAACTTAAAAGGGCTCGATCGTTACCTTCTTCAGAATCAAGACATCAGAAATAAGTTTTCTGAATTAGCAAAAAAAGGATTCTCACCCTTAGTACTGGCTAGTCAAGATAGGCTTTTAGCATGCTTTGGCGTTGCTGATTCCATCAAAGAACACTCCAAAGACGCCATCAACAAACTGAACTCTTTTGGTCTAAAAACGGTCCTTCTCAGCGGAGACAATGCTGCAACCGCCGAAAGAATCGGACAACAAGTCGGCATTCATACGGCAAAGGGAAATTTGCTGCCGGAAGAAAAACAAAACTTGATAGATCGTTTTGCTAAGAAGGATGTCACAGGTATGGTCGGAGACGGGATTAATGACGCTCCTGCTCTTGCACGAGCAGATATTGGCTTTGCGATGGGAGCAGCCGGTACGGATACTGCTATCGAAACGGCCGATGTTGCGCTAATGGATGACGACTTGAGAAAACTCCCTGCATTTATTGAATTGTCCAGAGAGACCTTTAAAATTCTTTGCCAGAATATTGTTTTTGCTTTGGGAATCAAAGCAATTTTCTTTGCGCTGACGTTCTTAGGCATGGCAACCATGTGGATGGCGGTATTTGCTGACACGGGCACTTGTTTGATCGTTGTGGCAAATGGTTTGAGGCTCTTAACTTGGAAACCTTCCAAGTAAGACACAACTTATCAAAAAAGCACTGCAAAAATCCCCATGCAGTGCTTTTCTTTTGAGAAAAGATCTCAACCAAGCTTACTTTCCACAGCTCTTCTAATTTCGTCCTCTCCAACGGCAAAAGAGCCTTGAACAAATGGAGCTTTGCCGCCCCCACGTCCATTAAGCTCCTTATTGAGTTCTTTCGAAATAGCAGCCAGTGCTGGATCTTTCGAGTAAAGAATGTAGTTATATACGTTCCTCTCTGGCTGTTCGGAAATCACCAAAATCGAATTGAAGTCTTTCTTCTCGGATAAGCGGATGCAGAACAATTTAATTTCAAAAGGCGATAAATCTTTTTCTGAAACAATCAATAGTTTTCCTTTTGAAGGAAGAGCATCGCCAATCAACTGCATGACCCTCTCCGACTTCTTTGAGAGCTTTTCTGTCAAAAGGTCTTTTTCAGCATACAACTGTTTTAAAGCCTGAGAGATTTCTTGCGGCTTGGCTGACAGCTGCTCCACACAAGATGAGTTCTCACGAAGCAGCATATTGAAATAATTAATTAAACGTTGACCAGCAGCGAATTCGACTCTTGTACCGCCTCTATGCTTGAAAGAGGAAAGAATCTTAAAGGAACCAATTTCAGAAGTATTCCTGACATGAGTGCCGCAACATGCACAGATATCGGATCCGGGGAATTCCACAATTCTTACTTTACCTTTAAGTTTCTTCTTGCTTCGGAACTCTAAAGCTTCTAATTCTTTTTCATCTGGAAAGAAAATATGAATACCTTGAGCTTTTTGAAGAGCCTGGTTTGTCAGGGCTTCCATTTCCGCAAGTTCTTCGGAAGACAGGTATCCATCAAAGTCTACGGTTAAAACATCGTCTCCCATATGAAAACCAACATTATTGAAGCCGTATTTTTTATTGACTAGACCGGAGAAAATATGTTCACAAGAATGATTCTGCATATTGTCATATCTTCTTGCCCAATCAATTTTACCTAAGACTTTGCTTCCAGCAGACAACTCTTTGTCTACAAGATGGACAACTTGACTATCCTGCCGTTTGACTGAAAGAACTTTGGCCTCTCCTAAGGTTCCGAGATCAGAAGGCTGGCCTCCGCCTTCCGGATAGAATGCTGTATCGCTTAGAATAACTTCAAAACCTTTCTTGCCCGGTGTACAGGAGAGAACCTCGGCCTCGAATTCTCTACAGTATGGGTCCCTATAAAAAAGCTCGTTTAATTCTTCCATTTTCTTAAGTTAAATCAAAATTCTGTATCTTCATTCCTCATTTGCTGAGGAGTCTTTCCGTTCTTTGTAAGCCTTGCGTATCTGATCCCTAATCCAAGCCGATCCACCTAATTCTTTTAATTTTTCCTTATCCTCTTCAGTCAACAGAATCGTAGTTCTTTCTAAAGGTTTTGATGCAACGAGAGGACGCCCTCTCTTCTTAATAATCCAAAGGTCGGAGATGTCTTGTTCAAGCTCCCCGCGATTCTCTCCAGATTCATCCAGCAATCCGGCTAGGCATTTAAGGTCTTCTTCCATGACAGAGAGAATTCTCTGATAATTTGCCTCCTCTTTTTTAGTCCTTGAGGACACCTCGACGGGAATGACAAATTCTGCCGTCATTTTTGCGGACCCTATGCATTTGTCTTGAGAAATGAAATAGACATAGTACGCCCGCCCTTCTCCGATAAAATCTGATATACCTCTCCTTAATTCGGCTCTAATTTTTTCGGATATTTTTTGTTCGCTCTTTTCTTCTGTCATATTTGCATCCAAAATCCTTAGACGAATTTTACTCATTTTGTAAACAGGAAAAACTATCCATGGGTTTTCTCCACCCGACAGTTGACCATTTCAGAAATCACCTTCCAAAGCATCCTTTTTTAATCAAAACTGCTCAAAATAAAGCAAAGCAAAAATATTCTTCCAAAAAACTCCCTAGCCTTCCAATGTAGACTTAGGCGGGTGATTTTTAAGGATAAAACCAAGTGAAAAAAACAATTCTTTCAGCTGTTCTTGTTGGATTATTCTCCATACAGTTTCAAACTGCAGACGCTGCGCCAGCCGCTTCAGCGACACCCTCAAATAACACAAAAGTCGTTGCGGAGGTCAAAAGTGAAAACCTGACTCCCACAAATGTCTTAAAGTTCTTTTTATCTAGAGTGGAATTGGGAAAATCTACTCAGAAAGACCTCAATGAGCTTTTTGGAGCCTACGGTGCAAAACTTAGACTTCTAGTTGCGGGCGAATATGAGGTCTTTAGTCCCAACTTTGATTCCTCGATAGAATTAATACCTCCGATTATCACTCTCTTGGGGCCAAACAAAACCGCAGACAGCTACACCTTAGAATGGGATTTTAAAAGTCGCAAAGCCTTTGACCAAGTTAGAACAGAAGTTGAAAATGAGCTAAAGAAGAATCTGAGTCTTGGTGCACGTTCAGAATCCAAACAACTTTTTACGAACCAGCTCCGATACCAGAATAAAGACAGGATAGCCTTTCTTACATGGTCAACCTATGCAGAATTTTTAAAAGTGGAAATAATTCTTCAGACACCAGCAGAAAATCCAAAAAATCTGAACGCAAACGTAACCGAAGAACTCTCTGCCCTTCTCAAAGCATTTCCTAACGGAACTGGAAATTTTGCGGAGGTTGATAAGTTTGGAGCCGAATATGGCTGTATGAGGACCGACACTACCGATCCTCAATGGCAAACTTTACAAACTAAACTCAAGAATAGTTGCGGCAGACTGCATTTTTATTTTGAAGTAGACCATAAGAATAAATCAAAATTTAAATCCATTCGGATTTCACCCGAAGATGCCTCTGAAACCAACAATGCAACATACTCTAAGATTTTAAGCGGTTTGTTTGGTCAGCCTACAGAGAAAAAACTGCCGATGTTTGATCGTCCTTCGAAAGTGTTTAAAGCCGGAAACTCACTTATAACCCTTTCAGATTTGACCATACAGGACAAGCCCAACATTGATATTTCAATTACTGACGCCACTCCTTAGAGGTAGTTTCTTTGTAAAATCAGCGGAATTTAACAAGAGCTGCAAAAGAACAAGAAATGACTATTGAATTATCTGTTGCTCCAATGGAAGGTTTGACCACCAGAGTTTTCAGAAAAGTTCATGCAGAACTTTTCGGCACAGCGGATAGTTATTACATTCCGTTCATTACGCCGACAGCTGAACCTAAATTCACTGAGAGGCAAATGAGAGAACTTGAGCCATCTTTAAATGTCGGTCTCAATGTTATTCCTCAGCTGCTGACTAACAAAGCGCAAGACTTTAATTGGGCAGCAAAAGCTTTGTTTGACATGGGCTATACAGAAGTCAATCTGAACTTAGGTTGCCCAGCTGGAACCGTTGTGGCGAAAAGCAAAGGAGCAGGACTTCTAAAGAATTTTGACTTGCTTCGCCATTTGTTAGACGACATTTTCTCTCAAAATCATCAAATAAAAATTTCAATCAAGTCCAGACTTGGATGGAACAATCCTGAAGAATTTGATGAGTTGGCCAATCTTTACAAGCTTTATCCTTTGGAAAAACTCATTATTCACCCGAGGCTAAAAACCGATCAATACAAAGGAAAATGCAGACTCGATGTTCTCGATCGTAATTTCTTTAAATTTCCTTTTCCTCTTGGATATAACGGTGACGTAATTGCAACAGGAGACATTCAAAAAATTATTAAGAGATATCCCGGCTTAGCCTTAATCATGGTTGGTCGAGGCTTAGTTGCAGATCCAGCGCTATTTAGAAAATACAAAGGTGGAAAAGCTGCAACAAAGAAAGAAATTGAGAAATTAAGCAGCGCTCTCTTCCAAAGTTACACAGAAGTTTTTGGAAGCGCAAAAAATGCCATGATGCGCATGAAAGAGTATTGGTTCTTTCAGCTCAATTTGCTGACTCCGGAGGAAAAACTTTCGAAGAAGCTTTTCAAAGCTAAAGACGTTAGTCAGTATGAAGAAGCAGTTAAAGCCATCTTCGATAGTTGTGAGATACTAAAAGAGAGCAGATATGGCTGGTATAAGCCGCTTTGAACATATCAAGGCTCAGCCAGCATCAGAACTCCAAGAAAGCACCACGGGTTACAACAAAAAGGCCAAGAATTTTCTAGGAGTTGTTCTTGGCCTGGCGTGGTTGAGTTAAAGAGTTAACGCTTTTTCAACAAAAGCTTTGAAAAGCTCGGTATTCTTCGGCTCTATTAAGGTATCTAAAACTTCACCGTTCTTGATAACCAATAAAGTAGGAATATGACGAATGTGAAATTTTGCGTTTAATCCGCTTTCCTTATCGAAATCGCAGTGTGCAAACTGAAGACGATCAGAATATTCTTCTGCGAATTTCATAAACATTGGTTGTATACGGCGACAATCTACGCACCAGGGTGCGCCGATGGCCAGAAGAACTTTCTTGGGACACTTTACAACTGTTTCTTCGTAATTTGCTTCAGTAACATTTAAAACGTTATCCATGTATTTCTCCTTCAAACTTACCCATTATATAAAAGAAGTTTAACGAAAGGCCCCGGAATTCTGCAGGCTTACTATCTGCGGTAGTTGACGTTGAAATTTCAACAATCAACTTCTCAGGATAAGCAGAAACTACGTGTCCTAAAGGCCTTTCCATTAGAATTGAGTAAGAAAAACATTCAGAAGAAACTACTGTAGTTACATCTAGAAAGAAGATGAGTATTGAACTAAAACCTGTGACGCTTGAAACGCTTCCTTTGCTGAAAAAAAAGATTTCGACCCTTCAAGATGGAGACTGTAACTTAGCTCTTGTTTCCGTAATCGGTAGAAGCGCTGAATATAAAATCAAATACGCCGAGGTTGACGGCGAGGTTGTCTTAAACTGGCAGCCGTACTCGGAATGTCCTCCAGCCTACGTTGTTCCATGGAACAGTCCGAAGATCGGCGACATTCTTCCTAAATTGGAATGTCAATGTAAGAACTGTAAAGAACCTCTTCTTCTTTTTGGCCGCTTTACGGAAATGACTGAACATGTTCAAAAACTTTTCCGTTATCGTAATTTCATTACTGTTTCTTCAAATTCCTGGTGGGACTACCTTTATGAAAAAGAAAGATTTTTTACTCTAGAAGGCAGAAAACTTAATGGAAAGCGCAATTTTAATAAGAGATTCAATAATGCCTACCCCCATGCGGAATTCGTTGCACTCAATACATCTACCATCCCTATAGCTAGAGAGTTCCTAGCAAAATGGTACGAAAGCCGAGGTGAAATGGATGAAGGACTAATCGCAGAAAAAGAAGCAATCAATTTAGCTTTTGATCATTGGGATGATTTCGAATTAATCGGCGGAATTTTAAAAGAGGGGGACAAGATCTTTGGCTTTAGCTACGGCTCCGGAGTATATGAAGATATCTTTGCGGTCCATATTGAAAAGGCCGATAGAAATATTGTTGGCGCTTACCCAGCTTTAGCCGTCGCCTTGGCAAAAATGCTTCCGGAAAAATACAAAATTCTCAACCGAGAAGAAGACTTAGGAGTTCCTGGCTTGAGAAAAGCTAAGGAAGACTGGTTCCCTTCTGGTGTGATTAGGAAGACTGTATTAAAGCTACAAAAAGACAATTCAATACCAGATAAAAAGTAAGAATTAGGCTTTTGACTCGTTTGCTTCTAACTTAAAGTAGAGATGTTTGTTTCTTCCTTTGCCGGTTACGGAAGTGATTTCTATTTCCCATAAATCGATATATTCATGGGAGCCGGCATAAGTTTCCTCAATACCTTTCTTCTCAGCCATTGGAAATTGGATTTCAGCAAGTTTGATTGTCAAAGCTTTCTTCTTCTGCTCATCCGTGACCAGTGAGGCCCTTCCCGAAACAATAGCTGAAACATAATTAACCGATAAGCCAGGAAGGTAGGCTAGATCATTCTCGTTATAACCCACGTAGGTCACAACAACATGATTATCTTTAAGCAATGATGTCTTTCTTAATCCGTCCGGAGAGCTAGAACTGTGAAAAAAGATTTTCCCATCTATGAATACCGGTGAAATAGGCGTAGCGTAGGGTCTTTTATCATTTGAAATCATCGAAAGAACAGCCATCTTGGTGTTTTTGATAATCATTAAGGCTTCTTCCTGGGAAAGTTCTCTATCTTTTCTTCTCATTTTCACTCCTAAGAATATTGATCTAAATTTTTCTCTAATGCCGCCCAGTCTCCAGAAAGAACCGAACCAACTTTAATGTAACAAACAGCGCTAGCAACTCTCGGTTTTTTACAACGAGTTCTTTTAAATACCAAGGAGTTATAGAGACTTCCCACATAGGTAGGGATCTCCAGTTTCAAAAATCTATCCGCATTTGTTTCAAAACGTGATTGAATCTTTTTCACGAAAGTGTTTTGAGAGCTCTCGATAAAAGCTGGTAAGAGTTCCATTTCAATAATCTCTTTTTCGAATCCCAAATGTTTGATACTTTCATGCCATCCTTCTTGATCTCTTTGCCATTCCTGAATGATGTCAAATCCCGAAGTTAAATAATCAAATATTTTTTTGGTGATTTCGTCCAAACAATCTTCTTTGGAAATGTTCCAACAATGAGCCCAAGCTATTTCATCAGAGAAATCAACCTTATGATGAATTCGCAAAAGAAAAAATGTTTGATCTTTTGAATAAAGCGAGAAGTAATCGTGAATCATGATTCATCTAACTTGATTAAGTTTCTTCTTTTAACTCTAGTGTATGTCAAAACTTTAATTGTTTTGGTCGGCAGTCTTCTTTTTTATGGATTGATCCCGAAAATATCTATTAGAAAACGTGAACTCTAGGAAAGAAGCATTGATGTTTTTAGCAAGCTTGTCTGCGTAGCTGATAAGAGTTGCCAGAGGGTGACCCGTTGTTTTCAGCAAAGAGCCTTCCGGTTGCGCCTCAACCCAGTCATTGAATGAACTTGCAATACCTTTTTCAAGAACATTTCCGAGACAGTAAAACTGTCAGCTCCCGCCATCTTGTTGATTTTTTCTTGAGCTTGCTCCCGAGATTTTTCTTCTTTCAGTGGCTTTTCGAGTTTCTTGAGCTCTTTTTCAGTGTCAGTTTCAACCCTGGAAGGATGTCGTGGTGAAGCCGGAGGGTCGCTTTCTTTTTCAGGAAGCTGGCCCCCTCGAGACAAAAAGATGTCTGTTGCTTCTTCCACTAGTTGATTTCTGCTGCACTTGACAGCTTCTTCAATCTGAGTAGAATCCTTCCCTTCACAGCTGACTGAACCTTGGCCCAATGAGCTGACGGATGCAGATGTTTCATTTCCGGCGGTGCGGTCCTCCTCATGGGAAGACCCCTCTTCTTCGGAAGACTGTTGCTTCTAGGGTGATTTCATTTCTGCTGATGTAATTGGAGAATGTAAAGCTGCTTTCTCCGCAGTCAGCTTGATTCCACTTGGTGTTGCTTTAGACGGTTTAAATCTAGTAACAATGTTATAGCATTCAAGCTTCGGATTCCAGAAAGTCGATACCACCAATCATCGCTAACAAACGTAAATTTTCCTTCCCCTTTTGGGCTCGGTTGGTAATAAATATCTACAGGCTCTGACAAACCTCTTACGAGTTCTTGCGTAATGTTCTCAGCGATATCCCCTTCGACGTATTCTCCTGGAAGTCTTTCTGGGTCAATCTGTGCGTTGTCAATGGCATGAAGCAATCCTTGCCCGAAAATATAAGTCCTATTAGGGTCTTTCTCCGGCATTTATCTACCTTTTGTATATAAGTTCTTTTTTTTATATATCGTTTAGTTTTTAGTTGGTGCATGTAGGAAACGTGTGTAGGTATTAAGGGAAAACGTTTACTTTTAAGGATTTATTATAATTTTTGTTAACCACTTAGGAGAGGGAATAATGTCTGGGAAAACAAAATCTAAGGCACCGCACAAACCTAACTCCCGCATAGCCAGCAGTCATATTCTAAATAAAGAAACTCGAGAAGCCATCGAAAAAGCCCTTCGAGGCGAGGATGTTTATGGTCCTTTTGAAACCTATGAAGAGATGATGGCTTTTTTAAAGGCTTAAGCCTTCGTATGCCCTCAGACATTGACAAACACCAAAGAATTTTTTAGACTATGGAAAAGATCGGCAACGGGTGTGTCGATTAAGCGATGAACTGAGAGAGCGCGTCAGCAAGCGTTGGCTCAGGGAGCTTTATCGGAGGGGTTCAGTGGTAAACCTCAAGCTGACTAGCGCAAGCGAAAGAAAAGCACGGAAAGACCCTTAACTGGGTCTTTCGTTTATTCAGGATTGACTAATGAGCTTCTGAAATTCTGCGCTGACGGATTCTTTATCAAATACAAAGCTCAGAGAGAATCCCTAAAAAGATTAAGACGGTATCGGATTTGCTTTGGGCAATGAAGTCCTTAAGACTGAAAAATTGCATTTCTAGAATACCTAACTTTTAAAAATCCTAAAAAAATCTTTATTTTCAGTTGCTTTCGTTGATTTTTTATGCTAAACTAGATAACCTAAATAGATAATTTATGAGATCATGAGCACACCGAAACTACCTCCGTTGATTATTAAGAAAAGCCCCTCTGCTTTCTACGTTTACACCTACAAGAACAAGTGGAACAGCGAAAAAGCCAGA
>SKEB01000676.1_pt1 | contig 23344 bp, 23 predicted proteins | sample 4826561 | NCBI WGS metagenome assembly SKEB01 (sample SAMN11008820, study PRJNA524170) | human gut metagenome | biome: Human fecal sample; material: Feces; isolation source: fecal sample from pouch patient p17 | host: Homo sapiens | place: Israel: Tel-Aviv | collected 2016-03-29
TTTTTATATTGATACATATCCTGGTCAGCTCTGTCTTTAACCTTAACAATATCCTCTCCGGAAAACGGGGCTGATCCATAGGATACCGTAGGTAAAAATGCAATCTCCCCTCGTTTTTCTTGCAGTCTCTGCAAAAATTCTTGTTTACACCTTCCTTCGTTGCCACCGTTTTTCAGAAGAACACAAAACTCATCACCACCTATACGATAGCAATATCCAAAGTTTGCATAAGATTTTTTGATGCATTCTGCGATTCCTGCAAGACAAAGATCTCCCTGTATATGGCCGTATCGGTCGTTGATCTGTTTGAAATCATCCACATCAAACACGACCAGCACTCCTCCTTTGCACCTCACCCCACCTGTCTGCTTCAGATAGCTGTTCTGGTTCAAAAGCCCTGTGAGGATACACATAAAGCTTAATACAAACAGATCAATTGTCGTTAAGACATAACATCACAAACATTCCAATCTTCGAATTTCTCTACATCTAACAATAATGCTACTATCTGCAAATGATTGCCAGTAGCGAAAAAACAAATAGCCGCATTCCCGAAAGAATGCAGCTATTTGAAGGGCTAAAAACTGTTAAAAGTGAATTGGCTTTTAAATAGTTTCTGCCTGCAGTTTTTGCTCGAAACGATAAATTGCTTCTAACACAATCTTAATTTCTTCGTCCCAACCTTTTACAAGTCCCTCATTTACATTTTCATAAATTACATCACCTGTGACCAGATTTCCAGAAACTGCACTGATCATAGCAGCACGTTTCTTTCTACGGTGACAAACTGTATAAAGAGCAGAACTTTCCATTTCTACATTTAAGCAACCTAAGCCGGATAATTTCTGAATCCACTCCTCTGTCTCACCATAAAAAGCATCATCAGAAGCATTGATTCCATAATGCACTTTTCCGGATAGCTGCGGCTGCATCTCTCTTGCAGTATCAATAATCTCACGAGTTAAATCAAAATCCGGTACAGATGGGAAACAATCCGGTACATAAAAGCGGCTTGTCCCTTCATTTTTCATAGAACCTGTAGAAATCATCAAATCTCCGATTTTAATGTCATCCTGTAACGCTGCACTGCTTCCGATTCGGATCAAACATTCTGCACCAATATTCATCAGTTCTTCTGCTGCGATTGTAGCAGAAGGACATCCCATACCTGTGGAAGTTACGGAAATTTTTACCCCTTTATAATATCCTGTAAATGTACGATGTTCTCTGTTTTCAGCAACAAATTCAGCATTATCCAGATATTTTGCAACACGGTCTGAACGTGCCGGATCTCCCGGTAATAATACATATTTTCCGATATCTCCGGGTTTTAAATGTATATGGTACTGCTTCTTTCCTAATGTCTTTAATTTTTTATCTAATGCCATAACAAAATTCTCCTACAATCATTTTTCTATTTTCTTAACTCAGGTTGCTTCAGGATCTTATTTCATCAATACATTAACAACTTCTTCATAAGTAGGCATTCCGCCCTGTGCTCCGAACTTTTCAATAGACAGACTTGCGGCAACATTTGCAAATTGTAATGCATCCTTAACGGATGCTCCGCCTGCGATCTGCATTGCAAATGCTCCGTTTAATGTATCTCCTGCTCCTGTTGTATCGACAACCTTTGTCTTTCTTGCCGGAACAGTCAATGTCTCTCCGTCATTCAACTGCACAAGTACACCCTTTTCACCCATTGTAATCAGAAGTTTCTCCGGATATTTTTTTACTAATTCCTCATAATCATTTGTCTGAAAAAGTAATTCTGCTTCATGCTCATTTGGTGTAAAATAAGTAACCTTTTCAATAATATCCATATCCACCCCTTCGATTGGTGCCGGGTTAAAAAGTACAGGAATATGATTCTGGTTACAAAAATCTATCACATACAGATTCGTTTCTTTCGGAATCTCATTTTGTAAGACAACCAGGTCAAACTCTGTCAGGTAATGTTTGATTTTATCAATATACGGCTTATCCACATAATGATTTGCACCACTGACAATAATAATTGTATTATCATCATCCCCAACTGTGATCAAAGCAATTCCTGTAGGAACATTTTCTATCGTTTGGATATGTGTTGTAGATACTCCTTGTGATTCCAAATTTTCAAGCATTGCTTTTCCATTCGCATCATCTCCGACACAGCCAAAAAATACTACTTCTGCTCCTAACCTTCCCATCGCAACAGCCTGATTAGCGCCTTTTCCTCCCGGAGTGTATTTCAATGATTGCCCTGCTATTGTTTCACCTTTTCGCGGAATTCTATCTGTTTCAACTGACTGGTCAATATTAATACTTCCAACAACTGCAATTTTCATAACTATGTGCCTCCTGTACATTCAACGTTCCATCAATCTTTTATATCTCCGGATGCCTGCGGTCCTTTTGATTTTCCACCTGCAAGAACTAAAACAATCATTGTTAATACATATGGAAGCATCTGCAAGAATTGCTCCGGAATATCAAATTCCATTATAATTCTAATTGCCTGTGAAAATGCAAACAGAAGACTTGCAAAGAATGATCCCAAAGGATTCCATCCTCCGAAGATCGTTGCTGCCAGCGCAATATATCCCCTACCTGCAACCATTTCTTTTACAAACAGATTACTCTGAACAATTGAAAGATAAGAACCGGCTAAACCGCACAACATTCCACACAAAATAACAGAAACATATCTGTATTTTTTAACATTTACTCCGGCTGTTGCAGCCGCCTTCGGATGATCTCCTATCGTACGAAGTCTCAAGCCTGCTTTTGTTTTAAACATGATATACCATGAGATAAAAACTATAAAAAGTGTAATATACAAATACGGCGACTGATTAGTGAACAATGCACCCAGAACAGGGATCTTACTCAATCCAGGGATTGTAATCGTCGGAATCTGAGCAACTTCTTCACTCAGACCTTCTTTATTCCAAATCACTTTACATAATACCAATGTCAATCCAGAAGCAAAAATGTTAATTCCAACTCCGCTGACCGCCTGGTTTGTATGATATTTGATACATAAAACCGCATGTAAAAGTCCGAATAATCCACCCATAATAATCGCAAGTGCAACTCCAAGCCAAGGAAGTGATGTAAAAGCAGTCCCCATAACGGCTCCAATTGCACCCATCAGCATCATACCTTCAATTCCGAGGTTAATGATACCACTTCTTTCACAGATTACACTTCCAATTGAAGCAAGAATTAAGGGAATGGCCATTCGCAAAGTAACCATGACCATATCCATAGAAAAAAGATGTGCTAAATTTTCCATTATTTTGCCCTCCTTCTCTTCATGAATGCAACTAATTCCGGAGTCGCTACGAATAGAATAACCAGACCTTGCATCACTTTGATCATACTTGTTGAAACGCCGGCCACATAACTCATTGTCATTGCACCTGATTCTAAAATTCCAAATAAAAGTGCACTCAAGATAACTCCAACCGGATGATTATTACCTAATACAGCAACCGCGATTCCTGTGAATCCATATCCAGGAGAAAATCCGTCTACGAACTTTCCTGTTTTTCCGAATACTTCCGTAACTCCTGTCAATGCTGCAATCGCTCCACTGGCTGCCATCGTAATAATAACTGTCTTAACCATACTGATTCCTGCTGCCTGTGCCGCAGAACCATTTTCTCCAACTGCACGAAGTGCAAAACCTGCTCTTGTTTTGTTGATAAATACATATAACAGTGCTGCCAGGATCAATCCCAGAATCAATGCCGTAGTCAGCTGGGATTTTGGCAGGATTTTCGTAAGCATATATTCCTGACCGATCGAAGGTGATTGCATAACTTTGGATTTCGGATCTTTCATCGGACCATGTACACAGTAGCTTGCAAAAAACTTCATAATATAGTTCAGCATGATTGCCACAAGTACTTCATTAATATTCAGCTTTGCCTTTAAAAGGCCATTGAATCCTCCAACCAGTGCTCCGGACATCATTCCTGTTAAAAACGATACAAGAATAACAAGAAATCTAGGAAGCCCCTGCATTGCCAACGCTGTCGCTGTTGCTGTCAATGCTCCGATATAAAGCTGGCCTTCACATCCGATATTAAATAAGCCTGCTTTGTTAGAAAATGCACATGCCATACCAACAAATAATAACGGTACTGTTTTGCCTAATGTTGTCGCAATCGCAGTTTTAGATCCTAAAGCGCCTGCTAACAGTGCCTGAAATGCATTGATTGGATTTTCCCCTGATACAAGCATGATCAATGCAGTAATTAATAAGGATAAAATAATTGCAAATATTGATAAGTATAATTGTTCAAGACTTAAAAATACTTTTTGTTTTTTTACAGTTTGTTTTTCCATTATGATTCCACGCCCCTTTGACCAGCCATTAGCAGACCTATTGACTCATTTGTAAATTCTTCATTTTTTCCAAGTGCCATGACCTCTCCTTTGTACATAACCGCAATACGATCACATAATTGGAAAATGTCTGTAAGTTCTGCTGAAATCAGTAAAATAGCTTTTCCTTGATTCCTCAGTTCCAACAAGATTTCATGAATATAATTGATTGCTCCTATATCCAGACCTCTGACCGGCTGGCAGACCAGAATGAAATCAGAATCTTTTTCTACTTCTCGACTCAAAACCATCTTCTGCTGGTTTCCACCTGACAAAGATCCTATACTCTGCTTTTCATCCACCGCACGCACATCATATTTTTCCATTAATTTTTTTGTTGTCTCAGATAATGTCTTGAAATTAATCCAGCCATGCTGAACATATTTCGGATCATTCTGATTTCCCAATAGATAATTTTCTAAGATTGAAAATCCTGGAAGGATTGCACGCTGATGTCTTTCAGAAGGAATATAACTCATACCAAGTCCCAAACGCTTTTTCGTTGGACATTCTGTAATATCTTCTCCCTTGATGGAAATCTTTCCTTCTTTACACTTCTGCAGTCCCATGATCATCTCTTCCAACTGCATCTGTCCATTCCCTTCAACTCCTGCAATTCCAAGGATTTCCCCGGCATGAACATCAAGTGAAACTGTATTGGACGCATTTTCAAGCAACTTTACATTCTCGATTGATAATATCGTTTCACCTGCATCCTGTTTCTTACGCTCCAAATGGAAAGAAACTTCATGTCCGACCATCTCATTCGCAAGCATTTCTACCGTAACATCCTTTGTAGCTGCCTGGAACACCGATTTTCCGGCTCTTAATACAGTAAGTGAATCCGATACCGCTTTTGTCTCATTCAGCTTATGTGTAATGAAGATAATCGTCTTTCCCTGTTTTCTGATATCTCTGAAAATATCCAAAAGCTCTAATACTTCTTGTGGAGTTAATACGGCTGTCGGTTCGTCCAAAATCAGGATTTCTGCACCGCGGTACAGAGTTTTCAAAATCTCTACTCTTTGTTTCATACCAATTGACAAATCTGCAACCTTAGCCTCTGCATTCAAATCGAAATGATATTTGTCTGATAACTCCTGAACCTTTTTTATTGCTTCTTTTTTATTGATACTGAACTTTCCTGGTTCATTTCCGATCACAACATTTTCCCATACTGTAAGTGCATCCACTAACATGAAATGCTGATGAACCATTCCTAATCCACATTGAAAAGCATTTCTTGCAGAATGTTTTTTAATCTCTTTACCGTTTATTTTTAATTCGCCTTCGTCTGCTTTGTACAAACCGAACAGCACATTCATCAATGTTGTTTTTCCTGCTCCGTTTTCTCCTAACAGGCAGTGTATTTCACCTTTTTCTACTAAGAAATCGATTTGATCGTTTGCAGTAAAACTACCAAAGCGCTTCGTAATTTTTCTCATTTCCACAGCATACATATTTGCCACCTCGATATTTTATGAAAAAGAAGATGCTTAAACTTCAAACATCTTCTTTTCTTATTTCCTACAGTTCTACCGGAACCTGAATTTCTCCAGCAATGATTTTCTCTTTTATCTCTTCTAATTTTTTTACTACATCTTCCGGAACTTTAATATTGCTGCCATCTAATGTATATCCAATTCCTTCATCTTCCAGTCCTAAAACCTTTTCGCTTCCAACCTGAAGATCTCCTTCAAGTGCTGCTTTTACAATATCATATGCTGCAACATCAACACGTTTTAACATACTTGCTACGATATGATCCGGATCTATGATATTCTGATTTGAGTTTGCACCGATTGCAATGAAATCAGATTCCTGAGCTGCTGCAAACACACCAAGACCTGATCCGCCCGCTGCATGGAAAATGATGTCATAACCTTTCCCCTTCTGAGTCGTTGCAATTTCTTTTGCAGTTGTTGTATCACCAAACGGATTATCTCCGCCTACATACTGGATTGCTACATCTGCATCAGAATCAACATACTCGATTCCTGCACGATATCCTGCTGCAAAATGGTTGATAATATCATTCTCAAGTGCACCTACAAATCCATATTTATGATTATCTTCTAATCCATATGTAGCTGCATCCTGTTTCATATATGCTGCCAACGCTCCTACAAGGAACGATCCTTCCTGTTCTTTACAGGAATAACTTACAATATTATCCCCTACTAAAGATGAATCAATGGAAGCATATTTCTGATCCGGATAATCCGGTGCTACTGATGCTAACGCATCTACAGAATCAAAGCCAACACCAATGATTACTTCATATTCGTTTGAATCACTCATCGCACGAAGAATTGTCTCAAAATCTGTTACTTCTTTTGGCTCAGCATAGTCATAGTCTACGCCGAGTTCTTCCTTTGCACGTTCCATACCTTCATATGCAAGGTCATTATAAGACTGATCTCCCAGGCCGCCTAAGCCAAAAACCACAGCAGCTTTCATGTCTGCTTTATCTGAACCAGATTTTTTCTTTCCTTCATCTGATGACCCTGAACATCCCATTAAACCTACTGTCATCATACCTGCTACCATAAGTGCCAACCATTTTTTCATCTTTCTCATTTTATTTCCTCCTCGTAGAATACGTTTTCTTTCTTCTTAATACTTTTTAATAAAACGCCGCGAACAAAGTGTCTAAAACTTTTTTGGAATCAACTTCCATACAATGATTTACATATTCTCCATCAATTGGATATTCTCTTAAGTCTGTTACGACCATTCCTTTACAATATGCACCTTCACATTCTATTCTGGTAACACATCTGTGTGTCTTTACCACACTTGGATCTACCGCTACGATCATTGCCAGCGGATCGTGAAGCGGACAACATTCTCTCATCCAATTCTGCTGTCTTGCGCCCTGCATATACCATTTCATCTCTTCTCTTAAGAAATGAATCTGCTCTTTACACTCTTCTCTGCAATATTTTTCTGCATATTCTAAGTCTTCTTTTCTTAAGATTGTCTTTAATGTTACATCCAATCCTACCATTGTCATATCCCATGGTGTCTGTACTACAATATCAGCTGCCTCAGGATCTCCTCCGATATTAGCTTCAACAACCGGAGAAACATTTCCTGTAGCCAAAACCGTTCCGCCCATGGACACAACCTTTTTAATCTTTCCGGCGAAATCCGGATAACGTTTGATTGTTTTTGCAATATTGGTCATTCGTCCTAATGTGACTAACACCAGTTCGCCTTCATTTTCAGAAGCAATCTGATACAGAAAATCACATACATCCATATCAACAGGTTTTTGATCGGATGCTGCTAATTCAACATTACCGATTCCATTTTTCCCATGAATAAATTCCGGGAAATCAACCTCATCTCCATTCAACGGTTGTTCAGCCCCGACACATACCGGAATCTTATGCTCCATTCCTGCTAATTTTAAGATTCTCAACGCATTGTCAGCGCCTTGCTTTGCTGTCACGTTTCCAACACTTGTAGAAATGCCAACAACTTCTACATCCGGTCTTGCCAGCGCAAATAATATAGCTAAAGAATCATCTACACCCGGATCGCAATCAATACAAATCTTCATCTTTTCCCTCCTTTTACTATATCAAAATAATATTTTCAAATCCATTATCCTCCGCGATTTTTTTGTATTTCATCATTTCATTGGATGATGGAGTCCTGAAAATCTGATCATATGGAGAACGAACTCCAAACTGACGATAAGCGATTATTTTATATCGAATTTGTTTTTTATCTAAATACGGCTTCAGCAATTTTGTGATTTGAAAAACAGTATCTTCATTCGGCAGTTGATCCGGTACTATAACTGTACGAATCTCCTCAAGCTTTCCATGTTCAGCTAAGTAAACTGCATTTTTCAGAACCTGCTCATTACTCATACCGGTTAATTTCTTATGTGCATCGCAATCAAATGCTTTAACATCCAACATCACACCATCACAAACATTCATAAGCTCTGCATCCTGTGAAAAATCATAACTGCCATTACTATCAATTAATGTTGATAATCCTTGCTGCTTCGCTAATAAAAATAACTCAGCCAGGAAATCTCTTTGCAGTGTACACTCACCGCCTGACACCGTAATTCCTCTTATATATGGAAGATCCGGTGCAATCTGTTCCATAATCTGTTCCGCTGTATAATCTTTCACTCGTGGCGAAGACATATGAGGACATACATGGATACAAGTATCACATTCACAACATTTATCTTCATCCCATACAATCTTTCCGTCTTTCAGGGAAAGTGCTTTGGCTGGACACTTCTCGACACATGCACCACATTGAACACACTGCCCGATTGTCTCCGGATTGTGACAGTAAGAACACTTAAAATTACATTTTTGTAAAAAAACAGCTGCTCTGTTTCCCGGTCCGTCTACAACACTGCTATGAATAATTTTATTAACGATCGCCATTTAAGCTCCGCACCTTTCTTTCATAGATCTTACTGTTTTTCACTTCGTAATATCCCCATTTTGCATTTGCCTGAGGAACTGCAATACCATTGTCTAATTTAGCAATATCCGACTTTTTCACCAGATATCCTGTGATTCTAATAACATCTGAATCAGACGAATAGGTTGAAAAATACTGCATTCCTTCTTTAAATCCACCCTTGATCAGATCCAAAATAGCATCCGGATTTCTTTTTGCGGTTTCATCAAACGGGAAAATATCACCCACGCCTGATGGGAAGAAATGATGTACTTTTGCACAGTGATGTAAATGCTGATGCAGCGGAAGCTCCGATCCAATCGCAATACGTGCTCCCGGACTGATATCATAGTCACTGTCTATTCCAACCTGAGCATGTAATGGAAAATGATGTTCCGTGCAATCACAATATTTACTCTCAAAAGAGTTTACACATTCCTGAAGTTTTTCCAGGATTCGGATGGCCAGCTGATCTGCATCTTCGCTATATCCATAACGGTCAGATTTATGCTCTTTTTCCATCAATGTGTTTACGCACTCATTCATACCGACAACACCAAACATGCCGGTGAAATTTTCAACCTTAACAAATCCCTCTTGTACTAAGAAATTTGATTTAAAGAAATGACTCTTTTCTACCAAAAATTCGATTTTATTTTCAATATATCCACACAGTTCTTTTACTGCGCGCGGCAATAACTCTTCCAGGAAATGCTCGCTGTCTTTTGCACGTTCTGCCAGTCTACTTAAAACAACACGAGATAATGTAAAGGAGCCGCCTGCTATCGGTAAAGCGTTGTAGCAACTTGCAATTCCATAAGCGCCATCATACAGCTTGCGATACATTTTGTGATTTGCAAAACTTGGCTTCGCACAATTCAATGCACAGATCACACATTTTTCTGCAAAATCATCCGGTGTTATATCCGGATCATAAAGCAGTGTGATTGAAGGAATTGCATTTTTCAATTCTGTTTCAATCTCAACGATCATCTCACCTGCCCTTGTTGCTTCAGGTCCTAAGTTCATGTGGCAATAAGAATCCGGAATTGAGCGGTCTAAAAAGATCAGGAAGCTTTTGATCAGCTTATATGCATTCTCATCATCCATGAATGGTTCCAGCAATTTATCTACAGATCCCAGGTAAACCGGATAATGTGTAACTGATGGGACATGACGATAAAAGATTTCCAATGTCTGAATCGCTTCGAATAAATTTTCAGGTGGATCCAAACGTAAGAATTTGCATCCTTCTCTCATTAATTTTTCATAATCCGGAAGAATATATCTCGGTTGATATGTGACATTTCCTTCTGCCATTCTGCACAAACATCCCGCCTCACACAATTCTCTAAACTCATTTGTAGTTTCGAAAAATTCCACATAAGACAATGGCACATCCGATAACGCGATCATAGCCTGCTCATGCGTAAGTGCACTATTTGTTATGATCGATTCCACAGTTTCTTTTAAATTAGTAATGTTTAACATGGCAATACCTCCCAAATAATTTAATACTGAAACAACGGTTGAAATTTATTGTCCTCTTATGGCCTTTATGATATCATTAGGATGAAATTTAAAAAAATGCCATTTGGCATGTTTCTAGAAGAAAGGAACAAAAAATGTCCGGAGATCTAAAAAAAATTGTTGAATATGCAGAAAAATTTTTAGAAAAAAGCTTAGAATCTAAAACTTTTTTAGATTTACTTAATCAGGCAGGGCTAAAAATTGAGCACGCCGCCAAGAATGATTGTCTTATTTATAATGATATGCCTTCGAAATATGTCTATATACTTTTAAAGGGCGCCTGTTATTCTGAAAAATACAGTCCTTCCGGAAAATTATTGACTGCCGTAGCCTGCAAACCTATAGAAATCTACGGCTTATTTGAAGCTGTACATCCTACATTAAACAGACACACAGCAACGATTCGCTGTGCTTCTGATTGTTCCTATATTCGTATTCCGATACAAACATATCTGGATCAACTTTCAAGAGATCCTGAATTCGGAGTGCTCAGCCTTAAGCATTTGTCCTTATTAGTTGAACGAATTTTGAATGAAAATGAATATTTACTTTTAAATAATACAAAAGACAGGTTATTGCTTCATCTATTTCGATGTTGTGAAAATCAGAAATTTCCTGTCATCGTCAAAACAACAAAAGAAGAATTGGCACAGCTGCTTAACATCAGCCTTCGTACGCTATACAGACATTTAGACTGTCTGTACGAAGAGGAACTGATTGCAACCGAGCATGGGAAAATAGTGATTTATGAATCACATTATCAGAAAATTAAAGAGGCGGTGCTTACGTTTGTTTAAGGCTGCTTTTTACACCAAAAAGCAGCTAATCCATTTTTCAGACTAACTGCTCCTGTCGCGAGGATCACTGCATCCGGTGTATCTTCTTTCAACATCTGTGCAGTTACTTTTGTATTCATCTTGATATTAACTCCAGCTTTTTCACATTTTACAATGTAACTTCTGATCATACCTATGATATCACCTTTTCCTGGTGGCTTTCTATCACTCAACCAAGCTTAAGTCATGCAATCTCATCTCTGGAAAGTGAGCTCGGAGTAAAACTCTTTGAAAAAGATGGACGTAACGTTGTCCTCACAAAATGTGGACAAGCTTTTCTTGTCGATGTGGAACAGGCTTTGGATATGCTGGATTCGGCATCGCAGTTGTGCCGCGAATGCCGATTCTTTCCTCCTTGCCGGTTTCAATCATAGAGATTGCAACTCCGTCCTGGGAGAGACTCTTCTACATGGCAACTTTGAAGAATGTTTATCAGGCACCTGTTGTTACGAATTTTAAGAATTATGTATTGGAACATGCTGAAATATAGAATGATACATTTCTTCTACTTTACAGCATCGGTACGATCATATTTACCCAGAACCAGCTCACCGGCATCACAAGCACCATGGCCGGGATCATGTCTGCGACTGGAAAATCGTGAATCTTTGCGATCCGGAAACCAGTTGCAAGAAGCAGGAAGCCTCCACATGCCTTGAAGTCGGCAATCATATCCGGCGTGGTCAGTGGGAAGATAAATTTTGCTGCTGCGAATATAATAAGGAAGATCACACACTGCGGAATTGCAACTGCAGCAACCACCATACCTAATGTTCCTCCAAAAATCATCGCAGTAAAGAAATCCAGAATCGACTTCGAAATCAAAATTGTATGATCACCGCTCATTCCTGAATCCAGTGAACCATAAATTCCTGTCCCACTGGCACAAAACAATACGATGATCGTCACAAGCATTGACATATACTCTTCTCTGGACATGGATTTGTTCTTATTGGGGAAGAGTTTTCCCACTGGTTTCTCCATGCAGGTCGCTCCGCCATTAATAATTCCGCCCAGATTGACTACCAGACCAAAGGCAGTTCCAATTATCACTGCAAAAATAACAGCAGGCATATTTTTCATAAGTCCAATGGAACTAACTCCCATTCCCATTGAGCAGACACCAAATATCTTGGTAAGTTCCGAATTAATTTTTGCAGGCAGCTTGTGCCCAAATAATGCCCCGATCACACCGCCGGCTGCAACCGACAGGGCATTGATAATAACTCCTATTGGCATATTTCATTCCTCTACTTTCTATAATGTAAACCTTTATTTTTTCTCTTTAAATGTAATAACCGACACCACCTCAATCGCCCCTAAGATCAACACAAATCCTATAATATCCGGCAATACAAATTTTGTCTTAAAACATAGCCATGTAACTTTCTTATTCCTGTCTCTGCCTGATGATTCCTTTTGTATCATTGTTAATACTTTTTTATAATATCACTCACACGGTTAATCAGCAATCTTTTTTACTAAAACCTGCACTTTTTTTGATTTTTCTTCGATAAATCGTGATATAACTCAATTAAAGTGCATTTCATTCGCATTAATTATTGCATTTTAATCATTTCTATTGTATTTTCAAAACAACTATAGTAATATAAAATTATCACAATAAAGGAAGGTTTTATATGCGTTATAATGTTCCACTATATTTCGAACGAAAGAATATCAATATTTCAGATATTTTTTACCTTACCAGACAGAATCCTCACACAATCATTACGCTTTCCTCGGGAGAAAGCATTACGACTACAATCCCGATAAAAGAACTTATGCTCTACTTGCCGGAAGAAGATTTTCTAAATATCTCAAAAGGCGTTGTTCTTCGAAAAAATCAAATTGTTCATATATCTGACGAAGGACTTTATACAATGACTGATGGTGCTGTCTTTCAGGGGAGAAAACGTAATCTGAGTCAGCACAAACAAATCCGCAAGGCACTTGGTTTAAATGCGCAGAACTTTTCGGAGGGTTCAGAAGACAGCTCTCTTCAATTATTTGATAACTGCAGCTTTCTCAATGATATGCCACTTGCTTTTTGTATTATTGAGCTTGTATTTGATGCGGATGGACATGGTGTAGACTTTGTATTTCGTTACTGCAATGATGAAATGACTGTTGTCGAGGGCGTTCCCGTTTCAGAAATGTTGAATCGTTCTTTTTATGAAGTCTTTGAAAATGGGGATAAAAAATGGCTTGTCACTTATGCAGATGTAGCATTAAACGGCAATAAACATATCCTGCATGATTATAGTCCGGAAATCGACAAGACTCTGACCATCTACTGTTTTCAACCAGCTCCGGGATATTGTGCTTGTGTCTTGATTCCGTCTTAGCTTTCTGCTATTTGGCGCATGCGATTACAAAACTATTTTTCTGTAAACAAAGCAGGCTGTGATTTCAAAATGTATTCTTTACATCCTGAAATCACAGCCTCTGATATGCAATTTTTCAAAACAAGTTATTCCTCAAAAGCTTTCCTCTTTATCATTCTTCAACTACCTATCCAAAGCACAAAAGTACAATCCTGCCCTTCCGTTATTTCGTAAAGTTTGCTTGTCGGTATGTGGGAATATGCAGACGCTTCTTTTATTGACAAATTAGGTTTTACCCAAAGAGGTACATTATAACTCTGCTTCTTTACACTGCTATTAGACATTCTTGCCCCCCTTTTCTCTCTTTGTAGAATATCTGGCGTTCCCTTTGAAGTGGCTGCAACATTGAAAGTGCTATCCTTGCTTTTCTGATTTCACACTGATGCAATTCTTCTCTTTCCAGTTCAAGCCTTTCTTCCTCTGCTCTTTCAAAAGGGTCGTCAAACATAACGGCAAGTTTTTTATGTAACTGTGAGGACATTTCATCGTTATATCCATAGCAGTCAAGTGTGCGACTGCTTCTCTTTGCATACTTGTCCTCATTTCGGTTTGCATCGTCAATTACCTTTCCCTGAGCAATGGAAAGATGTACAAACGGAGAATATCTTCCTATAATAAGAGGATATTTTTCCCAAAGTTCTTTTACAGACAGCTCTGTAATAATCGCACATCTCTCATCTCCTGTGTATCCGCTATATTCGTATTTAAGATTTATCAGTTTACAATCCTTTGCAAATAATTCTTCCTGCTCTGCTAATGTAAGTTTGTTTGTCATTTCCTGCTGACGAAATCCAATTCTTGCATTTCTAAGTCCAATATCCTCGCAGTAATATTTATTTGGCGAGTCAAAATAGGATTTGCCTTTTACATCATATCGCTTACTTTCGGAAAAAAGGAATGCCTCTTCCAAACTACTTCTTGAATTTATATTTTCCTTTTCCGTGACCGGATACTGGTTCAATAATGTCTGACTGCACTAAATTGGAAAGAAGTTTTGAAGCACCTGAACCTTTCAGCCCAAGAAGTTCCATAACTGCACTTCTTCCAAACACCTCATCGAAACCAAACTTTTCAAAAAGTCTATGGATATGAATCGTCGTTTTTACCGAGAAATCACTACCTTTTTCGGAAAGTACACTGTCAATATCCACTTTTTTGTCTTGAATGTCCACTTTTCCATTCTTAATATCCACTTTTGTATCCCCAATGTCCACTTTCTCTTCGTTCAAGAGTCCACTTATATGAAGATTTCGATTATGAAGCTCATTTTTCTCGTTCAAAAGCAGATTTCTGAGAAATGCTTCCAGATACTCTGTTGTTTCGTGAATACCTTTTTGCAGGTTCGTATAATTTGCACGGACAAGTGCGTTTCTGAAATACCACGCATTTTCCGCAAAAATATCATTGGTTGCAGAGAACCCAAGTGTCCTTAAATATTTGATGAAGAACACTGCCGTTGTTCTTGTATTACCTTCCCCGAAAATATGGATTTGCCATAACCTTGAAATGAATACCGCAAGATGATGGATAATCTCGTCCATTGAAAGCCCTTTATAGCTAAAATCCTTCTCCTGCGAAAAATCATATTCAAGTGTGGCTCTCAGTTCTGAAGCACTGCCATACATAACAGTTGCCCCATCAAGCACCCATTCTTTCTTTGTAATGTTGTAATCTCTAATCTTTCCGGCGTGCTTATAAATACCCTGAAAGAGTTTACGGTGGATAGATACATACTCGTTTGGCGAAAATGAAAACGCTGTTTCAGAAAGAATTTCTGCGATACGGGACGAAACCTTATCTGCTTCTTCGGTACGCTCATCATCAGACAAATGCACTGGTCTTTCCTCATAATAGCTGTCGATAAGACTCTGTGCTTCCTTCATCGTGATTTTGCCTTCAATATTCTGAATGGCAGTATCAATCAAATATTTAGATGGTTTGAGTCCGTCCACCGCCTGAAGTCCGATTGCCGTACTCCAAGCATAACCCTTATGGGCTTTATCCGGTTCAGACTCCCTCAAATATTCCTTAAACGGGTCTTTTTCCATATCCACTACCTCGCTTCATAGTCTTATAATTCTATCTTACCTAATTTGTGCAGACCGTCTGCACAAATTCAAATCTGCACTATTCGCTTCCCCGCATATCCTCATCAGCTTTTGCAATCATCTGTCTGTACTGTTCCTTCACACTTTCCAGTGCAAGTATCTGTACCTTGCCATTAAAGCCAAACACCCAACCGAAAAAGGCAGGACTTGCTGATACTTCGGTCTGTACCCTGAAAGAAGTTATATCATACGCAAAGGTTGTCACATCTTCTCCGAAGCGGTCAACCATTGTTTTCATCAGGCTGTTATCACACCGTAAATCCATAAGGACTTTCTCGCCTGAGAACATAATAATAGTCCACACACCAGAGAAGTTTATACGGACTGAACTTATACACTTCTCCCTTCAAATATATTTATATATTATCACATTCGCTATTCAAGAATCTACTGAATCTGATCATTTCTCTTATTCTACTATTTTCTTAATACTTTCATTCGTTTTCTTAACCTTTCTTCTTTATCAATTTGAACTACAACTCTTGCATTTCTCATCCTTTAATCTTTCGCTACTACAATGTGTTTTCCCAGAATTGCACTGGGATTCCCATTCTATCCACTCTCTGTTATTTTCTGCTCTTTTCTTCACAATCATTTTTTCAACTCTTGGACCACCCTCAAACCTTTGATTTTCCTGGCTTTCCAGAAGTTAGAACAATAATCCAACCTTTGGAACAATAATTACTAACCATTACTAACAGGATACGCATAAAGTAACATGCCTTTATGCCAACAAATGGCTCTTTCCTATGTCATGTGCGATAGGGATTTTTCCCTAAGACCCAAGCCTCTAATTGGCGATTGTACAACTTTTGGTCAAGTTGACCAAAAGTTACACTCACGAATTTTCAAGGTGCATAAGCAAAATTTATGTGTAAAGTTTGAGTATTTTATTCTTCTATACTATGTTATCTCTTCCAACCATTTTTTATGTAAACTCTCAACCGACTGCATCAAATAATCTGGCCCATATGGACAACTTTCTGCTTCTTCTTTCGTTGCCTCTCCAGTTAAAACCATTGCAGTTTCCACCTTCGCATTGTGTCCACAAAGCATATCTGTATATAAGCGATCTCCCACCACTAATGTCTCTTCTTTTCTATAGTTATTTCGACTTATTGCCAATTCAACCATATCTGGTTCTGGTTTTCCAATAAAATGGGGGATTCTTTTTATTGCGTGATTAAGCATCTCACAAATTGCTCCACAATCAGGCACATATCCAAATTCAATCGGACATACATAATCTGGATTTGTCGCAAGATAGTCCACTTTCTTCGTACTAAGCAACCTGCATGTATCAGATATTTTTTCATAAGTTAGCTGATTATCATATGAAATTAAAACACAACTAATCTCTTCATCCTCACAATCTGTCGTAACACGAATTTTATTTTTCTTTAGTTCTCGAATAAATGATTTTGTACCCATAACATAAATCAATTCTCCTGGATGTTTTTTTTTCAGATAATATACTGTTGCATAAGATGCTGTCAGGAAATTACTGTGATTTGTCATAATTCCAAGTTGTTGAAAAAAAAGAATATAATCATCAATACTGCGAGTTGCGTTATTGGTAATAAATATATATTTTCCACCATTTTTTTCAATATCACTCAAAAATTCTTTTGTACCTCCAATCAACTGATTTCCTTTACAAATAGTTCCATCTATATCTAACAGAAATAATTTTTTATCTCCAAGCATCTACCCTCTCTCACTTTCATCTCGTATCATTCGCGCTTTATCCGGATAATTAGTAATAACAGCCGTAATTCCTGAATCTATTAACATCTTCAGGTCTGATTCCTGATTTACCGTCCACACACGCACTTTTAATCCGCTCTGCAGATATTCTTTCAAAAAATGAGCCATCTTCACATGATAAACTGCGGGATGTAAACCATTAACCCCTTCATTTTTTGCATACTTATCAATCTGCAGAATCACGTCACTATATAGATAGGCCGTTTCTGCCTGAGGTGCAATTTCTTTAATTTTCCTAATACTGTAATGATTAAAGGATGAATATATCACTTGATCTTCCATTTTAGTTTTCTTCACAAGATCCACGGTCTTTTCTTCAATTTCAGGATACCAATATATGCCTGTTTTCAATTCTATATTTACGGTCAAGCTTTCTTTTTTTGCATATACCAGCACTTCTTCCAAAGTCGGTATTTTAGAATGCTCATATTCCTGATATTTTCCTTTCATTATTGTAAAGTTTTTCAACTCTTCTAACGTATAATCCTTGACATATCCATGACCATTTGTTACACGATCAATTGTTTCATCATGAATAACTACCGGAATTCCATCTTTTGACAGTTGGACATCCAACTCTATTCCTTCCGCTCCCTGTTTAACTGCAAGTTTGAACGCATCCATCGTATTTTCTGGAGCATATCCACTTGCTCCTCTATGTGCAAATATCTCTGTCATTTGTTTTCCTCTTTTTTCAATATAATCCATCATTATCAATAGTAATGGAAGAATCAGGGACTTTCTTTGTCCCTGATTCTCTGTCTGTCATTTATTCGATTGCAATTACAGTCTTGTTTCTTCGCAGATATTAATGATTTACTGTATTATAATCATCAATAGATTTATTAATTGTATCAGCCATATTTGTTACGGCTTCATCAACGCTTTCTTTTCCATTAAGCATGCTCTCAATCTCAGATTCTACAGTTGCTCTTGCCTCTGGGAAAACACTTAATAATGCTCCACAGTATTCTGGTGAAGAATCATGTAACTGATCAATTGCTGTCTGAAACTGTGGATACTGTGCAATATTATCTTTGAAGGTCTGCTCTTCATGTGCTGCTGTTGTAACTGGGAAATATCCGGTCTGTGCATTCCAGTAAGCCTGTGATTCTGGTGAAATCAAGAATTTTACAAATTCCCATGTTGCACGAAGTTTCTTTGGATCCTGATTATTCAAAGCCCACAAAGAGGCACCACCTATAGATACTCCACCTTCATCGCTCTCTTTGATTTTCGGGAAATATGCTGTTCCAACTTCAAATTTACCATTAACATCCTGAAGGATCTGTTTCAGTGATGCTGTTGAACCAAGAGTGATTGCTGATTTTCCTGCTGAGAAATCTGCCAATCCTGCGTCTCCACCTTTTCCAACAATTGGTGCATATCCTTCTTGATTAAGGGTCTGCCATTCTGTCAAAATATTTTTTGCAGCTCCGTTTTTATCAAAATCAACGGCTGTTGCGACGTCGTCACGTCCATTTCCATTGTTTGCATAATCCAGTCCTTGCTTTCCAACAAACTGTTCAAAAAACCAGCCATAAATACCAAGAGACATTACTTCACTTGCACCACCTTGATTCATCAGCTGATCGCCAATCTTTGAAATGCCTTCTAAACTATCTGGGACTTCTGTGATTCCAGCTTGCGCAAACATATCCTTATTGTAGTACATGATTGGTGTTGATGAGTTGAACGGCATAGAATAAAGCTTATTATCAATTGTATAGTAAGCTGCAAGATTCGATTCAATCTGTGACACATCATAGTTATCCGCATCTACCATTTCCTGCATTGGAACAACCCAACCAGACTCAATCATAAATCTGGTTCCGATTTCATATACCTGTACCAAATCTGCACCCATGTTTCCAATCTGCGCACTTTTCAGTTTGTTTAAGGAATCATCATATTCCCCCTGATACTGTGCTTCTACTGTGATACCATATTCATTTTCTTCATTAAATTTATTTACCAGTGTGTCAATTGCCTGTCCGTTAACGCCACCCATAGAATGCCAGAATGTAATTGTTGTTCCGTCAACATCATCTGCCGCTGCCATTTCCACCTTTTCATCTGTAGATGTATCACCGGTCTGACTTACTGACATTTTTCCATTTCCACATCCGGACAAAACGCCCATTACCATTGTTGCTGTAAGTAATAATGATACTAGTTTCTTCTTCATTTCTACTCTCCTATTTTTGTTTTTTGTAGTTATACTTATTTATAGATTCAGAAATGATGCTTTCTATTACACCTTTCCGCTCCTACCTTAATATTGTTATCCCTTTACCGCTCCAGAAAACATTCCGCGAATCAGCTGTTTTTGTCCGACGATAAAAATTGAAATAGACGGGATAATAATCATAACAACACCTGCAATCATTAATGTTATTGACTGGGAATCGATGCTGTCCAGCATACTAATACCAATCTGAACTGTTCGCATATTGTTTGATCCTGTAACAAGTAATGGCCACATATACATATTCCATGCATTAATAAACGTATATACTGCCATCGCTCCTATTGCTGACTTCGTCAGTGGCATTAATATTTTCACAATAAACTTAAGGTTTGTACATCCATCTAATTTTGCAGACTCATACAATGATTTTGGGAATGTCATATAAAACTGACGGAATAAGAAAATCCCCATTGCGGATGTTAAATATGGAATGATCAGAACTGGATAGGTGTCTAACATCCCAAGGTTCGCCACCGTTAAATAGTTTGAAATAATCGTTGCTTCTCCAGGTACCATCATAGTTGCCATAACTATTGCGAATAGAATTCCTTTTCCTTTAAATTCCAAAAACGAAAAAGAAAATGCAGCCAAAGAACAAGAAATTATCTGCCCTACAGTTATAAAACCTGCCATTATAAACGAGTTTACAATAAAACGCAATAACGGAACTGTTCTCAATGCATCAATAAAATTCTGAACTGTTGGATGCTTTGGTACAATATTCAATTCTGTTGTAAACAACTCATTTGATGGCATAAATGCAATACTAATTGCATACAAAAGCGGAAGTAAAATAACTACTGCGAATACAATATTTGCTACGATACGCAAAACTGTTTTACTCCTTCTTTTTGCAAGCGCTTTTGTGTTCATCTTATTTTTTAATTCAAATAATTCTTCTGTTGTCATACGACCTTCCACTGGAATTGCCATACTATCAATCTGATTCATTAGTAATTTACCCCTTTTCTTTCCATTCGGAACATTACAAGTGTTATAAGCATTATAATTATAAACAAAATAACAGACTGCGCAGAGGCACTTCCAAAACGATAATTAAAAAACGCATCTCTATAAATTGAATAGACAATTACGTTTGTCGATTCATTTGGTCCTCCTTCTGTCAAAATTTTGATCTGCCCAAATGACTGGAATGCCTGAATGATATTAACAACCACTGTATAAAACATGATCGGCGACAATCCTGGGAGTGTCAGATGAAAAAATTGTTGCACTCCACTTGCTCCATCTACAGAAGCTCTCTCATAGATTGTTTCATCAATATTCCCCAAACCAGCTGAAAAGTAAAGAAAATTTATTCCACTGTTAAGCCAAGCCGTCAGAATCGCAACACAATACAACGCTGTACGTGGGTCATTCAACCAATTAATATCTAATCCGAGAAGCTTATTCACAATACCTACCGTAGGGTGAAGCATAATTTGAAAAATCATAGCTGCTGAACTAGATGCAATTGCCATAGGAAGTGCATATGCAGTACTAAACACACGAATTCCTGGAAATGCTTTATTACACAACACCGCAGCTACTAATCCTAGTAACATTCCACCAACTACAACAATCAAAACAAAAACAACTGTTACTTTTAAACTATTCTGAAATGATTTTGAACTAAGTAAATCAATGTAATTCTGTAGTCCTACAAATAATTTTGCCTGTCCCATCTTATTCGTCATAAATAAGCTTAAATAAATAGTCTTAAAAAAAGGATAGAATAAAAAAACTGCAAATATCAGCATACTAGGCACCAGATAGCAATATGGTGCAAATTCAATTTTTTTCCCTGATTTCATTTTTAATTCCTTTCCCTATATAAAATATTTCTACCTGTTTCAATATCAAAGATATGAATCTGGTCTGTATCAAAAAATAACTGTATCTTTTCTCCAACACAAGTCTTGTTTTCAGGATCTAATTTCACTGCATGTGTTCTGTTTTGCTCCTCAAAATATAGCATTACCTCAGCCCCAAGCATTTCACGGGTCACTATCTCTTCTTCAATTCCTACACTACTCAAATCGATTTTTCTTTTTTTTGCTTCCTCATATTCATAAATATCTTCCGGACGAATCCCAAGAATCACTCTTTTTCCCATATATTTTTCTCTAATAAGCTGTGCATCATGATTATTCGGATAAATCTTTTTGATTGCATTATTAATCGCAAAAATCAAAACAACTTTCCCTGCTTCTTCCTCAACATCACATGCAATAAAATTCATTGAAGGCGAACCAACAAAACCTGCAACAAATTTATTGATAGGATTACTATAAATATTCTGTGGTGTATCCACTTGCTGAATTTCGCCGTCTTTCATAACCACAATTTTAGTTCCGAGAGTCATAGCTTCTGTCTGATCATGCGTTACATAGATAATTGTTGTATCTAATTGATTATGTATTTTCTTTAGCTCCACTCTCATTTGAGCCCTTAACTTTGCATCCAAATTTGATAATGGTTCATCCATCAAAAATGCTTTTGGTTTTCTTATAATTGCTGCTCCAATGGCAACTCTTTGTTTCTGTCCTCCTGACAATGCTACAGGTTTTCTCTTCAAAAGCGGTTCAATTTCTAATATTTTTGCAACTTCCTTTACCCTTTTATCAATCTCCTTCTTCGGCACTTTTCTTATTTTCAAAGAATATGCTATATTTTCATAAACCGTCATATTAGGATATAGTGCATAATTCTGAAATACCATAGACATGTCTCTTTCCCTTGGTTCCAGATAATTACACAGCTTTCCATCTATCCACAATTCACCATCTGTAATTTCTTCCAAGCCTGCAATCAACCTTAGTGTTGTTGATTTTCCGCACCCTGAAGGTCCAACAAATATTACAAATTCTTTATCATGAATATCCAAGTTAAAATTCTTAACCCCATAATGTGCTGAATCAAATTGCTTACAGACATTTCTTAATGCCATTTCTGCCATTATTTTCCTCCTTCGCAGTTAGAAACACTGTTTTCTTTTTTAGTTCATCGATGTCCGAGAGTTATACTATCAGATTTCAGATCTGTCTCTCTATCTTGTTTCTGTGAAATATATGTTAAATACTCAAACTCGCACATAAATTTTGCTTATACACTTTGAAAATTCACTCCCTGACAATAATTGAAAAACCTGTATCCATGTGATATCAGACATTTCATCGGAAAAATATAAAAAAGTTCACCAAGAGACCGTTCATCTCTTGATTTACGGTTTTCAATGGATAACATCATATATCTGGTAAAGACAGCTGCGGTATGGGCTGTCATTGCATCGTAGGAAATAGCTCTACATTCTTTACTCAAATGGAGATATCATAATTAACTTCCGCGGAATAATAGTGGCTAATTGTATTCGGTGCATTATATAGAGCCGTAATCAGATATGCATGTTTCCACTCATAATCTTGCATCACAATATCATAATCAATATTTTCTCTGATCAATTCCATATATGCTGCTGTTTCATCCATCACATCAATCTTATCTATTGACTGATATGATTGATTGATAGAATTATTATTTACTCAAACTTCGCACTTGAATAAGTGCTTATGCACCTTGAAAATTCAATAATAACTGGCATAAAAATAGCATGAATACAATCTGGTTTGATATAATTGAGTTGTC